>Ga0222718_10000985_pt1 | contig 28791 bp, 36 predicted proteins | sample C33_27DmetaG_FD_165045 | JGI IMG/M metagenome (GOLD analysis project Ga0222718, IMG submission 165045) | Estuarine water microbial communities from San Francisco Bay, California, United States - C33_27D | ecosystem: Environmental > Aquatic > Marine > Unclassified | place: USA: California...
TGGGATCGGCTGGCAGGATTTCTCAATACCGGGAGGGAGAAATCTCGTGGTGATGGCGGTGGCAGGATTCCTCGTGGGCCTGGGCACCCGAGTCGGTGGAGGCTGCACCTCTGGTCATGGGGGGGGGCATCGGATCAGGAGCAAGGGATGGCCTCGTATACACGCTGGTTTTCATGGTGGCCGGAGCAGCTACCGTCCTGGTTTGGAATTTCGTGAATGGGAGAACAGCACTATGAGATGGTTGGCGATCTTGTTGGGGGGCGCACTATTTGGGCTTGGAATGGTCGTCTCGGGGATGACGGACCCCGCGAAGGTCATAGGCTTCCTTGATTTCTTTGGTCCGTGGGATCCCTCTCTTGTGTTCGTCATGGGCAGTGCGGTGATCACTTTTGCCCTCGGTCTATTCTTTCTCCGCCGGTATCTGGGAAAGTCCTCTTCTATCAATCTCCCAGATCTGTCGACGAGTTCGGTCGAGAAGCGGCTCGTGATTGGTTCGATCATATTTGGAATCGGCTGGGGCCTTGGCGGATTCTGCCCTGGCCCGGCTTTGGCCAATCTCTCCGTCCTCCGGTCTGAAGCGCTGGTATTCGTCCCGCTGATGCTTGTTGGCATGTTCTTCGCGCAGCGCGTGTTTGGCCTGGATCGGTAAAGCCGAGCGGAATCTGGCGCCGCCAGAGCGGTTTAAAAGACTAGCCTTGATGGAGGGGCCTATTCTTTGCAAGTAGTAATGATAACTATGGATTCTACTGGGTTCGGACAGTGAACTAGGCCGCTTTTCTGGCGGTATTAGATGCGGAAATTTCCTTATAAAAAGGCTTGCAACGCTTGCCGTGAACCCTAGTGTCCGCGCTCCTTCCGAAAGGGGGGCGCATTCTGCGTCTCGTGATCGCAAGGGCGATTATCGGGCGCATCCCGGAGAATAAGGCACCTCTCGCAGGTGACTTGTGTACCCGGTGCTCGTTCAAGAGTCAATCACCACAGTCTACTGCATGCCAACCATCAATCAGCTCGTTCGCAAAGGGAGAAAGAAGCAGGTCGAGAAATCGAAATCACCTGCGCTCTTCAAATGTCCACAACGTCGTGGCGTTTGTCTCCAAGTCATGACCCGCACGCCTAAGAAGCCGAACTCGGCTCTCCGTAAGGTTGCCAAAGTCCGTCTGACGAATGGTCAAGAAGTCATTGCCTACATCGGCGGCGAAGGTCACAACCTTCAGGAGCACTCGGTGGTGCTTGTGCGTGGTGGCCGGGTGAAGGACTTGCCAGGTGTGCGCTATCATGTGGTGCGAGGTGCCTTGGATACGCTCGGCGTGGAGAAGCGCCGTGCTGGTCGTTCCAAGTATGGTGCTAAGAAACCCAAGGCCTCCTGATTTTAGTTTTTAACCTCTTTTAATCATGGCACGTAGAAAACGCGTTTATCACAAGCCGGTCCTCCTGGACGCTCGTTACGAGAGTCCTTTGGTGGCCAAATTGATCAACAAGCTCATGCGCTCTGGGAAGAAGTCTCTTTCGGAGCGGATTGTTTACAAGGCGATCGATCTTTCCAACGAGGGTTCCGACAACGTCGATCCCCTTGAGGTCTTGCACCGCGCGATTGAGAATGCTAAGCCGCGCGTCGAGGTGAAGTCTCGTCGTGTGGGTGGTGCAACTTACCAGGTTCCTATGGAGGTAACCGTGGAGCGCCAAGAGTCACTCGCGATGCGTTGGATCCTCGGCTTCGCTCGCGGCAAGAAGGGTGTTCCAATGCATCAGTGCTTGGCCAATGAAATCAAAGAAGCTGCCAAGAACCAAGGCAGCGCCGTGCGTAAGCGCGATGAGACGCACAAGATGGCTCAGGCCAACCGTGCGTTTGCTCACTTCCGCTGGTAGTTCGCGTCACCGCAGTCACTTCGATGAACATGCCTAACAACCCCAACCATCCGAAACGCTCCTATCCCTTGGAGCGCACGCGGAATATTGGGATTGCGGCGCACATTGATGCGGGCAAGACGACGCTGACGGAGCGCATCCTTTTTTATACGGGGATGATTCATCGGATCGGAGAAGTGCATGATGGCAATGCGACGACTGATTGGATGGAGCAAGAGCAAGAGCGTGGTATTACCATCACGTCGGCCGCGGTTTCCTGTGTGTGGAAGCAGAAAGCTGAAGAGGGGATGGTCAAACTGTCCTCGGGTCAGAATCAGCGTGTCAATATTATCGACACGCCAGGTCACGTTGATTTTACCGCTGAGGTCGAGCGTTCGTTGCGAGTGTTAGATGGGGCCATCGCTGTGTTCTGTGGGGTTGCTGGTGTGCAGCCTCAATCCGAGACTGTGTGGCGCCAGGCGAACAAGTATGGTGTTCCTCGCATTGCTTTCATCAACAAGATGGATCGCGTTGGCGCTGACTTTAATCGCGCGGTTGGTGATCTTCGCGAAAAGCTGAAAGCTAACGCTTGGCCCGTGCTGATTCCGATTGGATGCGAAGAAGGGCTGCGCGGTCAGATCGATATTCTCAACCAGCGCGCTGTCATCTATCAAGATGATGATGTGCTAGGATCTACTTACCACATCGAGGCTATTCCTGCGGATATGGTCGACAGTGCTGAAGTGGCTTTGGAGGCCTTGCGTGAGCAGATGATCGATCTCGATGAGGAGGTTGGCATCAAGTTTCTCGAAGAGCAGGAGATCACGGTTGAAGATCTTAAGCAGGCCATTCGTCGCCAGACAATCGGGAACAAGTTCGTGCCTGTGGTTGGTGGTTCTGCTTTCAAGAACAAAGGTGTTCAGTATTTGTTAGACGCTGTGGTTGATTACTTGCCCGGGCCGCTTGATGTGGCGGCAACTGAAGGGCTCGATCCTAACGATCATTCCAAGACGCTCGAAGCGATCACGAACGACAACGAGCCGTTCTGTGCATTGGCGTTCAAGTTGTGGTCAGACAAGTTTGGTAAGCTGGTCTTCTTCCGGGTTTACTCTGGAATGATCTCGAAAGGTGATCAGGTTTACAATCCGCGCACGGGTAAGAAAGAGCGCGTTGGACGACTGATTCAGATTCAGGCGAACGACCAGAAGGATGTCGATACCTGTTACTCGGGTGACATTGCTGCGCTGGTTGGTGTTAAGAATGTAGTCACCGGTGACACGCTTTGTGATTCGCGTCGCGGGATCATGTTGGAGCCGCCTTCATTTCCGGAGCCTGTCATTTCCATGGCGATTGAGCCACGGACGACCGCTGATTCTGAGAAGATGGCAACTGCGTTGCAGCGCCTCTCCGACGAGGATCCTACCTTTGTCGTGAAAACCGACGATGAGACGGGTCAGACGATCATCGCTGGTATGGGCGAGCTTCACTTGGAGATCCTCAAGGATCGCATGAAGCGCGAATTTAAAGTCGAAGCAAACGCGGGTAAGCCGCAGATTGCCTATCGAGAAACGATCACGGCTGAGGCGAAGGGCGAAGGGGTGCTCAAGAAGCAAAGCGGAGGCAAGGGTCAGTATGGCCACGTGATTCTTCGCGTGACGCCTAACGAGCGTGGCAAGGGGCACACCACTGAGGACAAAGTCGTCGGCGGCAACATACCCAAAGAGTTTATCAATCCATGCTTCACAGGGATTCGCGAGGCAATGATGAATGGCGTCGTTGCCGGACATCCTGTGGTCGATGTTCATGTGGAGCTTCTGGATGGTTCCTCCCATGACGTGGACTCCACGGAGCAGGCCTTCAAGATGGCGGCGATCTTTGCCATGCGCGATGCCTTCCGGAGCGCCTCGAGCATCATGCTAGAGCCGGTCATGGCTGTTGAGGTGACCTGTCCGAACGAATTTCAGGGCGATATCATGGGCGATCTCAACCGTCGCCGTGCTCGCGTCGCCAGTATCGAGACCCGCGATGATTTAAGTGTGGTCAAAGCCGAAGTTCCGCTGGCGGAAATGTTTGGCTATGCTACAGACATCCGCTCGCTGAGTCGCGGTCGTGCAGATTACTCCATGCTGCCTTCCCGCTTCGAGCCGGTGCCGCAAGCGGTTGTCGATCAACTCACTGAGCAATATGGAGTCGGGTATTGAAAAGCCCTCTTTGATTTAGAATCGAACCTTTCGAACCATGCAAAACCAAACTATTCGCATCAGACTCCGAGGCTACGACCATCGTATCCTCGACAAGTCGACCTTGGAGATCGTGGAAACCGCGAAGCGAACTGGCGCCAAAGTGTCCGGCCCAATCCCGTTGCCCACGCGCATTGAGAAGTTTAGTGTGAACAGTTCACCTCACGTGAACAAGAAATCTGCCGACCAGTTTGAGATGCGCACGCACAAGCGCCTTCTCGATATTGTGGACCCAACGGCACGCACGGTGGATGAGTTGAAGAAACTCAATCTTCCCGCCGGTGTAGACATCTCCATTAAGATCTAACTTTAAGAACGCCCTTCATATCCCATACCATGAGTTTAGGACTATTAGGTAAGAAGCTAGGCATGACCCGCGTCTATGATGACCAGGGAAAGGCTGTTCCTGTGACGGTCGTTGATGTCAGCGGCAATCAGATTCTTCAGCGCAAGACTTCTGAGAAGAATGGTTACTCTGCTGTTCAAGTCGGTTTTGATGATCAGAAAGAGTTACGCCTAAACAAGCCAGCCAAGGGGCACGTCGCTGCTCACGGAGGCACGCCGAAGAAGTTGGTGCGCGAGTTTCGTTTTGAGAATGACGACACCTTGCCTGGTGATGAGGTGAAGGATCTTGGGCCGACTCTGTTTGAGGCTGGTCAGTGGGTCGATGTCATCGGGACGACGAAGGGCAAAGGCTTCCAAGGCGTTGTGAAGCGTTACAACTTCGGTGGTCTTCCTCAGTCGCACGGTTCCATGATGCATCGCCGCCCTGGTGCGGTTGGTTGTGGCACTTGGCCTGGTCGTATTTGGAAAGGCCGCAAGATGCCTGGTCGTCACGGGAACTACCGTCGTACTGTCCAGAATCTGAAGATTGTTCAAGTGCGTGAAGAGGATGGTGTCATCCTCGTGAGCGGTGCCCTCCCCGGTGCCAAGAGTGGCTACGTCGTTGTGCGTCCCGCGATCAAGAAACCTTTGCCCCAGGCGAGCTAGCCGGAATTTAGATCATGTCAGGATCAGTTTTAACAATGGATCAAGCGGCTGAAGCCGAGATCGCCGTAGTGACGGGACACACAGGTTCCCAGGCCGTCCACGATCTCGTCACGGCCTACCGTGCCAATCGCCGCACAGGCAGCGCGAATACCAAGACGCGTGGCGAAGTCTCCGCTACGAATGCCAAGCCTTGGCGACAAAAAGGAACTGGCCGTGCGCGTGCAGGTCGGTCAAGCTCTCCCATCTGGCGCGGTGGTGGCATCGTCTTCGGCCCTCGCCCTCGCAGTTATGCCAAGCAGGTCAACAAGTCGACTCGCAAACTCGCTTTCCGTGCTGCTCTCGGTAGCCGCATTGAGGATGGCGATGTGGTGATGGTGGATGACTTTGCCGTGAATGATGGCAAGACTAAGAGTTTCGTGGGTGAGCTTCATGCACTTGCGGGTGGACCTAAAGTGCTCATTGTGAGCCAAGCTTTCGATGAGAAGACCTACCTTGCTGGCCGCAATGTGGGCCCTTCGCTTCTCATGACTGCCGATGAAGTGAATGTTGAGCAGCTCTTACACTACGACAAGGTTGTGTTGACCCAAAGTGCCTTGCCGATCTTAGCCCGGAGGACACAGAAATGAGGGATCTTTATCAAGTCATCAAGTCTATACGCCTGAGTGAGAAGGCGACCTACCTACTCGAGGAAAATAACGAGTATGTCTTCAAGGTTGATCGTGCTGCGAACAAGCTTGAAATCAAGCGCGCCGTTGAGCGTCTTTTCAAAACCGAGGTCGCTGCTGTGCGAACTTGTAATTATCGTGGCAAAAAGAAGCGCGAGCGTCGTGCGGACTTTGGTCGCACCGCTCATTGGAAGAAGGCCGTCGTCAAATTGAAAGACGGTGAACACATCGAGCTCGTCTAACTACCCCTTTTAACTCCCGAAGGACTAACTTCTAACAAGAAGATCCATGCCTTTAAAGTCTTACAAACCAGTCACTCCCTCCAACCGCTATAAAATGTGGTCGGATTTCAGTGAGATCACCAAGACCGAGCCGGAGAAATCTCTGCTCGAGCCTAAGAAGCGTTCTGGTGGTCGCAATAATCGCGGTCGTATTACCTGCCGACACATTGGCGGTGGTCACAAGCGCAAGTATCGTCTCATCGATTTTAAGCGGAAGCGCCGTGATGAGCCTGCAAAGGTGGTTGCGATTGAGTATGATCCCAATCGTACAGCGCGGATTGCCCTTCTCGAATACAAGGACGGTCAAAAGAGTTACATCTTGGCTCCCGCTGGTCTTGAGGTCGGAACGGCCATCACTGCTGGTGAGAAAGTGGCTCCTGAAGTGGGCAATGCGCTTCCTCTTAAGGCTATCCCTCTGGGTAGTTCGATTCACAACATCGAGATTCAGCCTGGTCGTGGTGGTCAGGTAGCGCGGAGCGCTGGTCAATCAGCGACGCTATCCAACCGCGAGGCTGGTTATGCTTTGGTCCGCATGCCGTCTGGTGAGATTCGCAAAATTCACGAAGACTGCTACGCAACCATGGGGGTCGTGGGCAATCATGAGCACATGAACGTTGTCAGCGGCAAAGCTGGACGTTCACGTTGGTTAGGCGTTCGTCCAACCGTGCGCGGCATGTGCATGAACCCTGTCGATCACCCCAACGGTGGTGGTGAGGGCAAGAGTAAGTCGGGTGGTGGTCGTCAGCACCTGAAAAGTCCTTGGGGGCATGCCAAAGGCCAGCGCACCCGTCAGAAGAAGAAGGCGAGTGATGCTTTCATCGTTACCAGCCGCCGCGATAAGAAACGTCGTTAAACCAGACTCTCATCTAGCATTTAATCATCATGGGTAGGTCACTCAAAAAAGGTCCCTTTGTTAACTATAAGCTTCTCGCCAAAGTTGACAGGCAGGCGGGCGAATCGAACAAGAAGCCAATCAAGACGTGGTCACGCAATAGCCTGATCATTCCTGATTTCGTTGGGCATACGTTCCTCGTTCATAACGGCAAAGCATTCACTAGTGTTTATGTCTCTGAAAACATGGTCGGGCACAAGCTGGGAGAGTTCTCCCCTACGCGGAAGTTCCTAGGCCATGGCGGTCACGGCAAGAAGTAAGACATCTATTCATATCCTCTCATCAACCTTAACATGACACCTTCTATTCCCACTAAGATTTGGATCGCCGGAGCGCTGATTGCAGCGTGCTCTGTCGCTGGTCTAGCTGTGGGTCAGGAGGAACGGTTAGGTCAGGAAGGAGCGGCTGCTCCGCACATCCAGCTGATTGACGATTTGGAGCGAGAGAACAGCGAGCTTCGATTGAAGTGTGAAGAGCTGGAGGCCAAGTATAAGTGTATTAATAGTAGCGTTGGGGTGCTCGCCGAGCGCGAGGCGATCACAAAAGCCAGGCTGGAAGAGGTTCTTGAAAACTCAGCCAAGGCCAATGTGCGATTGGAATTGCTTAGTGGTGCTCTTGAGCAGGATGGCGAAGGCTTTGAAGGGCAGTTAGCGAACGCTGCCAATGATTTCCGCCTAGTCGAAGAGCAGAAAAACCAGATTGCTCATGCTCTTCTCAATTTGAGCGACGCGGTCGAGGGGTTCATGGCCACGGCAACAAGCGAAGATGAGACCGCCAAGACTGCAGTGGAGAAGTCGATCAAAGAGGGTGAGGTCGCCTTGGGGCTCATTCTTAAGGAGGATCATTTCGAGGAGAAGAGCATCGTCGAGGCCCAAGTGATCTCCGTGAACAAAAATTACAATTTGGCTTTGGTCGATGTGGGGTCACGGCATGGTCTGCGGGTCGGGACGCCGGTGTCCTTTCATCGTAAGGATCGTACTATTGGAACCGCTTTAGTCATTGATGTCCGCGAGAGTATCGCAGGCGCTATCTTTATTGATCTCACCGATCCGAATGATCAGATCATCGTCGGGGACAGCATGCAAATCGACCCCGAAGGAGTATAAACGTTTTATCGGAAGCAAACATGAAAGTTATTTCGACCTACAAATCAGCCAGAATTTCGCCTCTTAAGGCGCGTGACGTTGCGCGTGAAATTCAAGGCCTTCCTGTCTCACAGGCTCTGAATATTCTAAACTTCACGCCTCGCAAGGCCGCCATGTTGGTCAGTAAGACTCTCAAGGCTGCGGCTGCGAATGCGGAGAACAATCACGATCTTGATCCGGATGGCATGGTGGTCGAAGAAGCCACAGTGACTCCGGGACCATCCTTCAAACGCTTCAAGCCACGTGCCCGTGGTTCCGCCAGTGCGATCAAACGACGTACTAGTCACATTCGCATTGTCTTAGCGCCAAACGAAGACGAAGGCTAGCCCCCCGCGCACACTCGAACGATACACGAATTTAGATTATGGGTCAGAAAGTAAATCCAATCGCATTCCGCCTCGCCGTCCAGAAGGACTGGGGTTCCAAATGGTATGCTAACGAGAAGGACTTCCCTACTTACTTGCATGGCGACCTTGCCATTCGTGAGTATTTGAAGAAGAAGCTTCAGTTTGCTGCGCTCTCACGTGTTGTCATCGAGCGCGCTTGGAACAGTGTGCGTGTCACCCTTCACACGGCCCGTCCGGGTCTCGTCATCGGTCGTAAGGGCGCAGAGATTGAGCGCATGACCGCTGATATTTCGAAGATGACTGGTGATCGGCAAGTCAAGATCGATATCTTTGAGATCAAGCAGCCTGAGATCGATGGTCAGCTGGTTGCTGAGAACGTGGCTCTCCAGCTGGAGCGTCGAATTTCATTCCGCCGCGCGATGAAGCGAGCTGTTCAGACCGCCATGGACTTTGGCGCTGAGGGTATCAAGCTCCGCTGCGCAGGTCGTCTTGGTGGTGCTGATATCGCCCGCGCTGAGTGGTATCGTAAGGGTAAGGTGCCGCTACAGACACTCCGTGTTCCTATTGACTACGGCTTTTGTGAGGCTCGCACGACTTGGGGAATCATTGGCGTGAAGTGCTGGATCAACCGCAAACAAGAAGAGCCCAAGGCCGAAAGCGGCAGCGGGAACAACGACCGAGCTGGCAACAGGTAAGCTCGTCTAGCAAAGACCAATTTCAACCGAACAACTTAGAAGGAGAATCTTGTTATGGCATTGATGCCCAAGAAAGTGAAATACCGGAAGTCTCAGCGCGGTAGCCGCGCCGGGACTGCTCAGCGTGGGAACGCGGTGAGCTTTGGCGACTTTGGCATGCAGAGTCTGGGGCGTGACTGGATCACGAACAATCAGATCGAAGCCTGCCGTATCGCGATCAACCGCTACCTCAAGCGTCGTGGGAAGGTCTGGATCCGCATTTTTCCTCACAAGCCGATCACTCGCCGTCCCCCTGAAACCCGGATGGGTAAAGGTAAAGGGGCGCCCGATAAGTGGGTCGCTATTGTCCGTCCTGGAACGATGATGTTCGAGGTCGGAGGTGTCTCCGAGACCGCTGCGCGTGAGGCCATGCGTCTTGCAGCGAACAAGCTTGGCATTCGCGTGCGCTTCGTCGTCCGCCAGAATCACTAATTCCCTAGCATCAACCTGATTGACGACGATGAAGATCACTGAACTAAGAGAACTGAGCACGGATGAACTCGCGAGCAAACGCCGTGAATTCAAAGAAGAGTTCGTTACCCACCTGTCTCTCCAGCAGCAAAGCGGCCAGCTTGAGAATCCTGCTCGCATCCGATTCGTTCGCCGCACGGTGGCTCGGATCGAGACGCTCCTATCAGAGCGTCGCAAACAAGCTGCTTCCTCCTAAGTTACCCTTAGTACACTTCTCTAACAAGACCATACATTCATGAGCGAGACAGCATCTCAACCCAAGCGAGGATTACGTAAGTCCCGCGTCGGCGTCGTCGTGTCCAACAAGATGGATAAAACCATCGTGGTGGCCGTCGTCCGTCGCGTGCCGCATCCGCAGTTCCGCAAAATCGTCAAAGTAACGTCCAAGTTCTACGCTCACGATGAGAAGGGCGAAGCCCAAGAGGGTGATCGCGTCCGTATTTCGGAGCAGCGGCCTATCAGTAAGACGAAGCGCTGGCGTCTCCTCGAGGTGCTCAGCCACTAAACGATTTCATTCTAACTTTCTTCACCTCTAGGTAATACATTATGGTCCAGATGGAATCCAGCCTCCACGTCGCCGACAACACCGGTGCGCGGATTGCTAAAATGATTGGTGTTCTCGGTACGCGTTCCCGCTCCGCTGGTGTGGGTGATGTCATCACGGCCCACGTCCGTGAGGCGACGCCTACCGCTAACGTGAAGAAGGGCGAAGTGGTCCGTGCCGTGGTGGTGCGCACTGCCGCTCCTATTAAACGTCCCGACGGCTCGGTCTTGCGCTTCGATCGCAACGCCATCGTCATTATCGATAAAGACAAGAATCCAAAAGGCACTCGTATCTTCGGCCCAGTGGCTCGCGAACTCCGCGAGAAGAACTTCATGAAGATCGTCTCTCTCGCCCCAGAAGTGTTATGAGCAAACGCAAGACACACGTTAATCGCGACGACATCGTCGAAGTCATTGCCGGGGCCCACAAGGGGCAGACTGGCAAGGTTCTCCGCGTGCTTCGCAACTCAGACCAAGTCGTCATCGAAGGCGTGCGCATGATCAAGAAGCATGCTCGTAAGTCCGAGGATCGCCCTGAAGGCGGTATCATCGAGCTCGAAGGTGCTATCCATATTTCCAACGTCAAGCTGGCAACTGCCGCCTCGAAAGAGGCCTAATCAACGAACATGAAGCCTGAACTAAAACAGTTTTACGATGAGACCGTCATGGCAGCTCTCAAGGAAGAGCTCGGTCTGAAGAACGCGCACGAAGTGCCACAGATCGAGAAAGTCGTCATCAATTGCTGCGTGGGTTCTGCACCCGACCGCAGCCAGGCTGTCGAAGATGCGGTGAATGAGCTGGTCACGATCACGGGTCAAAAGCCCATCATCACGGTGGCCAAGAACAGTGTGTCGAATTTCAAGTTACGTGAAGGTCAGGAAATTGGCTGCAAGGTGACTCTGCGCCGTCGCTATATGTGGCAGTTCCTCGAGCGTCTCATTCACACGGCCATTCCTCGTATTCGTGACTTCCGTGGTATTTCTCCCAAGTCCTTCGATGGGCGTGGCAATTACACTCTCGGTATTACCGACCAGACAATCTTCCCCGAGATTGAATTGGATAAAGTGAAGCGGACCCTCGGTTTCGACATTACTATCGTCACCTCCGCTAACACCAATGAGCACGCGCTCGCCTTGCTCGATAAGATGGGCATGCCATTCCGGAAACCTTCCAAAGCTGCCGCAGCTTAACTGAATTCATCCTTTATTGACATAGACCATGGCCGTCCTTACTGACCCCATTTCCGATTTCCTCACGCGCTTCAAAAATGCTAGCCGCGCACGGAAAGATGAATTCACTGCGCCTTATTCCAAGATCAAGGCTGAGATCGCACGCATCCTTCAAGAAGAAGGGTACGTTTGGTCCTACGAGGTCGATACCTCTGGCAAGTTTCCTGAGATCAAGGTGAAGACCAAGTTTGTCGATAAGACGCCCGCGTTGACCGATATCAAGCGAGTCAGCAAGCCTGGTCTTCGTCAGTATGTCGGATCTAATGAAGTCCCTCGTGTCCTCAACGGGCTTGGCATTTCAATTCTGTCAACTTCCCGCGGGATCATGACTGGCCACCAAGCCAAGAAGGCGAAGGTCGGTGGAGAACTCCTCGCCCAAGTCTGGTAAGTAAGAATTTCGTAGTCACTAAGAACGTCCCACGCTCACTACCATGTCACGTATTGGAAATAAACTCATTGAGATCCCAGAAAAGGTGAAGATTTCAGCGAACGATCGTCAGGTGGTCGTTGATGGTCCGAAAGGGAAACTCGAGTGGGAGCTTCCCTCGACGATTGATCTCAAACAGGAAGACGCTACCCTCACACTGACTCGTCCTGATGATACACGCACAAGCAAAGCTATGCATGGCACTGCTCGCGCTATTGTCGCGAACATGGTGAAAGGTGTTTCCGATGGTTTCTCTCGTGATCTTGAGATCCAAGGGGTTGGTTTTCGTGCTGCTGTTAAAGGCAAAGCGCTAGACTTGAATCTCGGTTTCTCTCACCCGGTTCTCCACCCTATTCCTGAGGGGCTAACCGTCACCGTGACGGACAACACCAAGATCAAGGTCGAGGGTGTCGATAAGCAAGTAGTCGGACAGTTCTCTGCAGAAGTCCGCGCCTACTATCCACCAGAGCCATACAAGGGCAAGGGTATCCGTGTGGTGGGAGAATATGTCCGCCGCAAAGCTGGTAAGAGTGTCCAGAAGTAATTTTTGTAGTAGTTGATTGTTAGATTAAGACGTCATGAGTAAACTAGATCGCCGAGTCGTTAGAAAGAAGATCCACCGCCGGATCCGTAAAAAGATCGTGGGCACGGCCGAGCGCCCTCGTCTCGCGGTGTATTTCTCCAACAAGAATGTCTATGCGCAGCTCATCGATGATGACGCCGGCAAGACTTTGGCGGCAGCATCAACTGTCGATAAAGAAGTTGGACATCGTGGGAAAGCTTGTGTCGCCTCCGCCACCAAGGTGGGTGAAGTCATCGCTAAGCGGGCTGCCGATGCCAAAGTGAACGCGGTTCTCTTTGATCGTGGTGGCCACCTCTATCATGGCAAAGTGAAAGCCCTCGCAGATGCTGCTCGCGAAGGCGGTCTAAAATTCTAATACTTTCCTACTTTTTAAACCAATTTATCATTATGCGTAACCAGCGAAGCCATCAACCTCCACCCCCTCCGACAGATGCGGATGGGAATGAGCTGATCGAGAAGGTCGTTTATATCAACCGCTGTGCAAAGGTGGTCAAAGGTGGTCGTCGGTTTAGCTTCAGTGCTCTCGTCGTCACGGGAAACAAGCATGGAAAAGTCGGCTTCGGTTTCGGTAAAGCGAACGAGGTTGCTGAGGCCATCCGTAAAGCTAGTGACACGGCGAAGAAAGCTATGAAACCGGTGTCATTGGCCGACAATACCATTCCCCACGAGGTGGTTGGTGAATTCGGCGGTGGTCGGGTGATGCTTCGCCCCGCTTCTCCTGGAACGGGAATTATTGCAGGTGGCGGCGTTCGCGCGGTGGTGGAAGCTGCTGGTGTGAAAGACGTCCTCGCAAAATCTATGGGTTCCAACAATCACGCGAATGTGGTCAAGGCTACCCTCACTGCCCTTGAGTCGCTACGTAATCGCGACGAGGTCTACAAACTTCGCGGCAAGAAAGTGTCCGCACAACAATCGATCTAAACCGACATGAGACTGCATACTCTCAAACCCAACCCCGGTGCCAAGCATCGCCGCAAGCGTCTAGGTTGCGGCGAGAGTTCTGGTCTCGGTAAGACCTCCGGACGTGGCCATAAAGGACAACGCTCGCGCTCTGGCGGAAGCATTCGTCCAGGCTTCGAGGGTGGTCAGATGCCCCTTCATCGTCGCCTTCCAAAGAAGGGCTTCAGCAATATCCGTTTCAAAACGACCAACGCGGTCGTGAATGTGGCGGATCTTGATGAGCGTTTCGAGGCTGGCCAAGTCATCAACGAGGCGGCACTTCGCGAGGCAAGGCTCATCAAGGGCTCTTTCGATTTCGTCAAGGTCCTTGGAAATGGCGAAGTCAGCAAAGCGTTGACACTGGAAGGTTTAAAAGTGAGCACTTCCGCTCGGGAAAAGATTGAAAAGGCAGGTGGAAGCATTGCAGACTCCGCTCCTGCCAAGTCATAATTGACCGGATAGGTTGATATTTCACTAGGGTGAGACGATAAGCAGGCCACGCCGATGATTTCCGCATTTTCCAACACGCTGAAGATCCCCGAATTACGGGACCGTATCCTCTTCACTCTAGCCATGATCGTGATTGTCCGCATTGGCGCGACGATCACGCTTCCTGGTGTTGATGCCACAGTCTTGCAGATGTGGCTGAAGGAGGCATTGGAGAACTCTGACCGGGGAACGGCAGCGGTTACTGCCATGCTGAACGTCTTCAGTGGTGGTGCTTTACAAAATGCCGCCATCTTTGCTCTCGGCATCATGCCCTACATCAGTGCGTCGATTATGATGCAGCTGTTGTCTGCGGTGGTTCCGACGCTCAGTAAGATGAAACGCGAGGACGGTGGTCAGCAGAAAATCAATCAGCTGACCCGTTACATCACGATTGCCCTGTGTGTTTTCCAAGGATTCATGCTGGCGAAGACGCTTGAGAATCCTGCGAACAATCCCTTAATGAGTGGGCTGAGTTCCGTCATTTCGAAGACTGGCTTGGAACTCGTTCCTAATCCGGGCTGGCCATTCATTCTCACGACCGTGCTTGTGATCACCGCCGGCACCTTGCTTCTCATGTGGATTGGTGAGCAAGTGACCGAGCGAGGCATCGGTAACGGTATCTCACTCATCATTACGGTGAACATCATCGCGGCCTTGCCGGGAAGTTTGGTTCAGGTTTGGCGAACTTACATTAGCGGCACCGGTGAAGGCACCCAAAGTCCCATGGTCTTGGTGCTGATGGTTGGATTCCTGCTGCTCGTTATCGCAGGGGTTATTTGTATTACTCAGGCACAGCGACGTATTGCCATTCAATACGCTAAGCGTGTGGTTGGGCGCAAGGTCTACGGCGGCCAATCGACCTTCCTGCCGCTGAAGGTGAATTACTCTGGTGTCATGCCGATCATCTTTGCGAGTGCTATCTTGATGTTTCCGTCACAGATCATCAACTGGGCCTTTGGTAGCCAGCCTTGGGCCGCCAAAGCAGTTAATATGTTAAGTGGTGGCCACTGGGTATTCTACGCTTTGTCTGCCGTCATGATCTTTTTCTTCAGTTACTTCTGGGTGGCAACGATGTTCCAGCCGAGTCAAATCGCTGATGATTTGAAGCGTAACGGTGGCTACATCCCTGGTATTCGTCCTGGCAAACCCACTGCAGAGTTCCTCGATTTCACGATGAGCCGTCTCACGTTTGCCGGTGCGCTGTTCCTAACGGTTCTCTTCCTGATCCCAGCCCTCGTTTCCGGGTTGCTGAAGGTTCCGCCACAAGCGGCACAGTTCTTCGGCGGCACGAGTATCCTAATTCTTGTGGGTGTCTTGTTAGATATCATGCGCCAAGTTGAGACCCATCTCTTGCAGCGTCACTACGACGGGTTTCTACGTAAGGGCAAGATTCGGGGACGTTCTGATAGGAAAGTCAACACGGGCGGTGCTCCTACCGGATCGCGTTCGACGGGCCTCCTCTGGCTTTATGTGGCCTTAGCGATTGTCATCGTTCTGGGCGGTTGCTACTTGGTTTATCAACAAACCGTTGGTAATTAAGTTCGGCTTTCTGGCCTGGAACGAATGGGATTGCCCAGACAAATTCTCTTGTTAGGCCCACCAGGCGCGGGCAAAGGGACTCAGGCCAAACGCATCAGCCAGCGCCTTAACCTCGCCTACTGTTCTACCGGCAGCATACTTCGCGTGGAGGAGCAGCGTCGCACTTCACTGGGCGAGGAAATACACACCTTCTTGAAGGACGGGAACTTTGTCCCTGACGCCCTCATCCTAAAGATCGTCCAGAATTGGCTCCAAGCCGTGCGAGCCGAATTCGTGCTGGATGGATTTCCGCGCACCTTAGCTCAGGGCAGTGCGTTGGATCAGTTTCTTGCTGAATCTCATCGTCCCGCAGCCACAGCCGTGTATCTTGACGTGCCTATGGACATCCTAGAAGAGCGTGTTGCCCATCGCGTGGGCTGTGATCCTTGCGGGAATGTCTGGCCCCGGGAGACTGCGCCTGTGGCTTGCCCTGAATGCGGCAATGCGGTGGTCCCTCGCAACGATGATTCTATCGATCTATATCGTTCTCGACTAGCAGAATACGAGAAAAAGACGTTGCCACTATTACCCTACTACGAAGACGGTGACCGCCTCCGGAGGATTTCTGGACAAGGGTCACCGGACGATGTTTTTGCTCGCGTCCTCGATGCCCTCGCCTCATGACCAAGGAGAAGATCAATATCCGCACCGGCCGCCAGGTCGACATGATGCGTAGCGCTGGCGAGACCGCTTGTGAGATTCTTCAGCTGACGGCGAAGGGTATCAAACCAGGAATCACGACAAGAGAGGTCGACCTCTATGCTGCCGAATTGATTGCCGAGCGTGGCTGCAAGAGTGCCTTCTTGGGTTACCGAAATTTCCCAGGTAACATTTGTATCTCTGTAAACGAAGAGGTCGTGCACGGCATCGGTGGTCCGCGTAAAGTCAAGTATGGTGACATTGTGAAGATCGATGTTGGCATTATCAAAGACGGCTGGGTCGGAGACAATGCGCTTACGGTTCCGGTTGGGACGGTCAGTCCTGAGATCCAGCGCTTACTGATGGCGACAGAAGAGTCTCTTCACGTTGCCATTGAGCATGCTGTTCATGGTGAAATGCTAGGCACGATGTGTGCTGCCATTGAGGAACACGTTATCAGTAAAGGTTTTACTGTTGTGCGTGAGTTCGTCGGTCATGGAGTGGGCCGAAAGCTGCACGAATCGCCTCAAGTACCTAACTATGGTCGTAAGGGCGAAAAGCCGAGACTACGTGAGGGCATGATCTTGGCGATCGAGCCCATGGTGAATGAGGGCACGGCACGCGTGAAGGTGCTGTCAGACAAATGGACCGTGGTTACGATGGATCGGAAACCGTCTGCGCACTTTGAGCACACCGTATTGGTAGGCAAAGGCAAAGCCGAGATCTTAACGCCTAGACCTCGCCTCATCTTTTAGAGTCTAATCGATCCATGAGCAAGGAGCCGAAGAATCGCCAGCGAGTGTGGCTCTTTCGTCTGGTGCTGGTGGTCGCAGCTCCGCTCATTACCCTACTTGCCCTTGAGCTAGGACTTCGGCTGATCGGCGTAGGTTACAATACGTCATTCTTGGTCAAGGATGAGACTGATGGGAGCAAAGTTAGGAACAATGATGCCTTTGCTTGGCGTTTCTTTCCCAAAGCGTTGGCTCGAGCCCCGCAGCCTATTCGTGTGACCAAGGCCAAACCGTCTGGAGTGCGCAGAATTGTCGTTCTGGGAGGATCGGCTGCGATGGGAGATCCCCAACCCGCATTTGGTCTCTCTCGCGTCTTGCAACGGTTGTTAGAAGATCGCTATCCCAACGAGCGCTTCGAAGTGATCAATGCAGCTGTTACCGCCATCAATTCTCATGTCGTCCTTCCGATCGCAAGAGATTGTGTGGATTTGACTGCGGATCTTTGGGTCCTCTACATGGGGAACAACGAGGTGAATGGTCCGTATGGAAGCGGGTCAGTCTTTGGTTCGCGCCGGCCATCTTTGGGGACCATTCGTGCTAACTTGAAGTTCCAGAAGACGCGTGTTGGGCAATGGATGTCGACCTTCGGTGGTGAGGGGAGTGCTAGTGTGCCCAAGAGTTGGGGCGGCTTGGAGATGTTCCTCGAACAACAAGTGTCCATCGATGATCCCGATCTCCAACGGGTCTATAAAAACTACCAGGCGAATCTCGAAGACATCGTCAAGCTTGCCGGCAACGCCAACGTGCCTCTCCTCGTGAGTACAATGGCCGTGAATCTCGAAGACTCAGCACCTTTCATTTCGAAGGGCGATCCTGAGGACTCTGTTGTCGAGGCTGTTCACGAACACTTCGCAAATGGGCGATGGGAGGACGCCGAGACACTAGCTCGTAGTGCCCTTGCTAGAAGCACCACGTCGGCCAATCTATTCTATTGCATAGGGAAAGCCATGGTAGCGCAGGGCAAGGCGGAGGAAGCGACGGTCTATTTCTCTCGCGCTCGTGACCTAGATACCCTCCGATTTCGCGCCGATACTCAGATCAATGAGATTATTCGGTCGGTGGTCCCCCCAGGGAACCTCGTTGACGGAGAACAAGCACTGGCGGAAGCCGACCCAAATGGTATTCCTGGAAAAGAGCACTTTCACGAACACGTCCACTTCACTTTTGAGGGGAACTACCACTTGAGTTTGGCCTTCGCTCAAGCTGCCGAGAAGAAATTAGGCCTAACTAGCGAGAAACCTTGGCTGTCCTTGGGCGCCTGCGAGCAAGCAATGGGGCTAACGCCCTTCCACCAGCGCGAGATTGTGCAGGAGATGCAGCTACGGTTGAGAACACCTCCCTTCAGTGGGCAGTTCGGTCAGGAGGCTCGAGAGGCATTGTTAGCTAAGCAGCTTGCGGAGGTTAGTTCTGAGATGACCCCAGCCATGGGGCAGCGTTCAATGAGTACCTACGCCGCAATGATCGAGAAGGACCCGACTGATTGGGTGACCCGCCAGCAGTTCGCATCGCTCTTGGCGTCTGCCGGGAAACATGCGGAAGCGACGGCGCAGTGGGAAGCCATCACCAAGTCTATTCCTCATGATCCAACAGGACACTTTCAGTTAGGCTCAAGTCGCAATCGTCAGAAGGAATGGATAGCTGCCGAGAAGGCCCTGCGGGAAGCCATTGCCATCCGCGATCAACATCCCAAAGCTTGGAACAGTTTGGGTATTTCGTTGTCGCGACAAGGAAAGCGCGAGTCGGAAGCGTATGTGTGTTTTCAGAAAGCCATCGATTTCGATCCAAAGATGGCGGAAGCCCTAATGAACTGGGGACTTGTGTTGCAGAATCAGAAGAACCTGGAAGCTGCGGAAGCGAAATTTGAACAAGCCATTCTAGCAGATAAGCGGCACTTGCCGTCCTATGCTCGCTTGGGGACATTGCTCGCGAAGGCCAGCAGATTTCAGCGTGCGACAGAGATCTACACCATGGTTGTCGAACTTGTTCCAGAGGATCCCAGCGCTCGTATCAATCTCGCGTTGGGCTACATTAAAATGGGGAAGAAGGCTGACGCGAAAGAGCAGCTGCAGATGTGTCTTAAGTTGGATCCTGCAAATCAGTTAGCGAGGCAATACCTCCAGCAGCTTCAGTAACAGCTTTGATAGAGCTGTTCGAAATCGTCGGCAGTCAACCCGATCGGGTTGAATTGCGCGGTCCATTGTGTTGACGCTTCCTTTGCCAGCTGGTGGAGCATCTCGCGACTGACATTTAGATCACTCAGGCAAGTGGCGAGCCCTTGGTTGGCCACTTGAGTTGTGATCCACGCGTCTAGTGGCTGAGACGAGAGTAGTTCGCGATAGAGGGCTGCTACTTCGGCATCCTGCGAGTTCCTGCGGATGACTGCTGGGAGTGCGACGCCCACTGCTTGACCATGAATGATGTCAAAGTGGGCCGTCAGCGGGTTGGCCATGCTATGCGCGGCGCCTAGCATGCTGTTCTCGATGGCGGTTCCTGCCATTGCCGCACCCAGTTGCATACGTGCGCGGCCTAACAAGTTCTTGGGATCGGCCGTGATACGCTCGGTCGCATCTTGCATTAGTTGGAAAGCAGCAAGCGCATAGCTGCGCGAGATGTTGTTGGCAGACTTGCAAACATAACTTTCTACAGCATGGCTGATGGCATCAATTGCCGTGACGGCTGTCACATTGCTCGGTTGGCTGAGCGTGAGTTCTGGATCGAGGAGGGCGACTCTGGCGGCGGCCTTTTTGTCTCCGCAGGCCATCTTGGCGTGGGTGTGCTCATCAGCGATCAAAGCGAAGGACTGGCACTCGCTACCTGTACCCGCCGTGGTTGGCACCGCGATGAGCGGTAGCATGGGTTTGGTTGCTTTCTCCTTGCCCCAGTAGTCTTTCATCTCTCCGCCGTTTGTGAGGATGAAATTGCAGCCCTTGGCGCAATCCATGCTGCTGCCACCGCCCAGGCCGATGAGAAGATCGATCTTTGCATCCTTCGCTGCTTCCACTGTTGCCCGGACATCCGCTGTGGTAGGATTTTCATGCACCGAGCTGAACACGGTCACCTCGAGACCAGCTGTCGTGAGGGCCCGAACGGCGCGGCCCACGTAGCCTGCCTCAACTAGGCCCTCATCTGTTACGATCATTGCCCGCTTGCCAAGAGCGGCTCCCTCATTCCCTATCGAATCCAACACGCCTGGCCCGAATCGCACTCGAGTCCCTGGAGCGTGCTCAAACGACCGTACGTGTTCAGGAATCGAGAAGTCCGTGCAGAGGTCTTCTAGATCGAGCCCGCTAGACATGTGCTAGAGCCGCAATGTGAATAGACCGTCTCTTATAGAGGAACTCGAACAGATTTCCTTCGTGGGGCTGATCCCACTTTACTCGATTGGTAGGCCACGCACCGAGGTTCAAGCGCTCGATGTATGGACATTCGAGCAACTCCTCTACCCAAACGGGGTCTTGGGTGATCGCCGTGACGACGAGCGATGAACCAATGGAATCTAACATGTCTGCCTGCGCCACTTCAGTGACGGAAGCGAATGGGAAGAGGAACTCGCGATTTGCTAATGAATGCTCCCATGACTCGCATCTGATGATGGTGGGATGCAGATAGTGCATGTTTTGAAAGATCTCATGACGCTCACGCCCGCGGTGGGGTTCGTTGATATCGCGGGCACCGCCCTCGGCAAGACCGGCATCGACTGCTCCATTGATGTATTCGGCAAACTTCGGATTCGCGAATCCTGACAATTTCGCATTGGCATCTTCGAAGGGTAGCGGTTTGATCTTTGTTAGGCGTTTGGCAATGGCCTCAGCGATAGCGTCGGCATGACGTGGGACGAGGATTGCAGAGGCGTTGATGCAACTGCGCCCGCTGTTCGCGGAAACGGATTCAACCATGATGTCGAGATACTTTTCCCAATCATCAACACAGTCCTCACCAAAGATAATCTTGCTCTTGCCCGATCCATGTACCTCAACCCGCGGATCGAGGGCATGCTGACTCACCGTGCTGTCATCGCCGAACATCATTACCCTGCCGGAACGACGAACGATGGCACCTGAGCCATCGTGATCTGTGGGATAGAACGAGAATGCTTCCTTGGGCATGCCAGCCTTGATGAAGCTCTGCATGATACGCCAGGGTGTCCAGGGCTCCTCGCGGCCCGGCTTGAGCAACACAGGAATCTTCATGACCAGAGATGGCATCCACAGCGCGTTCACCGCAGGTGAATTGCTTGGTAGGACGACGGCGAGCGCGTCGGTGTTGGCAGAGTAGCTTACTGGGACGCCGTGCTGTTCACCGTAGCCCTTGTCTAGTACTGCAAGATCGAGGCCTCGGGTCAGGCCGCGTATGATGGTCGGCATTTCTGTAAAGATCTCGTAGAGCTTGTTCATGTTCATGCGGATGAGCGCATGGGGCAATCCGCTTGTCGCGGAGAGGCTCTTGACGTAGTCGTCAGGCGATTGAGGATACTCTTCCTCACCCACAGGGAGGGTGCCTTTGAGGAAATGATCTCCTGCATCGATACACATCTGCATCAGGTCATGCGCCGGAATGCCTTTGAGCACGTCTCGGGACTTTCCGACGAAATTGAGATCGCGTTTTACAAGGCCGGAATTGGCCATGGACATGAGTGCCGCAGGCTGGTCGGTGCCGATCGCATTGATGGGCTGTTGCTCTAAACTGCGGTAGACCTCACCGCTACGCAGGACGGGAATAGATGGAATCTTAAGCATTGTTTTGTAGATGAGGGTTAGTAGACGCCTTCGACGACCTTGTTCTCCATCACGCCGAACGGACGAACGTCACCCACGCCATCCCAATCGTAGCGATTACACGGCTTTCGGCGAATGGCCTCGTCTCGCTCTAGGAAGCGCGGCATAAAGAATTCTTTGGTCAGGGTCGTTAGTTCCACGCGACCGTAGCTGTCGTAGTCGACGGTATTCTGGGTGTCATCGGGATCGACCACGCGCAAGACCGCACGAGGCTGTGGCGCGTAGTAGGTGACGCTGTAGTCGTCCGTTAGAGGAATGCTGCAAGCCAGGCCCATCAGCGTGTTTCCATAAGTTGGAACGAAGAGGGCCTTGTTTTCGAGCACCTCTTCCACGAGAAAACGGACCATTTGTGGGGTCATGGTTGTGCCGCCGCAGAAGCAGCCTCGCACGCCGACCCCTGGCACCGAGACCCGCTCGGCCAGAGATTCGAGAAGGCGCGGCGTGGTGAAGAGGCACTTGATATCACGATGCTTTAGAATCTCTACCGCCTGGTCCATCACGTGCCGCTGGTAGCGCTCAGCTTGATCGTATTCCTTTCGTATGATCAGCTTCTTAACCCAGCGAGGGTCGAGGTCGACAAAGTAGGTACTTCCACCGCGATGAGCGGCGAGGTGCTCAATCGCAAGCCGGAGGCGACGCGGGCCGGTCGGGCCGACCATCAACCAATTGCCACCCTTGGGAAACGCGTCGTCATCGAGTTGATCTGAGAACATCTCGTAATCGTGTTTGTAGTCGTCCCATCCGACGCGCTGTTTGGGCAACCCGGTTGTACCGCCCGTTTCAAAAACATTGAATGGGCGACCTGCAAACGCCTTGGGTACCCATTCCTCATTCGTAATGTCGCGTAACCATTCGTCCTGGAAGTGTGGGAACTTGGAGATATCAGCGAAGCACTGGATCTCCTTTCTTGGATCCCAGTTTTCAGCAGCCCATTTCAGCCAGAAGGGGCTCCCGGTTTCCGGTGAGAAGTGATGTTGGATCGTTTCGCGTGTGTGCTGATCTAGCGTGTCCTGGGCATTCATCATCGTTATGAGGTAGGTCGGGGAGAAGCGGGCGGCGATTGTTGAGCGTCTTCAAGTGTCATGTGGATACGCCTCCTAAGCATGGTTGGAAGCGTTTCACAAGAACCCTGATCAGTAAGGGTAGATGCGGGGAACCGGGAATCTTCGGATCCGTAAATTAAAAAACCCTGACGGAACCGAGTCCGTCAGGGTTTTCAGTAAAGCTTACGCGAGAACTCGCTTAATAGTTTTGCTTGCGACCGTAGGCATACTTGGACTGCCAGCCGATCTCAGGAGAGAACTCGGAGTAGCCATTATAGGGATCATACTCGATGTCCTGAAAAGGAGCTTTGTAGCTCTGCTTGTAGGTCTTTGCCGGGAATGTCAGAATCTCGAAGAGTCCATAACCCACTCGGGTGATGCTGCGTTGAGCGCCTTCGACCAAACCAACGCCGAAACCAGCGCTATTGCCATCTGCTGCGTTGACGTTGATCACGCGCACAGGAAGCTCGGTGATACCGTAGAGGACATTGGATAAGCCACGACCCAGCTTGTGGATAGCTGTCTGGCCGGAGTTAGGCGGAGCTTGAATATCAGCGAAGCAAGTGCCTGCAATTCCAAGAGCGAGGAGCGTGGAAAGAAACTTTTTCATCATAGAAGGTGTGAAATTGGTTACTTTCGGCTCGATTTGCAATCACTAAGTTGTCTAAAGTGAGGAATTTGCGTGAAAGATTGGGAAAAGAGTTGGCGAAGTTTTCCCATGGTACTTACTTGTAGATTCTCATGAATGAGGAAGTTCAGAAACTCGTAGATTCAGGTAAGTTGCAAGGTCGCTACGGAGATGCCCTCTCCGCGCTCGACGTTGGTGTGTATTGTCTCCATAAGAGCTGGGGGGTTGGTAAAGTCGCGTCATGGGATCTTCTCGGAGATCGCATCTATCTGGATTTTGAGGGGAAGTCGAATCACGGCATGAAATTGGAGTTTGCCGCGAAATCTCTCAAGCCGATTAGCGAAGACCATATTCTTGCAAAGCGCCTGGAAAAGTTGGAAGAGCTCCAGCAACTGGCCGTCGATGATCCAGTGACTCTCATGCAGGAGGTCGTGTCCTGTTACAACAATAGCATGCTCCTCGATCAGGTGGAGGAGGTGCTCAAAGGAACCGTCGTTTCTGATGAGAAATACCGAACCTGGTGGGACAACGCGAAGAAGAAGATGCGTCAGAATCGCCTCTTTGTCGTGCCATCCAAGCGCAACGTGCCTTTGGAGCTTCGCCCCAGTGACCTAAACATCGAGGACGGCCTCCTCGAAGACTTTACCAATGCCCGAGAGCTCAAGGCCAAGGTCGCGGCGGTGGATGCGATCGTGAAGGATTTGGAGCAAATCGAGAACGCGGTCGACAAACTCAGGCCCGTTGTCGAATCGATCAACGAAGCAGCGAGCAAGAGTCAACGTCTCCAGACCGCTGCGGCGATCGAACTGATTGCCGCTCGCGAGCGTCTTCAAGAAGCCGTTCCTGATCTCGCAGAGGGCCTCGATAAGCCCGCGATCAGCGAGATCGTCATCGAGAACGAGAGCAATCTCCGCGACATCATTGGGCAACTGCCTGCTGCAGGACAGCGTCGAATTTACGAGGCATTCGAACCCGCCTTTGGCGACCGTTGGTCTGAGGTTCTCTTTGGTCTTATCAACGTGGTCAACCTCAGGGGTGTGGGAGACGTAGCTCGGCTAGCGATTGATCGAGAGAAAGGCCAGGAGCTAGAAGATTTCCTCAAACTCGGCATTCAGCAGCGGTCTTTGAGCACGGAAGTGCTCGCATGGATCTGTAAGGAACGCCGTCGTCTTGCTGAGTCGGTCTTTGGTCCCGAGCTCGCGTCTGCCGCTATCAATGCCCTAGAGCGCGATCATTACGACGACGACGCCAAGAAATCAAATAAGCTACAAGACATCCTCATGGCCGACTCCCTGCTCGTGAGTGATTTGCTAGAAGAAGCTAGCCGAAATCAGATTCGAATGTTTGCCCGGCGCCTCAAGAACACGCCGGCGATCGAAGATCTCAGCCGGAACTCTCTGCTCGCACGGGTCATTAAGGCCCATCCGGACATCCAGCAAATGGTCACGGGCGAAGCCGATGATGATGAGGTCTTAGATGAAGGCCTGATCGTTTCCTGGGACAGCATTGAGAGGCGCAAAGCCCAGCTTGAGGACATCATTAAGAACAAGATTCCAGAGAACACGAAAGAGATTTCTGTCGCGGCTTCCTATGGTGACCTCCGGGAGAACTTCGAGTTCAAAGCTGCAAAGGATCAGCAAGCGGTGCTCATGCGGCAGAAGGATGATCTTGAAATGGAGATCAACGCGGCCCGTGGCACGGACTTTGCCGACGCAGATGCGTCTAAGGTAGGTGTCGGCACTGTGGTCACCATCAAGGAAGGCTCGAGCAAGAGCGAAACCTACTCCATCCTCGGAGCGTGGGATACGGACCTTGATCAAGGAATCATCTCTTACCTCTCCGCTACTGGCAAAGCCCTCTCAGGCCACAAAGAAGGGGACGAAGTCGAGATTCACGCGGACGGCGACGGTCCATCCCGCACGGTCAAGATCGAGAAGATCGGGGCCTACGCGAAGTAGTCGAGTTAGCAACTCTATCAAGAAGCCTGTTCCTGCTAATGTGAGAACGGGCTTCTTTGTGTGGGGATGACCAGCAGTTCGTGGGGCTGTAGGGAAGACATTCTTGCCCTTTATACTGCGAGCCGTCTTTTACCAAGCGGCCGTCAGTTGCCACCTTCGCTAGGCACAAGAAGGTAGGGTAGCTTGAGCTTCTAGCTCAAGTTCCAGTTCCAGGATAGCCAGAAGGCGCAATGAAATATGGTGTGCGTTCGTTAGCAACGCGAACCATCAAGCAGCGATCGACCGGTTGCTCATGGGACCAACGTTCCAGCTTGATACCTTGGAGAAGTTTTAGTGGCACAGGCCATAACGGTTTAGGAATAATCTCTAAGCGGGTGCCCGGTGAAAAGTAGTCGACACACTCATGCGCATGCAACCAACGCCCACGTCGGCAATGTCGGTTTGCGAAGTCAGGCGAGGCTTGCTTGCTGGCGTTAACATGATCGAAGAAACAACCATAGATGAGTTGTTTCACGATGATCGCTTCCTCTCGATACCGTTCAGGGAGACAATGTTGATGCGTGCGTGTGAGCACAAGCTGATGCTCGCGTAGCCGCCTGAGCTTTCTGTAGTAGTTGTCCCGCGCGTCCGGTCCAGGAAGAATGATACCGTTCCCTGTTTCCGCAGCGAGGTAGAATTTGGTCGCCAATTCAAGATGAATGAGCTGTCCACCTTCTCGCTTGCGAAGAAGGAAATCTAATTCTCCCACCGTTGTGTGCGCGTCTTCCTGTATTTGAAGATTCTCTTCAAGCACATCAAAGGTTGGCGAAGCTCTTAGCAGGACTGATAGAGCGTCCTCATAGAGATGCCCCAATTTCTGTTGAAGATTGAGCGTCGACGGAGCCACAGGAAGTGCTAGTCCGTTCGTTCCAAGCGTCTGAGCTTCTGGTAGATCCGTTACAAGAAGGGGGCCATGCACGAGGCTTTCTAACAGACTGCAAGAAGTGACTATCCGATCAAGTTCCATTCATCATTAGATTAGTGTCGTCACCCGAGCTTGGAGTAGCCTGTCTGTATTAAAGCCTCATTGCAGTCCAGTCCACGCAGAAGTCATGCAGAGCTGGAGTTCTCAAGATTCTTAGTCCAATATCAGCGGAGTAGACGACAGGACGCTCCCGGCAAAGAGCTATGCGTCATGGGCAGCGCAACAGCCTTCCGATGCCGGTGATCGTAGCTTTAAATCCGCCGCCGATCATGATGGCATCCCAAACGGTTTAGAATTTGCCTTACGTGCCGACGGAATGCTCTCAAATACTTCAGAAGAGTATCCGCAGAGCAGCCTAACAGAAGAAGGAGACCTCATTTACTCGTTTGGGTTTCAGCCAAAAACTGGCGGATTTGCTTTGGACAATTGAACGGAGTGCGGACCTAAAGAGCTGCGAATCGGTCTATCAATTTGACAGCCAGACGGGAAAGGATTTCAAAATAGAGGGTGTCCCGAGTTGCTGGCTCTTCATCTTCAGGAAGATCAAGAGCCAGGGAAGCGCTTTTATCGCCTCAGGGTGAGCCAATTACCTTGAAAGCATTCTCGCCGGGACCAATGAGGTCTGCTGTCTCCATCACTTCTATGGAGATTGTCCATGTCCTTCGTCGCTCTACAAGTTCTCCTGCTCCAGGCGCTCGCTCAACCATTGCTTGATCATGCTCTGATAGTTGAGGTAGCGGGAGCGGGCAATGCGCTTGATACGGGCGAGCATCCTGGGATCGAAGCGCAACGTGATCGTGGTCGACTCGCGGTTGTCGGGTCGATGCACCGAGGAATTCATGAGACGTGGATCTAACTGATGCACTTCCCAGAAGGTGGCTTCTTCTTTCTTGCTCTTGAACTTGGGAATCTGTTCCCAGTTTGCGACGGTTTTCATGGCGGCCATAGCAAATGAGTTAGTCTAGGCTAGCGTTCTTGCGTTCGTAAAAGTTCTGCTCGGCCTCAGACATCTCGCGGGCGAGCACGACGCGGAACTGTTTGCCATTTGTCCAGAAGACGCTGAAGAGCGGTCGGTTCTGAATGGTCTTGCCAAGGCAGAAATAACGGGCCTCTTTGCCATTCCCGTAGTCGCCGTCTGGGAGCAACTTGATAGCAAAGGGGTCTTCGAAAGACTCTTCAATCTCCTTCGGGATGACCTTTTTGAGGTCGAAGTAAACGTCTATCCAGTCGAATTCCATGCCGTCGGTTTATAGAAAGGGCGAGTGCCGATGAAAGCAACTCAAGAACCGTGCTGGATCAGCTCGATTTCGTAGCCTTCTGGGGCGTCGATGAAGGCAAAGATACCTGATTTGCTCTGGGTGGGGCCGTCTGATAGGGGATAACCCTTGGATTCTGCGTGTTTGGCGAAGGCGTCCATATCGTCCACGGAGAATGCCAAGTGGGTGAGATCATGACCCACTTCCACGGGGCCGCTGCCGTCGTATTGGCAGATTTCGATGAGTTCTTCACTCTCCGGAGCCTTGAGAAAGACGAGCTTCGAGCCGCGAGGGCTTTCGTGGCGTCGAACCTCCTCGAGCCCGAGGACGTCTTTGTAGAACGCGATGGTCTTGTCCAGATCGGCGACCCGGTAGCGTGTGTGGAGGAGTTTCCGAATCATAAGTTTATGGGGCGATCATGAGCGCCCGCTTGGCTTCGACGCAAGTCCGACTTGCAGAATTCAGGCGGAACGTTGAGAACGGTGATATGATCTACCTTGGCATCGACAGTGGCACCCAGAGCACCAAGACCATCGCTCTGGATCTTGACTCCGGCGACATTCTCGCGCAGGCGCAGGAAACCTACAGCCTGATTGATGGTCTGCCCAATGGGCATCTCGAGCAGCACCCGAGTGACTGGACAGAGGCGACGGCCAAGACCGTGCAGAGCGTGCTGTTCCAACTTGGGGATCGGAAACAAGAGGTGCGTGGCATCGGGGTGAGTGGGCAGCAGCATGGACTCGTCGTGCTTGATGAGGCTGATCACCCAGTGCGTGCGGCCAAGCTTTGGTGTGACACGTCGACGGCGCCGCAGTGCGATGCCATGGCGACGCACTTTGGTGGACAAGAAGCGATCATTGCGAAGGCGGGGAACGCGATGCTGCCTGGCTACACCGCGCCGAAGATCCTGTGGTTGAAAGAGAATGAGCCGGACAACTTTGCCAAGACGAAGAGCGTGCTGCTCCCTCACGACTATCTGAATTTCTGGCTCACCGATGTGAAGCGCATGGAATACGGCGACGCGTCGGGCATGGCGATCTTGGATGTGCGCAAGCGCGTCTGGTGTGATGAATTGATTGATCACATTGACCCGCGTCTACGCGAGATGTTGCCTCCACTGGGTTCTTCCAGTGAAGCGCACGGCACGCTCAAGCCTTCCCTGGCCAAAGAGTGGGGCCTAACCAATGAGGTGATTGTCAGTGCAGGTGGCGGGGACAACATGATGGGAGCCATTGGGACGGGAAATGTCCGCGCGGGTGTCATCACGGCGAGTCTGGGCACGTCAGGGACGCTCTTTGGATCGGCGGATGCGCCAGTGATTGACGACCAGGGGGAGATC
>Ga0222718_10000989_pt1 | contig 28768 bp, 36 predicted proteins | sample C33_27DmetaG_FD_165045 | JGI IMG/M metagenome (GOLD analysis project Ga0222718, IMG submission 165045) | Estuarine water microbial communities from San Francisco Bay, California, United States - C33_27D | ecosystem: Environmental > Aquatic > Marine > Unclassified | place: USA: California...
GATCAGATGTTTTTTCATCATACTGAACATACTTCTGGCGCTGCTCTTTATCAGCATTTCTACCAACAACACTGAAGTTTACAAGTCCGGGTCTGTGCTCGATATGGTTTCCAGTTTTTTCTGAGTACGGGTGTCTTTCGAGCGTGCCCTCTAAAAATTTTTCCATATTTGAAGGAAGTGTCCATTCTGATTTATATACTTCAACACCCTTTAGATGTACGCTGTTACCCGAACAATTATAACAAATCTGAGTTGACATAAGAGCAGATCCCATTTGCTCGAATGTCTTTTCATAATTAGATCCAGTAACAACATAAAAATATTCTTTCTTACCCTGATCAATAAACCATTTCTTGAATTCGGGATCCATCTTATCTCGGCTAGGAGTAAGTGTTCCATCTACGTCAAATATAAAGTGTCTCATGCAAAAAACTCGTCTAATGTTGCGACTGGCTCCGGAGTCCAGCCGATTGCGTCAAGTATTAATTTAAGTGGTTCAACAAATGTCTTGTCGAACTGTTTGTCATAGTCAATATAATTATATAGCTTAAACTCTTCGGGTAGTATATCTGGAAAAGCAATAACATTTTCATGCATCGGATTCGGCATTTTCATGTATGTAAAAAATATTCTATTTCCGTTCGATACAAGCTCATACCGCTTTTGCAGTTTACTATCTTTGATGAGCTTGTTGTAGAGTAGAGAACCACGGACGTGAATCGGTGTTCCCTTCTTGTATATAGACTTTCTGTCTGACCAGTCAGTAATATTTGAGACTGATCGCGGAAACGCTACTTTCTCGGCTGGTAAAGATCTGAATGCTGACTTGAAGTTTGTGATATAGGCCTGAGCATCTTCTTCGGTGCCCGATATGAGAATCTTAAAGATTTCTTTAAACTTATCACGGCATACTTCTGGAGTTGAACTCTTAATTGCTTCAATCCCCATGATCTTGAGTTTTGGCTCAGCGTATTGTACACCTTCACTGTTGTGCACATTTAAGATATAGCGCTTCTTTGCAGTCCATATACCACGGTCAGCAATTACTTCACGACCCATTTCCATACGAGGCTTGTGGCAATTCATATTAGCAAAGAGTTTACTGTAAGATTGCTCAATCTTTGGCTCAAAATGTTCTTTACAGATCTTATCAAGAAACGCAACGGGATTTTTAGGATTAAGTTGCTTAACCATAGGACCAAAGTTAACATAAAGAGAATCCGTATCGATTGCGATTACGTAATCAACATCTTTTGTTTTCATTACATCATTCATGGTATTATTCATTGTTCTTTCTGCCCACTGAATAGCGAGCTGGCCAGACAATGTAACACCTTCGGCGAGTCTTAGATCAAAGTATTTGAAGTATTGATTGCCTAGTGCACCATAAAGAGAATTCATCAGGATCTTAATAGCCATTTGCTGATTATTAAGAGTGTTGATTTCTTTTTCAAGTTGATTTGTTTTTTCTTTTTGATAAGAACTTTCTGCGGCAAGCATCATCTTTTTGATTGAACGACGATCATCATAATAGTCTTCAATAATACGTGGAATGACACCATCAATATCTTTACGATATGTACTACCATTTGCTGCAACAGCATAGGGTGCTTCAACGGGTGGAGATGCGAGATAATATTCAACACTAGATGTTTCAGATTGAGATACCAGAGTTTCTGGCGACATATTCCACTGAACAATAATATTTGGATAAAGCGAATTCAAATCAAAAGACACTACCCAATCATGTGCACCGACGTGTGGTTCTTTTACATAACCGCCGGCAAACTTAGACTTTGGAGAATCTGGCCTTTCGACAAATGATACTGTTTTTTCTTGAAGAAGTTTACGATAGATAATCGATTCCCATATCGCAGTAACGCCAAACGTATCTTGGTAATTGACACCACCTTTATATGCCATCGTCATAGCAAGAGTAATCAGACCCATCTTGTCTTCGATTCGTTCAATGAGTTCCACGTCTTTCATATTATAGTCAATATAACGTTGGTAGTCATCTTTATACAGATTCTTTAAAGAACCAGACTCTTCGAAGGACAGCTTCTTATCACCAAGAACTACATATGCAATATGATTAAGTTTATATGATTCTTGTGGACCATACGAATAACCAAACTTTTGAAAGAGCTCGAGATAGTCAAGCTGTTCAATACCCTTAATATCGTACGCGATTTCTTCACGACCACGTCTTGTAATATTACGATGGTCAACCATACCCCAAGGAGAGAACCGTTTGATGTGTTCTACACCAAGAATCCTCGCTGTACGATTAACAAGATATGGAACATCAAAGAATCGAATATTCCAACCCGTGATTACATCGGGACAGTGCGATTCATCTGCCCAGAATGTAAGAAACTTCTCGAGTAGACTTGCTTCATCGCGGCAACGGTAAAAGCGCACAGGCTGAACGAGAGACTTTTCAGTATTAAAGTCACCATAACCCCATACGTGATATAGCTTTGATTTACTTGATTTGTAAGTGATTGACAGAATACGCTGAGAAGCTTCTGATGGATGCGGGAATCCATCTTCGTATTCTGTTTCAATATCGAATGTACCGACATCGATAAACTCACGCCTAAACTCAATGTCACGAGGAAACCGCTGAGTGATATATTGTTGAATATAATTTTTGTTTCCGTAGATGTGCCTACCAGAAACATCGCGATTCATTTCAAGCCATTGCTTTGCTTCGCGCATGTTATCCATCTCGATTGGTGCAATGTTAACACCATCGAGAGATTTCCAACCAGTTTCTTTCTGAGCTTGAGTATAGAACACTGGTTTGAATTGATTGTCGCGTTTATAGATTTTTTTACCATGGGCATTGTATCCACGATAAAGAATTGCATTGCCGTAACGAGTCACAGACGTATAAAAAGACATACTACCTCCAAATAATATAAGATATATTATACCATAGTTTTAGAGGAATGTAAACAACTAAATTGCAAAAGACTCCCCGCAACCACATGAGGCTGTCGCGTTTGGATTGATTACTTTCAAATAAGATCCACCTAGTTCAGACACATAATCAATCGTACAACCTATGACAAACATCTCCGCCATTTCGTCTATAACTAAATTTCCGATTGTAGGATCAGCATCTGTCACATCCCACACATATGTAAAGCCAGAACACCCTCCGCCTTTTACACTCAGGTAAACGTTTGGAGCTCCAACTTTAGCTAGATATTCTTGTGCAGATTTAGTTAATTCAATCATGTGGCCAGGGAGCATTTCTAAAATGAGTTAAACCGTAAATTATTCATTCTCAGGATTAAAGTAACTCTTTGGAATGACATCCGAGATGAAGGGGCCCGTGATTAAAGCACGGCTCTTTTCTCCAACTTTACTTGCCCAATTGGAATTAACTATAATTTCATAAACTGCTATCCAGTCATTATCACTATCAGAACTAATAGCTGTTGTTATAGCTTTTTTAAGCGCAGTATTCTTATACATTGCTGAATACCCCATAGTAAACATCATATTAATGACAACAAGTTGTAAACTTGTTGGAAAATTTAAGAATTTAGTTTTTCCGAAAAGATTACAAGAATTTTCAAGAGCAGATTTTAGATCTTCAGCAAATGCCTGTTCTGGACGATATAACTCAACTTTAGTGCCAACTTCTTGTGAATATTCTGGATCAGATTCAGTTATGGTGTGATCAAACCCAAATTTTAAATTAGAGTCACTGGAGTCAAAATAGATATGGAATCTACTTCTTTTTATTGGATTTAATCCAATTGCAAGTTCGGTTGTTTGGTAGAGCTCATTATATTCTATTAAGTTTTGGACCATAGTTTAATTCCTTATATTTTAATCTGTCAATGTTCTCATTCTTTGCACAAGACGTTCTGCCCTGTTAGGAACCTGTGTATACCACAATGAATCAACCATCTCATCAGCTGCTGCGAGCCAATCTGAAACTTCTACTTGACTTTGCATACCTTTAAACTTTGATAAACGAGGACGCCCCATATTAAACATCATATTAGCAATAATAAGTTGAGCTTCTTCTGGCAAACCATCGAAGTTAACAACTTCATACAATTGCCGGCAGTCGTCAATAACAATTGCAATGTCTTGATCGAAACACTCATTGACTCGCTCTTCGCTAACGGGCGTGCCAACCGGTTGTCCATACTCTGGATCGTCTTCTTTAACCAAATGACCAATGCCAAAAGTAGGGAGACCGAGATGATCGAGATAAATTTCATATTTTACTCCTTCATCTGCAGCGATTTCTTCACGTAGTTGTTCAATATTCATTACTAACCAGTCCTTTCCATATAACAATTGTGGTCAGGCTTTGTTTCCATCTGCGCTGCCCAATTGAGTTCTTGAATTAATCTGTTATACCAGTTTTTATCATGCTGGTCATGTGCTTTATTCATATCATCTGTCAATTGAGCAATACGAGTTTTAATGTAATCTTGGCGAGTACTAGTGTTTTTTCTACGCATCATGTATTCCCCTTTACAAATGAATCAGGTATATCTTTTATGTTTGGTTTGTCACAATGACATTGAGTACAGACATCATTATGACACTCGGGACAATCTGGAGAATAGCAATGGCACCTATGTCCACAGTTTTGACATTGACGTTCAGCACCCTTCATCGCTATTCTCCTATTTTTTTATTAGCTTAATTGCTCATTTTCTTCTTCGGTATAAGGCCACATTAGTTGATCCTATTTACCTGTTTCGTAAGCAACTGTTCTACTTCCCAAATTGAATCGGCTGAACAGCCAGCCTTTTTAAAGAAATATTTCCAGAGATTATTTATCATTGTATGCCTTTTGAATTGTTCCACGGTTCAATTCTGCTAGGAGACTATGATAAGTATGGTCTGAATATTCATGCAATAAACTTTTTGCTATTACTTCGTTTGCTGCACATTGGCGTGAAACGATCATAGATTTGCTAATTGATGAAAATAGTTCTGCGATCCAGTTAAAAGAAAGTCTAGGCAGACTCAAGCTTTTTAGTACGATTGCGGTCATTTGTTAGTTCCTCGTTTTTTCTGATTGAAATTTTACGAGGCTGCTTCTCTTCCGGAAGAACGACTTCTAAATTAACAGTCAAGATTCCGTCCGTTAGATCTGCTCCATTTACTTCGGTATATTCCGACAGTCTAAATGACTTATTCCAATTTCGAGCACTAATACCTTTATGAACATACATATTCTGTTCACGTCTCTGAGGACGGTCACCCTTGATGTAAAGGACATGGTCTTTTACTTCAATATCAATATGTTCTTGTTTGAACCCAGCCACTGCAAGTTCTAAGGAATATTTAAATTCATCCTCTTTTACTACGTTATGTGGCGGATAGGTATCCTTTGAATGCTTATGAATGTTTTCAAGCTGATCAAAGATGTGGTCGAAACCAAGAAATGCGTTTCGCGGAAATGCGAATGTTCCAGTCATATGTACCTCCATGACTTATGCAAGGTTAAAATGAGACCCGATTATCGGCATCTCTAATCTATATATAATTACTTTTTTCTAAAAGTACATGGCTACTTAGTCGAACCAATATTATATTTGGGGCAAAGTTCCCAATTAGTTTTTTCTTTATATGGAATAATTTTGATTTGACGCAAAGGAGCGAGTGGTTTAGCCTGCTCTCCATTATCGATTGTAATTAAGCCCCAATCGCTCATGAGTTGAGCAATTGTGTTACGTCTTGCAATATCATTTTCTTCAAGATTAGATTTTTTTCCATCAAGCAGAAATAATTCTTTAAAATGCACGATAAAATATCTACCTTGTTTATGCAAGATATGACAAGACTGAAATAATTTATTTTCTTTACGAGATGCTACGCCAATACGTGTCAGTGTTTCACGAACTTTTAAAAAATCATCTGGCTCGTTTAGTATAACCTCGAGCATTGAGGCGGGTGTCCACTCTATTATATTATTATTTTCTTCCACCTTTATAAACCTTCTTTTTCAATTCATTGATCTGATCTGATGTGAGAAGGTTAGACACTTGGCGGGCTTTTTCATTGCTATAACCATAGTATTGTTTAATTACTTCCATGTCATCAGAAACCTGAGCTTTAGCCCATTTGGAAAATCTTTTCCGTTTCCTTACCATATTTATAAGAAAATCGAATTGAAGACGATTGTCGAGGTGAGCATTGATATTCATCTCATTTGCTATGACAACTGTGTCATTAAAATAAGATAAACCACGATTAACCATAAATGCGTTATAACCTTTTTCGGCTACATCATCAATCATAATATCATGTTTAGTAAAATTGATAGCGTTAAGATATTCAAACGGGTTCATTACACAAACTCCACATTAGCCATGATTTCTGTTAAACACGCTACAACATTGAGCTCATGATCAGCAACAAAAGCATTCTTATATTGATAATCAGCTAAAATAAGTACTAGTTGAGGAATTGATTGTGGTTTAACTTTATCTGTCGTGCTATCGTATAATCCACGAAAAATTGCTGATGCATCTGTATCAATATTATTGACAACCCACTTGCGCATTTCTTTAAAGTTTTTATCTTTAAGCGTTTTTACTAGATCCGCAATGGATCCACCCATATCAACAGTGCTGCTAGCATCAAAACCCAAAACAGAACGTCTTTGAAGTTCATTGAGGACTCTGCGCCAATCCGGCGCATGCTTTGAGACAATAGGCAATAGATCTTTTTTATCATATTTAACTCCTTCACCATCAAGGATCGTACATGCACGTTCAAACATCTGTTGCATAAGAACAGCGGTGTTTTTCTTTGACGTGTTGAATTCATATACACCGCAACGAGAGTGTAATGGTTCAATGATACGATTCTTGAAATTACAAGTTAGTATGAATCGGCAGTTATTTGAGAATTCTTCGATGAAACCGCGAAGAGCCGGTTGCGTTGACTGTGCATTAAGATAATCAGCCTCATCAAGGATTACAACCTTGACACCACCTTGTAATGAAACGGTAGAAGCAAACTGTTTAATCTTACCACGCAGGGTATCAATATTGCCATCTTCAGAACCGTTGATAATAATCCAGTCAAGGTTCAATTGATTGCATAAAGCTTTTGCAACGGTAGTTTTACCGGTGCCAGCTGTACCACTGAACAGCATATTAGGCAAATCGCCACTAGCTACAATCTTTTCAAACGTTTGTTTTAACTCATCTGATAAGATACAATCGGCGATTTGCTGAGGACGATATTTCTCGACCCACAAAAATTCATTAGACATTCACGTACTCCATAATAAAATAAAAGTTGTCGGCTAACCGTTGACCGACCCGAGTCTATAGTGCGACTAACCATAGTGCATTTATTAAGATTCCATTGCAGCTTCTTGTTCAAGATTTTCTACAAGCTGGATAACTTGAATACACTGATCACGAAGACCACCAATAGTAGATAGCTCTTCACCTTTAAATGCTCCGCGCTGAGTCATCGCATCAATAACTGCAACGGTTGAACGTGAAGATTTATTAGCTAACTCCATTAGCTGATTTTGTGTTGAAGATTCATCTGACATGTCATACTCCAAAAGTTGATGATTTTTCAAGTGCAATCCAATATTTGACATTAATGTCTTTGTTACTGAATTGCGAGATAAGTTTCGATGATATCTGAACTTCATAATCGCCCGGAAGCATTTTCAGATTACCGATATTGAGGATAAAGTTGAATGTGGCACCATCCGGATACGTTCCATCGACGTCGATAGAAAACGCATTTGATGTCATATTCTGGCTGTCGACAACAGAGAGGCTAAGCACACCGTTATCTCCAGAGATTGAGACTTCACTGTGGCCAAGAGCTGAAGCAGCGCGCTTAAGCTTATTAAATGTATCATTATCAAGTGTAAATGTTACATCTGCGCTTGGCATAGTGATGTCTTTTTGTGGTGTAGTAAGTGTTTCTTCGGATGAGAAAAAATACTTTACTTTTGATCTACCAGATGAATCTGAGATACGTACGTATTCATCTTCAAATTGCAGATTTGGATTATCAACGAGACCAAGTACGTTGATAAATTCGCTGAGATCGTATATACCAAAATCACGAGGAAACGTTTCATCAACTACAGCAGTAGCCAAAACATTACGTGCTTCTGAGATTGTTTTGATAGTGTTCCCAGAACGAATAAGGATATTCTGGTTGATGCTAGAAAAATTCTTAAACACTGAAAGAGCGTTATCGCTTAGTTCCATAATATACTCCATTTTTCATTATTAGATTATTATACCACAGTATGATCAATTTGTAAACCATTAAGCTGCAATTTTGCTGAAATTCTTTTCTTTCTTGAATTCAATCTTTGACTCAAACTTACCGTCAAGGATTTCACCCTTATGAGAAATGATGAAGGCATTTGTGCTATCATCAAGAGTGTATAGAATCTTGAGTAGATTTTCTACGCCAGCATCATCAAGTGATGAGTCAAATGTTTCGTCGAGAACAAGAAGATTTGTAGAAACTGAATTCTTCATCTTAGCAATCTGTCTCCACGTAAACAGAAGTGCAAGATCGATACGCTGCTTTTCGCCTTCGCTGAATGAGGCATAAGTAAATTCATCCCTGTGCCGAGAACGAATTGTTTCGTTAAACTCTTCATCTAGATCAAAGTGTACATAGAAATCAAGAACCTGTAAGTACTGGTTGATTAGCTGATTCATTACAGGTAGATACTGCTTAATGATTTTTGTCTTGATTCCTGTGTCTTTAAGCATTTCACCGAGGACGAGTTTGTATGTATACTCGTCGTTAGCTTTAATTTTTTTGTCTTGCAATTCAGAAAGCTGCTCTTTGATTTGAGCTAGATCAGCGTTAGCCTTTTGAAGATCAGCACCTACATCTTTCTCGAGATGTAGGTTGTATTGCTGGATTTGTTTCTGGAGCGAAGCAATCTGCTGGTTGTTCTCACCGAGTTCAGATACTTTAGATCGAAGCGACCGAAGTACGCCGCTGGTCTCGCTAATCTCTTCCTCCACCGCGGTGCCATCCGCACCGATCTTACGACATTCGGATTGAATGCCATTCGCTTCTTGCTTAGCGGTCTCGAGTATATCATGTTTATGCGAGTCTGAGATGGCTTGGTCGCATACGGGACACGCCTCATTCTCTTCGAAAAACTTGATCCGCTTCCTGACGTTGGAGAGATTTGTCTGCCTATCTTGACCTCCGAGCATGAGGGTCTGGCGTTTATCATGTAAAGCTGACAACCCTTCTTCGGCGACTCGGATAGATTCTTCGAGACCCAAGCTAAGCTCACCATTCTGAGCCTGTAGTTCATCGATACTATTCTGCGATTCATGTATCCTATGTTCATAGTTTCTCCTATTCTCCTCAGTCAGAGTGGAGACATCAGCAATATACTTTTTCTGAGTGTCTACCTTATTCTTTGTGAGGTCTATGTTGTAGGAGAATTCTCTTAGGGAATCTTTAATGACATTAATTTCTTCTTTCAGGATTTGATTCATTTTAGAGAATACACCGATATCGAGCAACTCTTCAATTACGAGTCTACGATTATGTGGATTCAATTGCATGAACGGAATAAAGTTTGATGAGCCAAGTACCACAACCTGATGGAATGACTTATGGTTAATCTTTAGAATGTTTGTTTCGAGAATACGTTGATATTCTTTTGCATGAGATGACTGGTTAATCATCTCACCGTTTTTCCAGATCTCAAAGATACCCGGCTTAATTCCTCGTACAATTTTGAACTGTGCAGATCCAACTGAAAATTCTACTTCAACAACACACTGTTTGTTATTAATAGAATTTAAGAGTTGAGGCTTAGTGATGTTGCGGTGTGGTTTACCAAACAATCCGAACGATATTGCATCCAGCATTGTTGATTTACCAGCACCATTCTGACCAACTACGAGAGTCGACTTACTTTGTTCTAAGTCGATTTCCGTAAAGCTATTGCCAGTTGATAAGAAGTTTTTATATCGTATCTTTTTAAAAATAATCATGCTATCTCAAGAGCCTGTGCATGTGTCATAAGTTCACGCATCTGGATTTTTATTCGATCTTTATCTAGATCCGTGTCGACACCGTCGATGTAATCATCCATTAGCTTAGGAGTATCATCAACTTGCAGGCCTTCATCTTCTACGTTGGAACCAATAAACTCGTTAAAGTTTTCTGCTATTTTCAAATCGTGTACTTCTTCATTCTGTATGCGATCGATAAAACGATCGAATGAGAAAGTATCTGACTTATTTACTACGACAACCTTGACGAATTTGTTTGCTAGGTGTGACGTCTTATAGCTATTATAATCCATTTTGTCGTCATTGTACACTATTTTTTCAAACAAAGTGTGTGGATTACGAATTTTTTCTACTTCACGAGTTTCGGTATCAATAATGTGGAAGTATTTAGGATCATGAGCATCAGACCAGAAGAATTCCATCTGACTACCTAGGTACCAGATATTATCTCTACGTGATGCAGCATGGAAGTGGCCAGTAAGTACCAGCTCAAACTTTTCAAATAGTTTAGCATCCATCCCACCGTGTGATTCTACACCACGCATAAGTTCAAATCCACTTAGTTCAAGATGTCCACCCAGCCAATCAGCCTTACAGTCACGGATAAATTGCATAGACTTTTCGTAGTTGTCATTGCAAATCCAAGGGAGAAGAGCCATGCGTAGTGACCCGTATTCCATGACCGTAGGCTCCATGACGATATTAATCTCGTTCATGAAATGGCCGAGTAGTTCTTTTAGACTGTTTAAGTCATTTGTATTCTTATAGAACGTATCGTGATTTCCGGGAATAATATCCATGGACATACCACGTTTACGAATTTCGTTTAGAAAGCTTTTACGATTGCGGCTTAAAGCTTTAAAATTTACGAATTTGCGATGGTCGTAATAATCCCCGAGGTGTAGGATTTGTGTAACCCCTCTTTTTTCACATTCAGGAAAAAAGACTTTTGAATAAAATTCGTCTGCGTTGTTGAGGAAGATTTCGGAAGAGTTACGTACACCACAATGCGTGTCATTCAATACTGCTAGTTTCATTTGGGCCTTCAAATTTTCTCATAATATTTTCGGGATCTTCGACTTTTCGGATCGATGCGTGATTGTCATGTATTGTCCACTCTAAAACATCGCCTTCTTTCCATCCCATATTTTCCATTAATGTATCGGGAAATGGCATAATCAAATCATCACCGTCTTGAATAACTGTTGTTATATACTTAGTCTCAAGTTTATTCATGCATAAACTCCGTTAAATCTGAATCAGCGTTAACACTTCGCTTTTTCTTTTTTTCACTTTTTACATATTCTTTTATTTCGCCGTCAAATGTTTTTACTTTACCAATACGATCTCGAAGAGTATCTACAAAATGACCAACAATATATTGACTAGCATCATCACCTTCTCCTGTTGTGAGAAAGTTTTCTATTCCAGAAGTAGTTAAATACTTCATTTTAATCTCTTGTTGTTTTTTCTCTTTTGCGATACGTCTTAAAAAAGCATACCAAGTAATTTGAGTAAAGTACGCGAATGCGTTTGGTTTGCCGGTTCGAGTTGCTGCAGCTATATCATAATTAAGTACGGCCTTTAAGCAATTCTCAACTGCGTCCATTACCATTTCTTCACGATATGTATAGCGAATGAAGTTAGCTTTGTGAGATAATCCTTCGGATATGCGTAGAAAACATTGTGCAATATAATCTGGTACTTTAGGAATTTCTACGTTTGCTTCTTTTGCTTCATTAACTAAAGTAACGTATTCAACAACTGCTTGTGAAAAATCAGCATTATTTACGTAGTGTATACTAGCGCGTCTTTGTCGTGCCATTGCCACTTCCTTTCATTATTGTAGATACTATTATACCACTTCGATGTTTAAAAGTAAACATGTATTTTTTGTTTTGATTTTTAAAAATAGTAGTGTACAACTGGCACTTTTTATGGTATAATAAACTGTGGTTTAGGGAGAGGGGATACTATAAAATCTCGAGCCTTAATGTATTGTATCACTTTTTGGCTTAAATTTAATAACATTACCATCTGTATCTTCTGAATCAATTACCTGTTCTTCTTCGAGCTCGTTGATCTCGCTGTTTATTCTATCGTCTACGTAATCTTCTATTTCTTCGTCAGTCATATTTTGAAATTCATCGAAATTGAAATCAGTTTTCTTTACTTTTGCTAATGCTAGCATTCGTTGTACGGTTTTATCATAGTGCTGCAGTAGTTCATTCGAAGGGTTTACTTCGCCAATGATGTGTGATGAGTTAATTGTGTGTAATATTGCTGGATCATCGCATAAACCCATCCACGGACGAAACGCGTAAAATCTAACGTGCTTTTCCATATTTTCACCTTGCATAATTAACAAAGGACATCTAACAATGATAGAAGCACTTTCTTCATTATCCCACTCTAAAACTTCACAAATAAGTTCATCATCATTTGTGAGTTTAAATTGCTTAAATGTTTGTGTCATATTGCAATCCTATATGTTTTATTGTTAAACTTTTCTCTTTCATATATCCTGTGTCGTTCTTCAGAGTGTAAAGTTGCAAAGTTTTTTAAATTTTCATAACTTAAATTATCTATTACGTCATAAAGTGTTGTAGGCTTGTTGTTATCTGACTTTCTCAATCCTCGTCCAATCGACTGTAAAACTCTGATCTGGCTTTTTGAAGGAGAAGCGAATATAATATTGTGCAAATTGCGGATGTTAATCCCAGTGCTAAAAGTGCCTAAACTAGCGACGATGATAGCATTTTTCTGCTTCTCAACTATTCCACGAATTGCTTCGCGATCCGATGTTGCAACATTGCCAGATACGAAAAAGACTTTTCTGTTTTCTTCTACTTTACTATTTATTAATTCAAAAAGAGGCTTTCCGTGTTTTTCAACGAAGTTGAATAAAACGAGTGTGTTACCCTGCTGATCTAGTGCTAAATTTCTTATAAAGTTGTTTCGTTTATCGTTTGCGACAATCCACTGAATTTCATCTTGATACGTTCGCTTACCAAAGTCCTTACGTACTTCTTCTGAGTAATCAAGTATGATTCGCTTGATATTGAGTTGAGCAAGTGTATCGTTATCCTGTAGCTTTTTAGTTGTTGTGACTTTGTATATTTTTCCAAAGAGTCCTTGAAGGACCAGCTCATGTGTTTGAGTTCCATCGAGAGTTCCTGTTGTTCCAAAGCGATATTCGGCTTCTGTTGCTTTATTCATAATTTGCATTAATGATTTTGATTTAAATCCATGACACTCATCACCGATTACCATTCCGAATTGTTCATACCATGATCGTGGTAATTTGTAAATTGATTGCCACGTACTAATCACGATTGGCGCGCCGGGATCTTTTTCTTTACCAGAATAAATTTTATGAATAAGAGATTCCGGACAATTGTAATCTTTAAAGTCGGATGTCATTTGTTCCACTAGTGATGTAGTTGGTACAATAACGAGTACTCTTTGTTCACTATCACCACGTAATACACCAAGAAAATAAGAAAGCAAAACATAGATGATAAGGGATTTGCCTGAACCGGTAGGAGATACAAGGATCGATCGTCTTTTCCGCATACCTTCCATGACTGCCATAAACTGATACTCGCGAAGCTTAAACGGCAGATTCATTTTTTCTACAAATCTAATTATTTCCTTTGCTTCAACTTTGTCTTCAGCATGTGGCATGCCATAAGCAGTACGGATAGGATCTACATCATAGTTACGCGTCCTACAAAATTGAATTAAGTGATATACTAAACCAGCTGGTAATTCTCCACTACGTGTATCGAATAATCTTATTTTGCCATCCCATACTTTACGTCTGTACGCCGGCATAAACTTATAACCCGGTACGTAAAATGAAAAGAATTCATTTAATTCTTGCGCAGCAGAATAATCACAATCAATATGAAGATTTGCGTGATTTAATTTCCTGATTCGAATTGCTTCCATTTAATGATGTTGCCTATAGTTTGATGTCGCCATTTAATAGTATCCACAATATCTGCAAGTGTTTCAACTAGAGTTTTGTAATATTGAATTTTTTCTTCAGACTTTTGAATTTCAGGATCTGCATCATAGTAATAATCCATGTCACCTTTCATAACCTTTAATCCATTAAAGGGATCAGGATTCCACCCAAGTTGTTCTACTTCTTCCTGAGACATCTTTCCGTTATACCATTCCCATTTTTGTTTCAGTAACGTCTTTTGCACAAACTCTGCTCTTTTTAAAAGCAGTTTAGCATTTGCAAGTTTTTCGAGATATTTGGAATGTAGAAGAGGTGTCTGACGAGAACTTTCGTCGAGATGTACATTATCAATTACATTATCCTGCGCCCATTCTTCGAGCACAGCTTTCAAATCAATCATTATAAAGCTCCATTATATGGTATTATATATTACTATATTAAATCAAAGTATGTGAATCTAAAAGAGATAGAAAACGTTATAAACTCAGTTCCTGTTGCTGTTGATTCAAAATTAATATCTCCAAGTGCAACTGGTACGCATTCATAATATTTGACTTGCTTTGTCACAGCATTCGCACTAGACAAAATTGATAAAGTAATATCTGAATACGTTGGAGGTTGTGTAGGGCTACGGTCAATTGCTCTTACTGGTAAATTGTCTACTACTCGGCGAATCCAAGAATACATTTCGTTATAGCCGGTAAGTCCTTCGTCTAGAATAATGGTCGCATTCAATTCATTAAACGTGAGCGCTCCACCGACAATTGGAACTCCAGTAATTTTACGAAAAGAAACTTCCGAAGGATTGATAATCATACCCGGATGCGTAATAGTTTGCGCAAAATACTCAAGATTCGGAAAGTTTTCTCGATCTATTGTAAGTTTATAGCTGGTTGGCTGTAAAAAATTTATATTAGTTGTAAGTGCCATACCTCTATTTATACAAATTTAAGATAAAAAAAGAGGCCGGTTTTCACCGGCCTCAGTTTATTTTAGTTTCTTCTTATGTGAGGATATTATCAACTCTAAAAATGCGATAATACTGGTTTGTGCGGTTAGAAGCCAAACCGTCTGCAGGTGCTGAACCAACGAATGGGTTTGAAGCCATGCCGTAGCGTGTCTTAAAGCCAATCTTAGGCTGGAAGCTATCTTCCCCGACTGCACGAACCATTGTGAGTGGTACGTATGGGCAATAGAAGAGACCTGCGTCGTATGGGTTAGTACCTTTGTAACCAACGTTAACGTAATCGGCTGATGCATATGGATCGATGTAGACCCGTGTGCGACCGTTCAGTACACCGGCGAATGTGTTGCCTGTGTCATCTACGTTCAAGTTAGTTGACATTGCTGGTGAGTAATCCAACATGCCTGAAGCTGCAAGAGCAGATGCAACATCTGATGAACAGATGATGAAGTTACCCTTACCGCGGCGTGTTTCTTTAGCAATCGTGTTTGCTTCACGCTCGATCTGTACAATCAGACCTTTGAATTTCTCAACTGACCAGCGGCCATCAGCGTCTGATGACAAGTCAAAGATACCTTTTGTGGTAACGTTGGCTTGGCGAGCACCGATTTTAGCTTGTGCGTTAACTGTGCGGATAACCTCACGGTTAATTTCAGCAAGAATTTCTGTTGACAGAATGTTAGCCAGTTCTGTTTCAGCATCCAAACCATGAATGGCTTTCAGATCCTGAGCAAGTTCCAGTGTGTATTCTGCTTTCAGTGCACGGCTTTTAGCTGTGACTGTTGCTTTTTCAATGGTGAAGCCCATTTCTGCAAATGCTTCGCCTGAACCATCGCCCAGTGCTTCTGCTTCTGCAGTTGTGTATGCATCACCAGTTACTGGTACGTATGAAGTGTCCGAATCAACGATTGATGAATCAACGTCTGTATCGGAAATTCCAGCAAGACCTGAAGGACCTTCTGAACCACCTGAAGATGCTGCCGAGTCACCTGAATAGTTAACAAGTGCTTCGTTGAATAGTGCTTCATCGCCAGTAGCTGCACCAGCTTTGCTTGTCTGGTAAGTTGACTTCATGGCAAAGATAAGACCTGTTGGGCCAGACATTGGCTGAACACCACAGACATCGTATGCCATTAGGTTAGGCATTGCACGGCGAACAAGTGCGATCAAAACTGGATTCCAGTTAGCAACGTTACCTGTTGCGTTAGCAGGTGCTGCTTCAAGCAGACCTTCTTCACGCAGTGCAATTTCTTGGTTTTCTAGAACAGCAGCTGTTACTGCTTTCCGGTGCGCGTCTTTAATTGTACCAGCTGACTCTTCGTTCAGTACTGGCGCCCATTTTTCGACGAGCCGATCGTATGATACTGTATTTTGCATCGTTTCCGAGCTCCTTAGTTTTTGGTTTGTCTCTTAATGGCAGAGAGATACTGTGACATTGTATCAGAAGATTCGACTTGAAAAGCACCTTCTTCATCTACGATTTCTTCAGTAACTGCTGCGGCCTTCTTGTTGAAATAAGATTCTTTTACAGTGTTGACCTTTTCGGCGAAAGTAACTTCGTCGTCAAAGTCTACGTCTGCAACAAGACTCTTGAGCTTGTCAATTTGAGTCTCTGCAAGATCACGTGTTGCTTCACGAATGATAGCTTCACGCTTGTAACCTTCCAGTTCCTCTGCCATTTCGATGGCTTTACCAGTCTGACTATTGAGTTTCTCTTCGAGTTCCTCAACTTCAGATGCTAGTTCATCGACTAGGTCGACCTTAGACTCAGGTACTTCGATATATGATTCTGTGAACAGATCTTTCAGATTAGTCATAAACTTCTCTGCAATTTCTGTACGCAGTCCAGATTCGATAGCAACTTTATTATCTTCGATCCACTGTTCGACTACATAGTTCAGGTATGAATCTACCTTTTCTACGAGATCTTCCTTAGTCGTCTTGATTTCCTCAGAAAGTTCTTCTTCGTACTTTGATTCAAGACGATCAATCTCTTCAGACAGCTTTGATTTAATTGCTGCTTCAAAGATTGTTTCAGCTTTTGCTTTAAACTCTTCGGACAATGTTGCTTCTTCATTAACCAAAGCATTCAGATCTTCAGAAAAATCTGCTTGATAGTGAATGTCTTGCTTTTCAGCAATTGCTTCACCTTCAAACTGATCTTCATCAAGATCATCTGTCATCATCTTGCCGTATGCTGCGGTGAGCTGGTCTTTTTTCATACCATTCATCTTTGTATACATAGCGTTGATAATGCCAGCTTTTGTCTTTGGCATTGGTTCCTGCATAGTGTTATCCGTTCCACGCTTTTTAGCACTTGGACCAGCATCACCAGCAGCATCTGCAGAAGCGACCGATTGGGCCTCAGCATCTTTTGGATCGTGAGTGTTTGCTTCCACAACTTCGTTCGTTACTTCGTCGTGGAGTTCAACATCATGATCTTCAATGATTTGATTATCAGTCATTATTGACTCCTTGTTATTTAGATTTAAGTAACGAGAGGAAATTCTTAAACTCACGAACCTGTGTCTCATAGAGATCGGTACGTGGAGCCTTCTTAATTTCAGTCTCCATCTTTTCAATAGTTTGTGCTTCAATTATGCCGTTATTCCATATCCATTCTACGCCTTCCATGATCCCATTAACAAATGCACCAGGAGCAGATGGATCTTGAACAATGTCAATAGCATTGAGTAGAAAATCTTCTTTTACTACCATAACGCCATTTTGTTGCATTAAACTTCCCATACCACGAGTCGAAACGCCTAGTCCTACACCACCGTCGAGCAAACCTTGTACGATAATACCCATTGGAGTTTCTAGGATTGTGGCTTTTCCCATAACATCGCTGCCCTTGAATTCAAGTTTATCGATCTTATGTGAAACTTTATCTAAGTTTACCGTCGGGCCTTCTGGGTGATTCAATTCACCAACTGCCCGACCTTTAGAAACTTGTTCTGTAACGTATTTATCCACTGCTTTTTTCATAGTAGTGTATGGATATTTACGTCCATTTCTATTCTCTTGATCAGCTTGAGCAAAAATGCCCTCAATGATATACTTCTTACCACCACCTTTTTTAGCTTCGGTGATCACTTCAAGATGTGAATCATTAAATTCTGCAATGAGTTTCATTTGCTCAACCTTTATATTGTTTCACGAATTCGAGTCCGGCTTTTTCGGCTTCTTTCTGATTGCGATAAGCATCAAGACGATCCCCATCCACATACGTAATAAAGCTACTTTGATCTTTATATACCATGATAGAAATACCTTTAACTTTCTTATCATAGACTTTTTGACCTTTAGGCTTTCTACCAGCCAGTTCTCTAATTTGCGAAAATCTTTTCATTTTAATCCTTGTATATTATTTATAATAATATTACTTTCTACTGAAAGTGAATTATTCTTCTTCATTCTCTTCTTCTTCAGGCTCGCTCTCTGCTTCAAGGTCAAGATTGAGCTGGTCATCACCGTCCTCATCCCCCATGGTGTCTTCATCATTTTCAGCATCAGCCTCTACTCCATTGTAGATTTGGTCTGCAAGACGAATTTTTTCTTGATCTAAAGCATCACCAATTTTTGCTAGCATCAAATTGCCGAATACTTTATTCGCATTGTTGTAATCTTTATCTAGAGCATGCTGTACAAGATCTGCAAAAGAATCATTTTTTACTGCTGCTGCTTCTTCAGACATATTATTGTTCCTCGTCATTTTGTTGTTCATCTCCACTTTCATCAGAAGATTGTTGTGCTACTTGCTCAATATCATCATCTGTAAATTGTAAAACATTTTTCATAACCCATTCTTGCGAGAAATACTGGCCAACATAGTTATTCACAGTATCAAGGGTTGCAATTCTTTCACGAAGTATTTCCATTTCTTTTAGTTCCGTGAAATAATTATCTTTGATATAGTCAACTGCTATATCATTCTTCATATTGCCCCAGTCTTCTTCGGTGATAATACCTTTCAACTGAAGCTGCACTTTCAAGATATCAAGGAACAAAGATGAAAACCTTGATCTTAATCGACCGATAAACTTTTGAAATTTAAGCTCATCACGACTGACTTCTGTAGATCTACCTAAACTAAATTGCTGTTCTTGCTCCAATCTATTAATAGGAACATTGAGCGATCGGTATAATCTTTTTTGAAAGTATACAATGTCGTCGATCTGTCCTAAATTTTCGCCACCGGGTAGTGTAGAAATTTCTGTGCCTCTACCACCTTCACGCCTTGGTAGCCAAAAATCTTCAAGCATTGACTGATGTTTACGATCATCTTTAATTTCACCGGTTGCTGAGTCATATACAAGTTTATTCCTGTAACGAGTCATTATATCTTTCATATATTGTTCGGCTTTACCGCGTGGCAAATTACCTACATCGATATAAAAGATACGTCTTTCGGGAGCACGTGCTAAGCGATAGATGACTAAAGAGTCTTCCATCATTCTCAATTGATTGAGAGGCTTAAGCGCCTTATGTAAATAAGATAAGACTTTTTTACGGCCCTCATCGAGCAAACCTGATGTTACATATGAAACTGAATCTAGACTTAGCTTAACGCCGCTTCCAGTTTGCTGAATTGATGCACCGGATTGTGGTTTGTCCTGATAAATATAGTACTCGTCAACCTTCTCAATGACTTGAGCATTCGTCAATGGATCTTTTTTCTTTTTGACCTGTTTTACTTTTCTAATTTTTGCAGAGTCAATTGGACGTATTTCTTGAATACCCGCTTTAAGATTTGATTCGTCTACTACTAGATGATGATACAGTCTTCCATCAACATACCAACGTCTAAAAATATCATGTCCTAGCTCGTTAAATCCTAGCATAGAAATAACATTATCAAATTCATTTTTTATTTGTTTTTTGATGCTATCACTAACTTTTAGATTATCCATATAAACATGGATGCTTTGACCTTCTTCATTAGAAGAAATTGACTCATTTGTAATGTCTTCGATAGCTGCATCAACTTCCGGATGCATTGAAACGCCTCGGTATTTCATAATAAGCTGATAATTATCTTTCGAGTCATCACCGTCAATATTGATATATTGGCCATAGTGACTACCTGATGCTGTTACATAACCAGCACCGTCATCATCTCTTGCAGGAACGATAGAGGGCAATTTTTTAGGATCTTCATCCTTTTGCCTCTTTATCTCAAATCCAAATAATCTAATTCCTTTTTCTTCGGCCATTTAAATTTCCTTTTGTATAATGAGAGCGGAGAAACTAATCCCTCCGCTCCCTATTATCTATACTACCCGTCAGTAGTGTCTGATACCCAGTACTGATACTGCCATGTGCATGTAAATCTTTCGATTGTATCAGTATCTGTATAACTCAGATCGATAGGTGAGATATCCGTTGGGAAAGCGTCACGGAAAGTGTAACTCTTAATTACGCTTTCATCTCTATCAAACTGATCTACTTTCAGATCTGCAAAGTAAAGTTCTGGATTCTGGATACCGCCTGCATCTGCATGATTTGCAATTGCATTCATCCATGTTTCCAGTTCGTTACGAATCTTGAAATCCGTATCATTGATAATAGTGGTTGTCCAAACATCGAATGTTCTGTCACCGGCCATTTTCAATGTACGACCTCGGAATTGAATTGGAATAACACCAATTGTTGATCCCGGAAGTTGAGCTGCTTCACACATGAATGAAGCAAAATCAATATCAAGATTCACTCCAAGCCCACCACGTGGATTTGCAAGCGTCACCTGAAAGAGGTTACCGCGAGCACCGCCACCAGCGAGTCTTGCCTTAAATTCGTCTACGCTACCAAGTGCCATAACTTACCTCCTATACGCCGCTTGAGCCAACGACTTCTTCAAAGTCGACGCCGGTTCTAACAGCTACAAAGTTTAGTGTAACGTAGTTAATCGAGCGTGCCGGTTTGATGAAGATGTTAGCGATGAATTCATTGCGATCGATAACTGCCGCAGTATTGACTGTTTCATCAGCCACAATACGGAAGTCTGTAATACCACGCCGACCTTTAACATCTCTCAGTACTGGTTCGATAACATTGACAAACTCAGCTCTTGTGAATTCATCGTTAAATTCGAATAGTACATTCTGAGCTGCACGTGAAATTGCTCTTTCAAGAACAAGGAATAACCGACGTACATTGATACGATCAAATGCAGAAGGCCTACTAAGTCTTGTCTTATCACCAAATAATTGAAGACCAGTACCAGCAACATTAACGATTGGGTTAACGCCGGCTTTATACAAAGAGTCTCTATTAGTTTTACTTGGGTTATAGTCAATTGACGTTACACCGAGATAATTACCACGTCTATTGCCAGCTGGTGAGAACCAAGGGGCGGACACTCTATCAGTTTCTGCCATTAAACCGGCAGTAGAAGATGAAGCAGGAATCTGAATGTATTGATCGTTGTACTTATCGTAAACTTTCAAGTAGTTACCATCAACTACCAAGTATGAAGAATTTGTGAAAGTACCGATTGTGGTTGTGAGGTTTGTAGTAATAGTTGCTTCATTCGTAAGATTTACAATATCATTACGTGCAGGAGATGCAGTAACAACACAATCTTTACGAGTTGTACCAGCAATTGAAACTAGATCGTTCACAACAGTGGTTTGATCTACACGAGTTGTCATACCCGGTGCAATCAAAAAGTCAACTTCTACGGTTTCTTTATCTTCAAAAAGATCAAAGCCAGAAGCAAACTTCGCAGTATTGAGAGAAGATGTATCTGTACCAGAATCAAAAGCAAAGTTAATGGTTGCTTCATTACCTGTTCCTAAGAATGTCTTTGCAGTACCTGCGGTCGTTGCAGTTCCAGCATTACCAGAGATAGTAAAGTCAGAATCAAATCCAACCATATGGATGTAATTTGATCTTTCGTTGATTACATTAACTGCATAGTTATTTTGTCCAAAATCACCTTTTGCATCGGATGCAACAGAAACATATGGGAAAGTTTCGAGAACTGATCCGGCTGTTCCTGTAAATGAGCCATTAACGTCTACAACTGCGACGTGAATTTCGTCATTTGTGCCATTGCGAGCTGATGCATATGATGAAGTGCCCGGAGCTGCATCAAAAGATGATTTGTACGCCCAACCATCGAAAGCTGAATCGCTTACTGAAGGTGGACAGATTGAAACTCTAAGTGAATTGCCCAGCGCACCTGGGTATCGTGCGACAAATGTGTATTTGTCTGAATCAAGCGATCCTTGTTGAGTGTCGAAATTAGATTTATTTTTTACAACTGGATTTGTCAAAGCGCCTTTATTGTAAGAAGCAGTTTGACCTGTTGTAGATGAAGCATTTGCTCCATTGGAGTCCGCCATACGAACAACCTGAAGAGAATTCGAATAACGCAGAAAATATGCAGCATTATGGAAATCAACAGTGTTTGTTGTATTTGGTGTAGCAAATGTGTCTACTAAGCCTTGTTCATTGGCTACGAGTACTCTTTGCTCGACAGGACCCCATCTAAAATTGCCTACAATTGCGCCAGTAGAAGTTTGTACATTTGGCACTCCGCCAGTGGTATCAATTTCTTTAACGACAACCGCAGGAGATTCTGATGGTGTAAAAAGTGCCATTTTTTTATCCTTCTCGGTTTATACTGATATGAAACATTATACGAAGATTTATCAACTATCGATAGTATTTATAATATTTTTAGTTTACATCAAATTCTATGACCCAGTTAGGTCTTTCGATCTCATTATCAATATATTGAGATCCATCGTCGACAAACCCAAAAGGTACTATATCATCTTCAATTTGTTTCATTTTTTGTTCAAATATCATTTGTTTCAAATCGATATCTGTCATGTCTCCAAAATACTGAGTGGATGCAAAATAACCGAACATCACTAGATTCATCATTAAATCATCATGATTTCCATCTGAAGCTTCGTAAGATTGTCCCTTTGCAACGAATGTCGACACTTCGAGAATAGTGTTTTCATCGACAATATTTATCTTACTGTTTTCGAGTAAATCTTTAACTGCAGAGCAACCAAGTCTTTTAACTTTTCTCGTCATCAAGATACCGATTGAATTTGATTTTACCGAAGATTCAACGTGTACATTTTCATATTCTAAATCATGGTACAATCCATTGCAAACCACAGAACCCTGATCATTTGATTCAATAACAGCATAAGCGTTATTGTAGACTTTCGCATACTTATATATAATGTTAGGGAAGAGAATAGGCGAGATAGTGTTATTGCGATATACAGCAACCTGTGCAAACGGGGACACGCTAATATCGATCAAATTAAATGTAGAATAGTCCTGTCCTCTTCCCTTGCTTACATCGACAGTCATGATATAGTCATGACCTTTAATTGGTTCTTTGTAGACAAGAAGATTACCACCTTCTAAAGTACGTACTGGATTCTGAGCTCGCATTGACATAAGAGTTTCAGCATTAATGAGTGTATCGCCTGTCCCGAAGAATGTATTCCCGAACTCTTGATCAAATTGAAGTTGACTGGTATTTGAAATAGTCTGCTTTTTCCACTCTTTATCTCGTCCCGGAACATCCCACCAATCAACTCGAAATGATTTAAATTCATTTACGTTTTGTATTGCCCCTTCCCATAGTTTATAAAACATATTTCCGATACCGTTAGCAGTTGAAGTAACGATAATCTTTGTCTCTGTTCCTGCAGAAACAACCGGGTATGTGGATGTATAAAACTCAGCGGCTCTTTCTACAAACGCAAACTCATCTAAATAGAGAAGGTTGACTGACATACCCCGAATAGAGCTGCCAGAAGTAGCAGCAGCGATAATACGTGAATTGTTACTGAACTCCAATGAACCTTTGTTAAGTGCTTTCGAACCCGGTTGTAAAAAGAACGGAATGTTTTCCAGCATGAGCGTGATACGAGATAACATTTCCCGAGCAGTCGCCCCTTTATTCGCAAGAATCGCAACTGTTTTTTCCGGGTGGAAGAGTGCGTACCAGAGGAGGTACGCACATGCCGAGATTGATTTTCCCGATTGCCGACAAGCGAGAACAATATTATACCGATGCTCATTGAAATGCTCAAACATTTGTTTTTGATATGGGTATAGTTCAAATGGAACTAATCCTCTATCAAGTGATATTACCTTTATATATTTTTCTGAAAAGTACACTGGATCATCCATGCACCTTTTATATTCTAGTAGTAAGTCCGGAGTCCAGTTTTGTTGAACACCATCACGCTTTACATTAGGATTCCCTAAGTAGCTTTGATTCATCATCTGGTTCAACATCAATTACTTCGCCCTTTGTCATCATTTTTTGTAATTCTGCAGTAGTTAGAAAAAAGTTATTCTGCTGATTTTCAACTTGTTTTACTATTTCTTTTTGATCTAAATCTTTTTTCTTCTTGTTTAAGTCCATTAGTCTGTCATTGACGTCTGATATGTTTTTTATCATACCCGAAAGAACTTCAAACGCTCGTGGATGCTCAGATTCTCGAGCAACATTCGCCATATCCTCGAGGGCATCTTTGCCTTTTTCTATGAGTTCATAGTACGTATCTCGCGAATACTCGTAATCTGTTTTTTGATTATCTGTAGTCTGAGTCTGCGCCGTAGAATGTTTCTGTAAATCCGAAGTCACTGTCTGCTAATCCTATAGTTGATAACGGGTTGGGATTAATTTGAATTGTTTCAATTCTTACATCTGAATCTGCTGTTCCTGTCCCAATCTCAAATATGCGAGCATTTGCTTGACGAACAACATTTGACGTACCAATTGATCCATAATATTGAACTCTCATTTCAAAATCAAGAGTGTATATGATTGTTCTTCGAGCTCCAACTTCTCCTTCGAAATCGTCAGTAAATCCTACACCTGCAATGCTAATCGGAATATCTTCTCTATAATTTGGATACTCGTCTTTCAGCGGAATCATTGTTACTGTGTACTGAGGATTAAAAGTAGGAAGAATCTGTTCTACCATTTGTAACGCGTCATCTTGTGACTTTGCGTATATATTTAACTGGAACGCTAAAATATACGGAACTCCAGTAAAAAGCTTTTGTCTAGAAGTTGATGATTGCCCGCCCTTAATATTATTTAATTTTGATAGTTGGCGAGTCGTATCATATGCCATACTTGTAATTTCAAAAGACATGCGAGGAAGCTTAAGAGCTACCTTAGTATCTGTGTCTAGATTAGGATTCTCGCGAATTCTTTCAAGATACTTTGACTTGGGAGCATACGATAAAGGCACTTTGATTTGACTAATACCAGCACCACTACTGTTTTTACGCAAGACATAGATATTGTTGAACAATCTGCCGAAAGTTGCAACACATTTTCTTGTCTTTTCGTGATAAAAGTGAGTACCGAACATTAGCTTTTATAAATTTCCTGTAAGTGATCTTCAAATTGTTCAACTTTGTCTAATCGATTAGGCCAAAGAATATAATCTTTTTCAGGATTCTTCTTTAAATTATTTAAAAGAGGAATAATTGCATTATATAATCTATCTATTTTATCTTGAGTTGCAGATGCAGTTTGTTCTACAGTCGCAGCCTGAGTTGTAGCTTTTTGAACAGCTTCGAGCTCATGCTCATCAACTGCGGTAAAGCCAAAATCAAAAATATCGTCTGACATTAACTTGGTTCTCCAAACGGATTGTCTTCTGTGAAGTCAAGGAAATCGTCGGCTATACTACCAAACTCATCATTTTGTTCATTGTTTGAAAGAGTATTATCTTCAGTTACGGATAATACTTTTCGTGTATATGTTATTGGATCTAGATCGCTAAATCTACCGAATGAAATATCTCTACCTGACACATACGTATGGTATTTTCCGTCAGAAGCTCCCACATGAGCTAAATATAATATACCGTCAGAATCAGAATATTTAACGATTTCACTATTAATCGTTACTCCACTCGAAAGTGTTTGTGTAGCGGTATCACCTTTCTTAACATTTGTGTAAGCTGGATTCGCTATAGTCACAGTCGGTGCAGTAATATAACCACCTCCCGAATCAGTAATAGTTATACTACTGATCGCCCCGGAATCAGTAAGAGTTGCTGTCGCTGTCGCTCTATAGTCAGCAGCTGTACCTGTCGCAGAATCTATAGTTACATTTGGCGTTGTAAGATAAAAATCACCGCTATCAGTAACTGCAATTGATGATATTCTTCCGCCACTGCCGCTATCAACAGTTGCCAGGGCAGTTGCTCGAAAATCAGAAGGGCCACCCGATGGTGAATCAAATGTAGCGGTTACTCCGCTCAGATAATTTCCTTTATTCGTTATTGTAAAATTGGAAACAATATTGTTTACAACGGTTGCAACCACAACTGGAGTTAATAATTCAAATCCAAGATAATTTTCATTGCTATCTGTAAGTACAGGATCATACGGATTTCTGTCAGAATCTGGAATGTCAATCGGACTAAAGATCGGTGAATCGTCTTGAGTCAATTTAATTGCATCAAACATAACGCCGTCTACAGAAGAATCATTTATAAATCTTACTGTCGATTGAATTAAATTATCAATATTGGTTGGGCGGTTATCAACATAGTCTGCAATTGCTCCATCAATATACATTTTAACATCAACTGCTGCACCATCAAAATCTCTAATAATCTGGACAAAATGCCAAACTTCTGGAGTTAATTCATTTCCACTTGATTGAATGTTTGATCCACTAGCGCCAGAAGCTTCTGACCACTTATAAACTAGATTTTGTCCGTTTATCTCAATCTGGTTTTTCTCTCCACTAGTATCATTTACTTGCGGAAACTTTAGAATATCTCCGACTAACGTGTCAGATGGTGTTTTAACCCAAAATTCTAAGATGTGATCATATTTTACATCAGCACCCGCTGAATCTTTATTTGAAAAATTAGTATAGTCAGAATCATTATAATTTTGATTTAATCTATATGAATACGTTCCATACTTTGCTGCGCTATCTTCCCAAGTTGTTGGAGGTGACTGAGTGAAGTTTAATGCAACCTCTGGTTCAAGCAGATAGTATGATCCAGCATTAGATAAAGACAAACTGGAAATGCTTAATGGATGTGGTGCAGTAGCAGAATCTAAATTTACTGTTGCGGCCGCACTCTGAATTGCGGTAGTTGGTAAATCTATTGTCACTGTTGGTGTATTAGTGTAATAATAACCGCTGTCGGTTAGAGATATCGATAATACTTGAGTACCCTCAATATTGAGCGATGCAACTGCAGTTGCAGATGCTGAATCCCCACCCGGCAAAGATATTGTTATTGTTGGAGCAGTAGCGTAGCCAAAACCCGAATCAGTAAGTGATATATTAGTAATTCCACTCATTATGAGATACTCGCTGTAGCGGTTGCTGCTCTAATGCCTTTGACTGTAACCTTATACTGATAGGCACCATCTTCGACAGAATCAATACCAGCAATTCCAGTATCCATATCTTCACCCGTATATTCAAATAGCTGTGCACGAAGTTTATAAACATTGAGATTACCAATCTGGTAGAAAGGCATCTCATGTTCTACATGAGTTATTTGAAATAGCGACTTAGAAAGAGGAAGATAAACTAAATCTCCTTCGAAGGGGCGCGTTCCGTCAATTTCATTATCATATCTTGCGACTGTCTGTGACCATCTGCGCCGAGCTACAACAAAGGTGGCTTCATCTCTAATTTCAACTCCGAATCGAGTGAAAAGATCGCCTTCTCCATCGAATCCTTCGATATTGTCAATATACATTTCGACTTTATACGCAGAATTAAAAGATGATTCGGCGTCATCACCGAAAATAGTATCTTCGTTAACTAAATCACGCGGAATATAATAAACATCTTGTCCATAAATCTTTAATGATTCTATAACAATGTTTTCATACAAATCGTGTTCGGATTTAACTTTGTCGGAAAAGTAAATATTTCTAGCCATATCATCCTACAAAAAAGTCAGCGGGCATTTCGTGTTCTAATCTAATTTTCTCTTGCAGTTCTTGTATTTCTGCTTGAGCATCATCGAAAAGCTGTCTGCCATTTATAATAACCCCTCCCGGTAATTGCATTCCTTCGAACTTAATGAGATTCATACCCCATTGTAATTTAATTAAAGAAGTAGCATACTGTTTTAACCACATGTCGTTATAAATTGAAGTATGAGTATCCGGATTAATAATTTCATAAACTTCAGCTACAAGATACATTCCGGCTTTTATATCTCCATCTTCGATATTACCATGAATATAAAGACGATTTTGTCTACGTACAAAATCTACGATTGGTGAACCATTTAATTTCATATCGAGCATTGACAAATACTGTTGCAATTGCTCGTAGTACGCAAGGTCTCCTGCCCAAGAAGTTAGATCCCAAATATCATTTAACGCCATTTGATATTTAATATCGAACATATTGCCAGTTTGTGCAAATGTAGAATCGATTTTAAACATCCTTGATACGTATTGTATATCTGTCGACAAAGTAATATATTTGTTAGTGATATCACTAGCAGTTAACTCATGCTTTAAATACCCGCGTTTTAAAGCATCAGAATGAAACTCCTGATAATATTGAATTGCTTCATCAATACGATCTTCGACTTGATCTTCGTCAACATTGACTTCGATTACTGGTTCACCCAGTCGTCTTTTGCAATAATCGACTAATGTTGCTCTTGAAGTTGGATTTGCCATTCTTTTATCTCTATACTGTTTGTCTTATTTATATGTTAAATTCAACCAATTTTTTACTTATATAGCTTCTATTGTTACAAATGCGTCATGTCCTGTAAGTGAACCGAGCTG
>Ga0222718_10000990_pt1 | contig 28768 bp, 27 predicted proteins | sample C33_27DmetaG_FD_165045 | JGI IMG/M metagenome (GOLD analysis project Ga0222718, IMG submission 165045) | Estuarine water microbial communities from San Francisco Bay, California, United States - C33_27D | ecosystem: Environmental > Aquatic > Marine > Unclassified | place: USA: California...
TCATGCTTCATTATGTCCTGAAAATAAAAATTTTGAATGTAGTCGAAAAATTTCACCTAAAATGGTTTTAAACAAAATAAAAGAAAATAATTTAATAAACTTTTAATATGGAAGATATAAAAAATATAAACGCAATGACCACTTTCCGACAAGGTCCTAAAGTTGAGGTTTTGGATTATCATTCATCGGTGTATTTGGTTGAATTTTATGAAAAGTTAGGTAATGAATGGGCTTTAGTTAGGTCGATTCATGATTTTAAACCATATACGTGGTTTAAATATAATCGTACATTTAGAACTAAATGGAGAATTAAAATTTATGGAATTGAGAATGATTTACCTAAATTAGTTTATCAACACACATATAATGAAACTGATAAAAATATTCTTCTATCATTTGATGAACCAAACTTTGAGGTTCAATTAAAATGGTTAATTAAAGTTAATGAATTTAGTAAAAATTTTGATTGTAATGTTTTTGTTGAAACTCAGTTTAAAAAAAGATTACAAAAACATTTGAATACACCAATAAAACTAATTGATAAGTTGAGTGAGTACGAACAATTTTTTAATGAAAATAGTATATATGCACATTATAAAATAGGAAAATATGATATTCAGAGTAAAAGTTATGATTGGTGGGAGTCAAAAGGTATATTTGAAAACCATGCTAAACATTATGAGAGTTGGGATTATCCTGATAATTGGATAAAATTTGCAAACGAAGATATAATAGATAATATATTAGGACTATGAGTACAATTTTAGGTATAAGTTATTCATCGCATGATACTGCGGTTTCTTTAATAAAAGATGGTGAAATCTTAGCGATATTTGAAGATGAGAAATTAAGAGGGGTTAAAAGTTGTTATATGAATTATTCGGACCCTGAATTATGTTTAAAACAAATTGAAGAAAAGTATGGATATACTATTGAAAATGTAGACCATATTGCTTTAGCGTCTTTTTATTATAAAGACTTTGTTAAGAAAAATATCGGTAGAATTAGAGGTACTATACATGAAGTTTCGCATCATTTATCACATACATTAGGTGCCTATTTCACTTCAGGTATGGAAGGTAAAGTATTAAGTATATCTCATGATGGTAAGGGTAATAGGAGTAGAGGTAAAATACTATTGTGTGAAGATGGTAAATATGAAGTTGTTCACTCACAACATATCCCAACTACTGCTTCAATAGCTGGTTTATGGGCATCAACCACAGACTATTTAGGTTGGAGAATGTTAAAAGATGAGGGTAAAGTTGTTGGTTTAGCAGCTCATGGAAAGTATAATGAAAGATTTTATAAATTATTTAAAGAATGTTTATATTATGATGGTAATTTAAATTTTAAACCCTCAAATTTTGAATCTAAATTTCATTATATATGTAGTAACATTTATGAACCTGAAGGTGTATTTGAAAATAAACAACTACGTGCGGATTTTGCCTATTGCTTAGAATTAGTTACTGAAGAAGTTATGGGAGAATTTTTAAAAGACGTAAAGTCTAAATATCCACAATATAATAAATTATGTTTATCTGGTGGACTTTTTGCCAACGTTAAATTAAACATGTTTATAAATGAGTTAGGTATTTTTGATGAGGTATTTATACATCCGGCAATGGGTGATTCAGGATTGGCTGTTGGTGCGGCAATAAAGATATCTAATGATAATAATGAAATTAAGAAACCATTGAGACTTAGAAATGTATTTTTAGGTGAATCGCATAATAAGAAAGAATGGGACAAGATAATTAATGAAAATAATGATGATATTATTGTTGACGAGATGTCTTATGATAAAGTCGGTAAATTAATTGATGATGGTAATGTTGTTGGAGTTTTTATAGGTAGAACAGAGTATGGGCCAAGAGCGTTAGGTAATCGTAGTATTGTTGTTAAACCGACAGACAGAGATACTCATGAAAGACTTAATCAAAAGTTAAGAAGAACTGAGATAATGCCATTTGCACCATCAGTCTTAGAAGAATTTGCTGAGGATATTTTTGATATTAAACAATCAAGTTATACTGCTGAATTTATGACTATTTGCTATAATACTAAAAAAGAATGGTTAGAGAAGATACCTGCAGTTGTTCATCATGTTGATGGTACTGCTAGACCTCAAATTGTGAATAAGAAAAGAAATCCTAATTTTCACAATATTATTTCTGCATACGAAAAATACTCAGGAATTCCTTTGGTATTAAATACATCTTTAAATGCACATGGAGAACCTATTAATAATTATCCACATCAGGTTATAAAACATCTCTTAGATGATTCTGTTGATTATATTGTGACAGAAGATTACATTTTAAAAAAAAGATAAATGTTACACGAAATTATAGTCGACACTGAGCTTAATATAATTAAATTATCTAATTTAGGTGCTTCTAGTTTATTTGTTAGGTTTATTGATAACCCTAAAAATTGGGGTATATACAAACAAGAATTAGGTGAGAATCAGTTTTGTTGTTGTATCTTAAATGATGAAAAGGATATTAACATATACATCAATGAGGATGGTGATTTATATTGTTATCATATAATAATTAATGGTGATGAGTATACTTTAGAAAAAATTAATGAAGAGGAATATTTTAATTTTAATAATCCTATAACTTTAGTGACTGGACATTCAGGTGGTGGAACATCTATTGTTGTTAAATTATTAAAAGTTTTGGGTGTACATTTTGGTGAAGATTCAGGACTGATTTCTATTAGAAAACCTCATGAATCAATAGGTTTTAAAATATGGATAGAGACGATAGAAGAAGAGAACAGTAATGTATTATTGAGAAAAAAATTTAAACAAATTTCTAAAACTTATTCATATAAAAAAGATTTAGTTAATGCATTTAAGATGCCAAATATTCCTGAAAAAATTATAAAAATATCAGAAGTATTTCCAAATTTAAAAATAATGAGTGTTATAAAAAAACCTAGTTTGATTCAAACAACAAAAGAGGGTATAGCATTTCAAAATAAAACAGAAGATGAAATAAAAAAAATGCAATATTTCAATATTGAAGGAAATCCCATATTCCATATAGATTTTTACAAATTTTTCACAGATTATCAATATGTAAATAAGGTTTTAAAATTTTTAGAATTTGATATACTATTAACATCACAGAATGATTTAGAATATCTAAAAAAAGAAATAAATTTTGATGAAAAAGTATTAAAATATTAGTATGAAGACATTATTAATTATAACACCACATATGTCAACAGGAGGTTGCCCTCAAGTAGTTGCAAAAAAAGTTGAAATGTTTAAAGATGTGTATAATGTAATTTGTGTTGAGTGGGAATGCTTAGCTTGGGATTATGTTGTACAAAGAAATAGAGTTATTAACATATTAGGGGAAAGATTTATTAGTTTAAGTGAAAATAAAGAATATGATTTATTTAATGTAATAAAAGACTATAATCCTGACATCATTATGATTGAAGAATTGTCTGAAACTTTTATTCCAAAACATATTTTAAAAAGATTATACAGTCAAACACGAGAATATAGAATTTTTGAAACAACACACAGTTCATATTCTAGACCTGAACAAAAAACGTTCTTACCTGATAAATTTATTTTTGTTTCTCCATATAGTGCAGACACATTTAAAGATTTAGGTGTACCTTATGATGTTATTGAATACCCAATAGATAAGAAAACGCCCAAAAAAGAAGAATCACAAAAACTTTTAAATTTTGACCCTGAATATAAACATATTGTTAATGTAGGTTTATTCACGCCTGGTAAAAATCAGAAATATGCTTTTGAGATTGCTGAAAAATTAAGTAAATATAAAATAAAATTCCATTTTTTAGGTAACCAAGCAGTTAACTTTAGAGATTATTGGGAACCGTTGATGATGAGAAAACCTGTAAACTGTGAAGTTTGGGGTGAAAGAAATGATGTTGATACATTTTTACAAGCTAGTGATATGTTCTTATTTACTTCAACATTAGAACTCAATCCAATATCAATTAAAGAATCTTTGGAGTATGACTTACCAACAATGATATTTGATTTAAAAACTTATTATGGTAAATATGACACTGAAGATAGTGTTACATATTTAACAGGTGATATTGAAAAAGATTGTGATAATATATTAAATAATTTAGGTATAGAAAAAAAGAATAATAAAGAATTGAATATAAAACTAGTACATATATTACTTGACCCAAATGAACCTAAAGATATATCTGAGGAAAGTTGGAAATCAACTGTTGATAAACAATTACAATCAAGAAAATGTTGGGAAGAAAGGAAAGATTATTTTACTTCATATGTACCTCGATTTAATATTTTAAATCGTGAAGAAATTCCTGCTGAAAATTGTGCACAACCTGAAATAATAAATAGGTCAAAAGAAATGGTAAATGAACCACCAGTTCTATCATATGGTCATTACGGATGTTATAAATCAAATAAAGATGCGATTATAGAAGAATTTGATGAAGATTTAGATTTAATGGTTCTTATAGGTGGTGATGTGGTTACAGATTTGACCCCTGAAGAATTTTACAATAAAGTTATTGAAGCATATAATTTAGGTATTGCACATGGTGCTGGATTGATTAATTTAAATGAACCTGTATATTTGAGTGGAGGTGAATGGTGGAAAGAGAGTATTGATTTTGGGGATTGGGTTAAAGTCCCACATTTTATGGTTGGAGATATTATTTTAATATTTAAATCCCTAAGAAATGATATAATCGAAAAACTACAAACTACATTGTGGCATTCTTTTGATATATGGATGGCCTGGACATACAGTCATAATACGGTTCAATTTACATCAAAAGAAAATTTAGCTTATCAGTTAGATGGGTTTTCAGTTTTAGATTATCAAGAGAAGAATATTGATTATAAAGAAACTAAATTATGGAAAAATTAAAATGGGTAATATAAAAAATGTAAAGTTCGGTGAAAATGTTTCAATAATAGGTCCTGTAAATTTATACGGTTGTAATATTGGTAATAATGTCAAAATAGGTCCTTTTGTAGAGATACAATCAGATGTAACTATAGGTAATAATACTACTGTTAGTTCACACAGCTTTATCCCATCAGGGGTTGATATTGGTGAAAATACTTTTATAGCTCATGGTGTTATGTTTACTAATGATGTCTTTGATTCCGAAGAAATTAAAGATTGGAAAATGAAAAGAACTAAAATAGGTAATAAGTGTAGAATAGGTTCAAATGTTACTATTTTACCTGTTACTATTGGTGATAATGTTATAATAGGTGCGGGTTCAGTTGTTACTAAAGACGTACCATCAAATACTACAGTATATGGAAATCCAGCAAGAATTAAAAAATAAAATTTGCCTTATAGGGTACGGTTATTGGGGTAAAATTATCCATAAAAACCTTTTAAATTATGGTTTTAAAGACATAAAAATAATAGATATTGTATTAGATAATTTTAATGAATTAACAGATGAATATGATTATTATTTTGTAATAACACCCTTTACAACTCATGAAGATATATTAGTCAAACTTTCAAAGTTTAAGGACAAAAAAATATGGTGTGAAAAACCCTTAGTTGAGAAACTAAATACTGCTGAAAAAATATATAAACTTATGGAAACTAATAACAACAAGTTATTTGTTGACTGGGTTTATACTTTTAATGATTGTGTTAAAAGAATTAAGACTATTATTAATACTAAAAAAATTAAACAGGTTATATTAAATAGAACTAATGATGGACCTGTTAGATTTGATACAAACTCAATAAAAGATTTATCATCACATGATTTATCTATACTTTACTATATTTTTGAAAAAAAATATTTTGAGTTTAAATTTAATGAATTTTCACTAAAATCACATGAAGAATTTGGTTCTAACATTAGTTGGTTTTATAATGATGGTTTACAGGTTATTATTAATTCTTCATGGCAGCACAAAACAAAAAATAGAATATCACTTTTTATTACTGAAGATGATGAAATAATCGTTTTTGATGATGTAAAAAAACAAATTCTATCTAATAAAGGGGTTGAAAATTTTGATAATAGTCCAAGTCCTATTAGTAATGCCTTTGATTACTTCTTTAATGAAGAAAATTTTACAGACAATAAAAATATTACTTTAAAAGTAACAAAAAATTTAGAAGATGCATTTTAATTATTTAGGAGGACAATGGTCCCAAATTAGAGAAGAAGTCCTTAAAGAAATTGACCAAATGGGATTTAAGGGCGATTACATCAATGGAAAAAAAGTTCAAGATTTTGAAGACAAATTTGCGAAGTATTTCGATTCAAAATATGGTGTAGGTGTATCAAATGGTACTGATGGTTTAAAACTATCTTTACAAGTCTTAGATTTAGATGAGTCAGATTTAGTTATTATGCCTAACAATACTTTTATTGCTGATTATTTGGCGGTTAGAAACTTACCAACAAAAGAACCAAAAACTATGTTTATCGACCATGACGAATATTTCACAATAAATTTAAATGATTTAGAAATATTTTTAGAAGAAAATCGTAACAAATTCAAAAAAGTTGTAATAATGGCAGTTCACTTGTACGGTCATCCCTGTGATATGGACCGTATGGTTGAACTTAAAAATAAATATGATTTGTATATTATTGAGGATTGCTCACAATCTCATGGAACTAAGTATAAAAATCGTTATGTTGGGAACGATGGTATTATGTCAGTCTATTCTTTATATCCTGGTAAAAATTTAGGTGCTATTGGGGATGCTGGTATTATTACGACTAATGATGAAAATATATACAAAAGATTAAAGTCATTAAGAAATTATGGTTCTAGTGTTAAATACCATTATGATGAATTAGGTCATAATCATAGATTAGATACTATACAATCGATTGTTCTGTCACACAAACTGGATTACTTATCAGAATGGAATGATAGAAAAAATGAGATAGTAAAAAAATATAAAAGTGGTATAAATAATAATAAAATAACAATACCTACGATTGCAAAATATTGTACGTATCATTCTTATCATATTTTTCACATAATAGTTGATAACAGAGAAGATTTTACAAATTATTTGAATAATAACAATATACCTAATATTATTCATTATCCTTTTGCTCTTTCACAAACAAACATTTATAATCATGAGGAAATAATTACTTCAAAAAATTCAATAGATTATGCGGGTAAAATAGTTTCCTTACCGATTCATGCTTTTATGGAAGAGTCATATATAGAGAATATAATTAATGTAATAAATAAATATTAAAACAAAAACATGGAAAAATTAAATATAAAGGTAGTTCATTTGTTATTGTATCCTGATTTTTCTGAAGACATACCGAAAAAAAATTGGCAATCCACAATGTGGAAACAAAAAAAATCGTTAGAATGTTGGGAAAATATGAGTCATAAATTTTCTTCATATATTAAAAGATACACAAAAGTTAATAGAACTGAATTACCTATAGATACTTGTGCGGAACCTGAAATAATTAATGATTCTAAAGAGTTTAAAAATGAACCGCCTGTTTTATCATATGGACATTATGGTGCGTATAGAGCACATAAAGAGGGTATACTTGAAAATTTTAGTGAAGATGTTGATATTCTAATAATTGTAGAGGGTGATGTTGTTACTGATTTATCACCTGATGATTTTTATAATAAGATAATTGAAGGGTATAATATATCTAAAACAAATGATGCTAGACTCGTTACTTTAGCTGGTCCCTTTTTTATGGGTAGTTGGGATGATTGGTGGGATAAAACTACCGATTTAGGTGATTGGTATCAAGTTCCACACTTCACACTTGGTTCTACATATATGATAATGAAAAATGAAAGGGAAAACATTATTAATAAACTAAATAATACTAAGTGGCATTCTCCTGATATATGGTTGATAAATAACTATCATGATACAGTCCCTATTTTAACTTCTAAAGAAAATGTGGTTTATCAGTTAGAGGGTTATTCAGTTTTAGATTATAAGGAAAAAGATAAATGGGTAGTAGATAATAAAGAAAACATAGACGAAACTAAAAAAATGGAAAAATTTAATAATATAGACGAACAAAGATTCTGGAATGATGAATCTAATTGGACTGAAGGTGGTCATGAATGGTCAGGTATATTTGGTACCACAGAAAATTTATGGAATAAACATTTATTCGATGATATAAAAGATTATCGTGGTAAAAACATTCTTGAAATCGCACCAGGATTTGGTAGAATAACACAATTCTTATCTATTTTAGCGGGTGAATTAATTGTTGTCGATATGAATGACCTTTGTCTCAGAAAAACAAAGGAAAAATTAGAACACCATGTATTGGCATATATTCAAAATAATGGAAACAACTTACCTAAAGTTAGAGATAATTCACAAGATTTAGTATTTTCGTTCGATTCATTTGTTCATATGCATGAGAACGTTATTGATGATTATCTTAAAGAAATAAATAGAGTATTAGTTGAGGGAGGTAGAGGATTTATACATCATTCTCATTTGTATCAAGGGTCAGAATACTCATTTAATAATAACGGAGGAAGGTCAAACATGAATCCTGAAAGATTTCGTGAATTAGTAGAAAAGAATGGCATGAAACTAATTCATCAAAGACCAATTAAAATTAGTGAAGGAAATGAAAGATGGTCAGCTGAAGATACTATCAGTATTTTTGAAAAATAATTATGAAGACAGTAATAGTAACAGGTTCACACGGGTTAATAGGTAGTGAAGTTTGTCGTTTTTATGATAATCTAGATTATAGAATTATTGGTATTGATAATGATATGCGTAGTTACTTTTTTGGGGAATCATCAAAAGAGAAAACAATTCAAAATCAATATAAAAATTACATACATTTTAATACAGATATAAGAGATTTATCTGAATTAGAAAAAATATTTTATAATTATTCTTCTGATATTAAATTAATAGTTCATACTGCTGCTCAACCTTCACACGATTGGGCTTCAAAAGAACCTATTACAGATTTTCATGTAAATGCTACAGGTACTTTGAATTTATTAGAATGTACTAAAAAGTTTTCACCTAAGTCAGTTTTCATTTTTACATCGACAAATAAGGTTTATGGAGACCTTCCAAATAAGTTACCACTAGTTGAATTAGAAACTCGTTTTGAGGTTGATAATTCTCATCCTTATTATCATGGTATTGATGAATCTATGTCTATAGACCAATCGACTCATTCACTTTTTGGTGTTTCTAAAACTTCAGCAGATTTAATGGTTCAGGAATATGGAAAATATTTTGGATTAAAAACTGGTGTTTTTAGAGGTGGTTGTTTAACAGGACCACAACATGCTGGTGCTGAATTACATGGGTTTTTATCTTATCTTATAAAATGTTTCTATACTAAAAAAGAATATCGAGTTTTTGGGTATAAAGGTAAACAGGTTAGAGATAATATACACAGTTATGATTTAGTAAGTGCTTTTCACGAGTTTTATAAAAATCCAAAAAAAGGTGAAGTTTATAATATTGGAGGTTCAAGACATTCCAATATTTCTATGATTGAAGCAATACAAAAAGTTTCAACTTTAACAAATAAAAATCTTAATTATACTATTATTGACGAAAATAGAATTGGTGACCATATATGGTATATCAGTGATGTTTCTAAATTCAAAAATCATTATCCTAATTGGGAATATAAGTATAATATTGATGATATTATAAGTGATATAATTAAGAATTATGAACGTAATAGTTAAATTACAGGGTGGTCTTGGTAATCAAATGTTTCAATATGCATTTGGAAAATATATTTCAAAAAAAACTGATAGAAAATTAATTCTTGATACTTCATTCTTAGATAATAAGAATAGGGGTGAAAATTTTGTGTATAGAGATTATGATTTAGATATTTTTGATATAGATGTAGATTTAGTAAAAGAATTTACAGAGCCTTGTCAAGTTTTCAAAGAAAATTATGATTTAGTTCATGAAGTTGATTACCTTTTAATTGAAAGAATATTAAATAGTTTTGAAAAAAATATTTACTTAGACGGTTATTGGGCTTCTCCTGAGTATTTTAATCATATTGAATTTAAATTTAAAAATAATGTTTTAAAACATTCTGAAGAATTATTAAAAAGGATAAGAAATAATAATTCTGTAATGATAAACATTCGTAGATGTGATTTTACTAAAAATGATTTTCATGGTACATACGGTAAAGAATATGTATTAAAGGGAATTAAAAATTTAAATATGATGAATTTAAATAACCTTAAATATTTCATATTCTCTGATGATATTAAATGGTGTGAAGAAAATTTAATAGATATACCTAATTCTGAAATTATTTACCACGAACATAAAGGTGAAAAATTTTCGAATTATTTAGTTTTGATGAGTGAATGTAAATATTTTATAATACCTAACAGTACTTTTGCGTGGTGGTCTGCATATATTTCTAAAAGTAAAAATAAAAAAGTTTTATATCCTGAAATATGGTTAAAAGGTATGAATAAAGAAAATAAAAGTTTATTTTATAACTTAAATTGGAATAAAAATTTATAATAACTATGGCAAGTGGAATTTATAAAGTTACTGAAGAATTTGAGAATAAGTTAGCTGATTATACAGGTGCTAAATATGTCGTTACAGTAGATAATATGAGTAATGCTTTATTTTTGGCTCTTTACTATGAAAAAAATATTAGAAAAAAAATTAAAGATGATGTTATTACAATACCATCAAGAACTTATCCGTCAGTACCCTGTGAGATTATTCATGCTGGTTTAAAAGTTAATTTTGAACCAGTTGAAGGTAATACTATTAAAGGTGCTTACCAATTAAAGGGTAGTAATGTATGGGATTCTGCTTTAAGATTCACTGCTGATATGTATAAAACTAATACACATATGTGTATATCATTTACTGGTCCTTATAAACATTTTAAATTAAGTAAAGGTGGTGCTATATTAACGGACAGCTTAGATGCGTATCATTGGTTTAAAAGGGCAAGATATAGTGGAAGAAGAGAGTGTTCCTATCATGATGATTACTTTGATATGATAGGTTGGAATTTTTATATGATGCCTGAATTAGCCGCACGAGGATTACTTTTAATCAGTCAATTTTACAATCTTGATGGTACAAAAAAACATAATCATGATTTAGAATTACCTTATCCTGATTTATCAAAATTTGAGATTTATAAATCATGAAAAGGGCTTTAGTTGGATACGGTGGACATGCTCGTGAAGTAATGGCGCAAATGGGTGAAAAACTAACATGTTTTGTTGATGATGATTTTGTTGATGACTATACAGAACCATTATCTAAATTTAATCCGAATGAGTATGAAATAATGGTTGCGGTTGCGGATTCAGTAGATAGGTATAATATTGTACAAAGATTACCTAAGTCTACTAAATATTTTTCTTGGGTTCATCCAACAGCATTAATTATGGATGATAATATTGATATTGGGGTTGGTAGTTTTATTGGTGCATACAGCATATTAACTACCAACATAAAAATAGGTAAACATTCAATTTTAAATAGAAGTAATCATATAGGTCATGATTGTGTGATAGGTGATTATTTTAGTGCTATGCCAGGTTCAGTAGTTTCTGGTAATGTAAAAATATCAGATTGTGTTTATATTGGTAATAATTCATCGATAAGAGAAAAAATAACAGTAACTTCTAGAATTATAATAGGAATGAACGGAGTTGTTGTAAAAGATATTAGAAAAGGTGGTGTGTATGTTGGAGTACCAATTAAAAAAATAAAATAATATGAAAGTAAGTGTTATAATACCCTGTTATAATTTTGTTGAGTATATTGAACAATCAATATTATCTGCGGTAAATCAGGTAACTAATTTTGAGTATGAAATTTTAGTTAGGGATGATTTTTCTCAAGACTATTCTCAAGTTAATATAGAGAGAGTGGCTTTTTATCATCCAAAAGTTAAATATTATAAACCAACTGAAAATTTAGGTTTTGCAGAAAATATTAAATTTTTAATTACAGAGTCTAAAGGAGAATATATTGCATATTTAGATGGTGATGATTATTTTACTGACCCATATAAGTTACAAAAACAAGTTGATTTTATGGACAATAATAGTGAGTATGTTTTAACTTTTACCGGTCATTGGAATCGAGAAGTGGGGGGTGGTTACGCTCCTGATTCAACACCTGGATGGTTAGGATTAATTGGTTTTGAAAATAATGAAGTTAATACAAAAGATTTATTAAAAAGTAACTACGTTACATTTGGACGAATGTTTAGAAATATTAAAGGTTTAGTTAAAAATTGGATGATGGACTTACCTTACTTTGATTGGCCACTTAACTTTGAATTATCAAGATTAGGTAAAATTAAATTTATTGATTACCCTACAGGAGTTTATCGTATACATAAGGAAAGTATTTTTAGTACTACAGATAAGGAAATAAAGAAACATAATATTGAATTAATAAAAGAAAAATTATTAGAAATTTATGAAACCAACCAAATTAAATAAAGTTTGGGTTAACGGAACGTTCGATATTTTACACAGAGGTCATTTAGAAATGTTGGAATATGCATCATCTTTAGGTAAATTAAGAGTAGGTATAGATAGTGATGAAAGGGTTAAAGAATTAAAGGGTGAAGAAAGACCTTTTAATAAATGTGATGACCGCAAATATTTTATGAGTAGATTATCAGGTGTGGATAGTGTAGTTACATTTGGTACTCATAATGAATTGTGTGATAGAATAGAGGAATGGAGTCCTGATTATTTAATTGTTGGTTCCGATTATAAAAATAAAGATGTTATAGGTTCACAATTTGTTGGTGAGGTTATATATTTTGATAGGATAGGTGACTATTCAACAACAAAAATTTTAGAAAATGAAAGTACTAGTAATAGGTGAATTATGTGTTGACCGTTTTGTGTATGGTGTAGTAAAAAGATTATCTCCTGAAGCACCTGTTCCTGTTTTAAATCCTACTGAGATAAAAGAAAATAAAGGTATGGCAGGTAATGTTGTATCAAATGTAAGTGCTCTTTCTGATAATGTTGATGTTGTGCATTGGTATCAACAAACAAACTTGGAAAAAACTAGATATGTGGATGAGAAGAGTAATCATATGTTTCTTAGAGTGGATGAGGGTGAACTTTCACCTGTAGATACTTTATCCTTTTTGTCACCTGAACAGAGAAAAACAATTAATGAATCGGACATTGTAATTATTAGTGACTACAATAAAGGATATTTATCAAATCAAATGATAATCGAAATATCAAAACTTGCTAAATTTACGGTTTTTGATACTAAAAGAATATTAACAAAAGAACTTATAGAAAATATTACGTTTATTAAACTTAATGAATCAGAATATGAAAATAATAAAACTTTAGTAAATGAGAAAACCGATAAGTTTATTGTGACGTTAGGTTCTAAAGGTGCTATGTATCTTAATAATATATATCCGAGTAATAATCCACAAGACACTATTGATGTAAGTGGTGCTGGTGATACTTTTGTTGCGGCATTTAGTTTAAAATATATTAAGACAGATAATATTAAGGAATCTATAGATTATGCTAATGAAGTATGTGCTAACGTAGTAAACAAAAAGGGCGTAGCGGTACCCGACTCAAAATTTAAGTTGTAATTACTTACTTTCAAACTTCTTGAAAATTTCCAAGAGTCGTAAAGACTCTTCATAACCTTCCTCAATCTTTTCGAGTTCCTTAGGTGTAACACCCTTTTTAGAAGCTTCATAATAGTTGTTCTCAGCTTCTTCAACGATTCTTTCTATTGTCTTAAGTAACTTCATTTGTCTATAAATAGTATTAAAAGAGTGAATAATAACTTTACAAATAACATTTTTAAGTGATTTTTAGTTTATAAAAAATTAATTATGGGAAGAAGAAAATCACCGACAATTTTTGTACAGATAGCGGCATATAGAGACCCTCAGTTGGTACCAACTATTGAGGATATGATTAAAAATGCCAAAAATCCTCAACACTTGAGATTTGGAATATGTAGACAATACCACCCTAATGATGGATTTGATAATTTAGACCCGTATCGTAAAGATAAAAGGTTTAGGATTGTTGATGTCTTATGTGAATATAGTAATGGTGTTTGTTGGGCACGTAATCAAGTGCAACAACTCTATAAGGGTGAAATGTATACTCTTCAAATAGACTCACACATGAGATTTGCAGAAAATTGGGATGAAGAGATGATTAATATGGTTACTCAACTTCAAGACATGGGAATACCAAAACCATTATTAACAGGTTATGTTTCTTCGTTTGACCCAGATAATTACCCTAATGGGAGGGCTAATGAACCGTGGAGAATGGTATTTGACCGATTTATTCCTGAGGGTGCAATATTCTTTTTACCTGAAACAATTCCTAATTGGAAGGAATTAGAACAACCTGTCCCTTCGAGATTTTATTCTGCACATTATGCCTTTACCTTAGGTGAGTTTTCAGTTGAGGTTCAACATAACCCTGACTACTATTTCCATGGTGAGGAGATATCTATTGCTGTCAGAGCGTTTACTCACGGTTATGATATGTTCCACCCACATAAAGTCTTAATATGGCACGAGTACACCCGTAAGGGTAGAGTCAAACAATGGGACGATGACAAAGATTGGGTAAATAAAAATGTTAAATCACATTTAACAAACAGAAAGTTATTTGGTATGGATGGTGAGACTCAAGAAGGCCATGATGGTCAGTATGGTTTTGGTTCTGTCAGAACATTAGAGGACTATGAAAAGTTTGCAGGTATCTCTTTTAAAATGAGAGGTATACAACAACATACTTTAGACAAGAATTATCCACCAAATCCTGAATTTGAAACTCAAGAAGAATGGGATGAAAGTATTCTAACAATATTCAAACATTGTATTGATATTGGTTTTGATAAGGTACCTGAGGAAGATTATGATTTTTGGGCAATTGCGTTTCATGATGAAAATGATGAGACTATGTTCAGACAAGACGCAGATGCTGAAGAAATCAAAAGACTTAAGAGAGACCCTGATGGGTATTGTAAAATTTGGAGACAATTCAATACATCAAAAAAACCTAACCATTGGGTAGTTTGGCCACATTCAGAGTCAAAAGGTTGGGGTGAGAGAATTACTGGTAATTTATAATGAAAGAATTAGATAAGGTTGTTTTTCTACATACACCTAAAACAGGTGGTGGAGCTATGGAATATTTTTTCTATGACCAATTCAAAAAGATAAGAAGAAATTATTTTGTGTCATTTTTTGGTGTTGACGATTCAAGATTTTATGACGATGAGTTAATAACGAAAAGAAAGAACGGTAACCACTGTTTAATTGAGGGAATTTTTAAAAACTCTCAGTTGGTAGAAGATTTCAAAAACAGTCCTCACTTCCAACAGTCCAAGATATTATTTGGTCATACGACATACGGTTTAGGTGAGTTATTTCATGAATATAATTTTGAGTACTTAACAGTTTTACGTGAACCTATAGAACGAACAATATCTAACATTGCTCAGTTTTCAAATATCATGGGAAAAAATGAATATGTTAAATTTGGTATACATAAAACAAAACATGAAAAATTTTCAGACGAGTATTGGGATTTTATATATGATATAATAACTAAGGATTATCCTGTTAAGGGATTACTAACTCATGAAAATTTATACCTTAGAAATTGTATGACACATATTTTAGCGGGTAGTAAATATTTAGATGTTAAAGAAGTACCAAACATTGATATAGCTTTGAAAAATAGTGAAAAAATTAAGATTTCATTTTTTGATAATTTCAATGAAGGGTTACAAAAATCTTTTGATGAATTAAACATTCCTGTTGATATGACTAAAAATGTTAAAGCTCAACACGGAAAGCCACAGGACAATCCAAATAAAAAGAAACACGGGAGATATTACAATGCACCACAGAAAGTCATCGACTTTGTTGTTGAACACAATCAGACTGATATAAAACTATACGAAACATTAAGAAGTATACTATGATAATTAGTGGAGTTTTTACAGAATTATTTAAAACTAAATTTGGAGGTAGACATGGATATTTTAAACAAAGATATTTTCAAGGGTTAGTTAATTTAGGTGGTAATACACAGAAAAAGGTTGTATACGTAAAACCTGAAGATATGGATAAATTGGTTGAAGTATTAACTAATAATTTAACAGAAGAGGAATATAAAAGATATACGTTAATACCTTTTGATTTAAATGACCAAACATATAGTGAAAGAATTTTAGAATTAAGAGAAAAATATGGATATCTTAATGACAGGTGTTTACATGTTCAGTATGGAAAATTCCAATGGTTATTAAATCATATGGATGAAGATGATTATGTATGGTGGATTGATGCGGGTTTGGTATGTGACCATTTATTCCCAACAGAATATGTTAAAAATATTGGTGGTCCTAAAAATGTCTTTAGTGATGAATACTTTGATTATGTGAAAGATAAAACAGGCGAAAAATGCTATTTTATTTGTGGTGATAGACATAGGTATTATGCTCACGGAAAACCTAATAAAATCTTCTTTGACTCAAACCATCAAGATAGGTATCACCCAATAGGCGGTTTTTTTGGTGGTAAAAATGATAGTTTAAAAGAATTTTTAAACGTGGCTAACAATAAAATAGAAAAAGTTTTAAATGAAGAGGTTCTATACTCTGAAGAAATAATTATGGAAATTGTTTTCTCAGAGAAAAAAGAAACTTGTGTCTTTGATGATTTTACAACATGGAGACATGAACAAAGTCCTGATTATATTAAAGGTGATGAAAAATATAAGGATTTATTTCATAGAGAACATAAACCTTTTTATTGTAATTTTTTTGAAAATGAAGTTTGTAGAAATTCCAAAGTTTGTAATTAATCTAAAAAAGAGACCAGAAAGACTTGAGTCCATAAAAAAAGAAATGGATTATATGGGTTGGGATTATGAGGTCTTTGAAGGTATTGATTTAGATAGTCATGTGGGGTGTACACATTCTCATTTTGGTATTTTTGATATTGCGGAAAAAAGAGGTTATAAAAAAGTTATGGTTATTGAGGATGATAACTTTTTCATGCCATACGCGCATGACTTGGTTGATAAAATTGAATCCATTGAATTTGAGTATGATTATATAAATCTATCACCAACTTTAAATAGAAGTATTGTTAAAGATGAAAAACATCCATATTTACATAATTTATCTATTATAAGTGAGGAACCTATAAATAAAGGTATTTTTGCAACAAATTGTATTATATATGATACAAAAGTTTTTGATACTATAAGACAAATTACAGGAACTACAATGCCTAACGGTAGATACTTTCATGCTATAGATACTTTTATATGGAAAAATGTTATACCTAACTTTAAAACTTATGCACCAATATTACCGCTAAGTGCACAAAAAAACTTTTATTCAGATGTTTCAGGAGGGGTGTATAATAATTTTTATACACAGACCTATAACTGGCAACCAAGAGCGACTGTTAAAATACCAAAAGAGTTTACAAATCAACATAATTGCCAACAATTAAAAGATGATGGGAAAAAAATAAAATTAGATTTCTAAATGGATAATATTACTATAGTTACAGGATTATGGAACATAAAACGAGATGAATTAACTGAAGGTTGGGCTCGTAGTTTTGAACATTACCTAAATCATTTTGATAAGTTTTTAGACTTACCATATAATCTAATAATTTTTGGTGAAGAAGAATTAAGAGAGGTTATCTTTAAAAAGAGAACTAATCAAAATACTCAATTTATACCTCGTAGTCAGGAGTGGTTCAAAAACGAATTTTACGATAAAATCCAAAAGATTAGAACATCAGAGGAATGGAGAAATCAAGCAAGTTGGTTAGGTGAATCCACACAATCTAAATTAGAGATGTATAACCCATTGGTGATGTCCAAAGTGTTCTTAATACATGATGCTAAAATATTGGATAAATTTGATTCCACACATTTATTTTGGTTAGATGCTGGAATTACAAACACAGTACATTCAGGATATTTCACTCATGATAAGGTATTAGATAAGTTAGGAAATATTGATAAAATAACCTTTTTAGCTTTTCCATATAATGCAGAGAATGAAATACATGGGTTCAACTACAAAAAGATTTGTGAAATGACAAATGCCAAAGTTGATAAAGTTTGTCGTGGAGGATTCTTTGGTGGACCCAAAGAAGAGATTGCTAAATTCAATGGTCAGTATTATAATTTAATGGATAACACCCTTAAGAATGGTTATATGGGTACAGAAGAATCGTTATTTACGATTCTTACATACAAATACCCACAAGATTACCAGTATTTTCAAATCAACCCTAATGGTTTGGTAAATAAGTTCTTTGAAGATGTTAAAAATGGTGAACATAAAGTGAAAACAGAAAGCAAAGTAACCACAGTAACTAATGATTTAAATGTGAATAATGTTGGATTATATGTAATAACATTCAACAGTCCAAATCAGGTTAGAACACTTATCAAATCTATGGAAGAATATGATAATGAGTTTGTCACTAAACCACAATGGATTCTTCTTAATAATTCCACAGATTTATCAACCACAGAAGAGTATGAGAAGATTTGTGAAGAATATGAGATTGAACATATTAAGAAAGATAATTTAGGTATATGTGGGGGAAGACAATGGATTGCTGAAGATGCTGAAAAAAGAGGTTTTGATTTTTATTTCTTTTTTGAAGACGATATGTTCTTTTATCCACATGAAGGTAAAGTCTGTAAAAATGGTTTCAACAGGTATGTTAAAAACTTATATAGAAATTCATTACAGATTACTAAACGAAATAACTTTGATTTTCTTAAACTTTCTTTCACTGAATTTTATGGTGATAACAGAGTTCAATGGTCGTGGTATAATGTACCTCAAAATTTTAGAGAACAACATTGGTCGAACAACCCAAGATTACCTGAACAAGGATTAGACCCAAACGCACCTAAAACTAAGTTTACTAAAATTGATAGTTTTAATGGTGTACCTTTTGCTTCAGGTGAAGTCTATTATTGTAACTGGCCTCAGGTTGTTACAAAAGAAGGTAATAAAAAGATGTTTTTAACAGAAAAATGGGCTCGACCATTTGAACAAACATGGATGTCGTATATCTTCCAAAGAACGATAAAACGAGAAATAAATCCAGGAATTCTGTTACTTTCACCTACTGAACACGATAGATTTGACCATTACGATAGAAAACTACGTAAAGAATCATAAAAAACGTATGTTATTGTTATTTATATAAATAAAATATGATAAACACAATTAGTGTATTTGTAAAAATTTAGTATGGCTCTACCTTATGTAAAACTTCAGTGTTGTTTAGATGTAACTGCTACGGTTTGTGTGGATAGTAATGATTCATTGTGGTCAGATGTCTCTGGTGCAACAACAGGAGATTTTTTTGTAACTTTTGGTACTGGAGTTGGTGGTGTTTGTCTCGAAGTCATTGAGACAGGAATTGGTACTTGTATTGGTACAAGAGTATTCGATTCAAACGTTACTACGTTAGGTGATGTCCTAACAGATTGTAATGACCCTGTTTGTGATACTGAAACTACATGTGATACTGCATTAGATGTTCCTCCTACACCGACACCTACACCGACTCCAAATGTAACTTCAACACCTACAAACACGCCAACTAATACAAGTACACCTACAAACACCCCAACTAATACAAGTACTCCTAACGTAACGCCAACACCTTCTACAACACCTCCTTGTGATTGTAAGTATCAGACTATTACTATTAATAGTAATGACTTGACCAATTCTTTTGGTAATACAACTTTTGATAATGGTACTGTGTATGTTAGTTATAGTGGTTGTAATGGTACTGTACAAACCAAAAAATATACATCTGCAGGAACATATACGAACGACATATGTGTTGATGTAAATTTTTCAGATAGAACTGATGTTTATTATTATAATACAGACACGAAAAATGTGGCTGAGAGTACATTTACAGCAACAGATATTTGTTGTACGGCACCTGCACCTACACCAACACCTACGAGTAGTCAAACACCTACTAATACACAAACGCCAACACCATCAGTAACGGCAACTAATACACAAACGCCAACAAATACACCAACACCATCGGTAACAGCAACTAATACTCAAACGCCAACAAATACACCAACACCATCGGTAACGGCAACTAATACTCAAACGCCAACACCATCGGTAACGGCAACTAATACTCAAACGCCAACACCATCGGTAACAGCAACTAATACTCAAACGCCAACTAACACACAGACACCGACAAATACTTCAACACCTAATAATAGTCCTACACCGACACCATCGGTAACTGCGACAAATACGAATACGCCAACACCCACAACAACACTAACTTCTACACCAGTTCCAACACCTGATGTTACTCCTTCACATACGCCAACGAATACTCCGACACCAACTGCGGGGTGTAAGTGTATAGAAATTGATACTACAATACCTTTTGTTGCAACAGGTAATACGGATACTAGTTTAAATAATATAATTGAAATAGATTATTTTAATTGTGACGATAACTTAGTTACATTTACTGCAGACACTGCGTTAGTATCAGGAGGTGTATTTTATTTATGTACACATGATGGTGTGGTTGAAGAAGTCAGAGCATACCAGGACGACATTTTATATTCTGCAGATACTTTAAATTTCTCACCATATACACCTGGAGGTTGGTACCCATCAATGAATTATACAGGTGCTGCTCCTAATATGAATTATGGTACATATGGTTCATGTAACGGTGACCCATGTGGGCCAACAACTACACCAACACCAACGCCTACACCATCATCAACACCTACTAATAGTTCAACACCAACGCCCACATTTACTAGTACACCGACAAATACACCAACACCATCGATAACTGCAACTAATACCCAAACACCGACTAATACTCAAACACCAACTAATAGTTCAACACCTAATGATAGTCCTACACCGACACCATCGGTAACTAACACAATAACTCCGACAAATACACCGACACCATCGGTAACACCGACTAATACTCAAACACCTACTAACACACCAACACCTAATGATAGTCCTACACCGACACCATCGGTAACGAATACTGTAACACCAACGGTTAGTCCGACTAATACTACAACTCCGACAAATACACCGACACCATCGGTAACGAATACTGTAACACCAACGGTTAGTCCGACTAATACTGCAACTCCGACAAATACACCGACACCATCGGTGTCACCAACAAATACCAATACGCCAACACCAAGTGTGACGGTTACAAATACTCCGAGTCTAACACCAACAAATACTAATACACCTACTGTTACTCCGTCAGCAGCACCTGTATCTCCTTGTGCTGGTGAATATTGTGTTAATATTAATATAGATGCGTATAGTGGATATAATGGTACGTATTCTTATTACCAACCACACAATGGTAAACCTTCATGGACGGGTGGTACAGTACCTGGTTATATATTCTATAAGTCAGGAAGTACTACCTCAACAAATTGGTGTTTAAGTGATTCATATACTGGTACTTGTATTGCCTCAGGTCCAATATCACCGTTCTGTGATGATGATTGTCCTGATTTTGATAATACGGTTATATATAGTGGTTCATGTACGGGCTCAACGACACCTGACCCATGTAGTGGTATAACATTTAATGCTGATTTCTATTGTAATGTTATAACAGGTGCAACTCCAACACCGACTCCAACACCTACAGGTACTCCAAGTGTAACACCAACACCAACGGATAGTTCATGTGCTAGTTTTGGTGCTGAGGTAACGGTTTTAGATTTAACTCCGACACCTACACCATCAGCTACTCCGACACCTACACCTACTTTGGTTAGGTCAGTAAATACGGGTGGTACTGTTAATTACGTTATAGATAGTGGTGGTTTTGTGTGTTTTGATGTTAAAGAATTGAAAGACTGTGATAGTGGATTATTATACTATGTTACAGAAAACATTGAATACACAGGTTCTACTGTTGTAACAGGAACAACTATTCAAGCATATTTAAATGGTGACTTAAGGTGTATGACATACCAAAGAGATGTGAATGGTTCAGCAACGGCTTATTTAGGTGAGGTTGTTGAAGTTTATCCTTCAGGGTGTGTATCATGTGCGTTGACACCAACACCGACACCTACAACAAGTATGACTCCAACGCCAAGTGTAACACCATCGGATACTCCGTTACCTACGGTTCCATTAACTTCTAATTATGTGTTCTCATCGTGTTCACAAAATGTTGTGGTAATACAAACAGTACCTCCAGGTACGATGTCTGTAGGTTCAGTTACTAAAATAGGTACAACGTGTTACACCTATTTAGGTCAATTTACAAATTATATACCACCAACTGGTGTACAATCGTATAATGTTAATTCTGTTACGTCTACACCTACTACGGTATATGATAATTGTGTTGCTTGTCAAACTCCACCACCAAGTTATTTCTTAGTTAAGAAAATGGATATTGAGTGTAGAGAAAGTAGTGTATCTTATTTAGTTGATTTAGGAAGTGGTGTATCTACACCAACTATAGGTGATTATGTTAGACTACAGAATACAGGTCCGATAGCCTATCAAGGTTGTTTCAAAGTTGTGGGAACTGCGACTTCAGGAACAGTGGCAAATACGATAATAAAAGTTTACAATCAATGTGATTGTCCCGATAATATAACATAGTATGGCAAAAACAGTAAGTATATCAGCAATAACGGGAGGTACACAACCATTTGATATATGGGTGTGTGAAGATTGTTCTACAAATACGTGTCAGTATATTGACACTATTACAGGTGTAACATCACCAAGTACGTATGATTTTACATTACCTTCAAATTTTGAAAGTTTACCTAGTTATACTATAAGAATAATTGATAATAATAATTGTGTAACCTGTAATACATTCTAATGGTAAATTTAAGTGGAAATACATGTGATGTTATAACCTTATTACCTTTAGGGTTAATCTGTAATCCTACAGATGCGAGTACTCCTGTTACTGCAAATGGCTCAATATATCTACAAATAACAGGTGGTAGTTCACCTTATAGTGTTACTTGGTCTAATGGTGGTCAAGGACAAAGTTTAATTAATTTAAAATCCGGTGATTACACTGCTACTGTGGTTGATTATTATGGTGACTACACGGCAACAACAACATGTAGTGTGGGTTATGAGTCATTTAATTTAGATTGGTTTGAAGATTGTTCAACACCTGGTAGTTACCTTTATTATACGTCACAAGAGCCAAGTATATTTACATCAGGATTAATATATGAAATAAGTGGTAGAGACGGTTGTTGGATTAGTAGTGGAACAACACTATGGACAGGTCAAACATATAACGATAGTTTTGCGACTATTAAAGATGGACCTTTCAACACATGTGATGAATGTTTACCTGACCCAGAACCAACACCTGTTTATCCTCAATATATATGTTTGGCTAAAGATACGTCACCATATACACAGTACACTTTTGAATCAGGTACAACAGTTTATAATGGTTATCCTGTTTGGGAAGAGACGGGTTCTACTAACTATAAAATGGTTTATATTACTAACCTTGGATTGTGGCAAATGAGTGGTTGGACAAGTGGTACATTACAAACCACACCAAAATCTACTCCACCACCGACAGGTTCTTGGTTACAACTTGGAAGTGATATAACGTGGACGGCAACTTCAGGTGTCTGTACAACAACACCTATAAGTATTCAACTACAATTAAGCAATCCTTCATGTAGTAATGTTAGTGACGGTCAGATTGTTGTTACTGCAAGTGGTGGTATACCAGGATACACATATTCATTAGATGGAAATTTCTACCAAAATTCTTCAACATTCAATGGTCAATCTGCGAGTTCAGGTACTGTGTATGTTAAAGATAGTGTGGGTACCATACAAACAAAAACTTATACTTTAACAAATCAAAATCCGATAAGGACATATAAAGCAAGTATTGGTGCTTCAGCAGAATCTACAGTTTCAAAAACTTTAACAAGTGAGGTTAAAAAGAAAACATTCACAGTTGTATTAGGTAATAGTTTTACTGATATACCTGTAAGTCCTGATGTAGTTACTTATCAAGTTGCAATATCTTACGATATTGACTTATATGGTACATATAATGGTGTTACTAATGTACCTTCAATAACTACTGGAGTTACAGTTAATGCGACAGGAGGGTATTCAGTAACAAGTAGTAGCCAATATTTTAATAATGTTACTTCAGTAGTTACTTCAGGTAATCTTACTCAACCAAAAAGTGCTATAACATATAACAAAATATATCAAATTGAATATGACCCACAAAATACTACTACGAGTGAAACACTGACATTTGAAGTGCTAAATGGAGGTACAATATATTCGGGAGGTAGAGAAGACCTACCACAACAAATAAAATCTAAAATTGATTATATCAGTGCAACAAAATGTAAATTAACAAATGTTAATGGGTGTAGTAGTGCAAGTTGTTTTCAACAAAGTAATAATCATTTGATAGTTAACATATAAAAATATTAAGAAAAGATATTTATAACCAATGGGATACATTTTAAAAGACACATCGGCACTAATAACAACAAGACTCACGGACTTTGGTAGAAAAAGAATGTCTGAGGGAACTTTTGATATATCATATTTCCAAGTTGGTGATAGTGAGGTGTGTTATGATTGTGTAAATAGTACAAATTATAGTTCATTGTTTGTCTTACAAACTCAAGACAACGCTCAGAATGGTACACCGATACCACAAAAAAATAAGATGAATATAAAGTATCCTTTATACGTTGATTCAACTTCAGGAAGTACGTATGGTATTCCTGTAAAGGAATCATATGTCGATGATATATTTAATTCTGCGGCACCAAGAGGTTTATTTACGGGTACTACAGGATATAACGCTACGTATAGTGCCTTTACTTCATCAGCCTATACTGTAAACCCAAACTTTGTTGTTGACGTTTCTACTTTAGACGGAACTACAGGTTTTACTATAACTGCAGATGTTATTGATTCAAATAATTCAGGACAAACTCAAGTTGGTGACTTTGTAACAATTTACTTTGGTACTGACGTACAGCCAATTTCTAATTCATCTTCAGTATTAACTTACAAAGTCGTTGAGATAAGTGGTGACACTTCAGGTAATACAGGTAGTATTACAGTTGGTGTTGATAGAGCAACACCGATTTATACGGGTCAGACTGGTGATGCTAGATGTATTTTCTATCCTTCAGGTATGACTGAGTTATACGACACATATACACCTGTTTATAATTGGAATCAAGATGCTTTTAATTTTGAAAGTAATTGTGATATATCCGAATCTGACGTAAAAGTTTGGAACATGAATACACCATGGACTGAATCACCCGCAGGTCTGAATGATGCAACACATCAAGATTATAATTATTTTGGTTCAACAGGATATACGGGAACTAAAGAATATTTGGGTTATAATTCAGATAGTGGTCAGACAGATTCTGATAGTACATACTATTATAACTCATTAGGTAATAAAATTAATTTATCACCATCGAATCAAAAAGCCATTTCAATCATACATTACACTAATCAATCGATTGACAATTTCTACGGTGAAAAGTTTGCAACACAGAGTTATGATAATACAGACCCATTTGCTACAGGTCAAGGTGCTAACTTTAAACTTTCTATTCCGTGGTTAATGTGGCACAAAAACTCAGATGCAACCATAGGTGAAGAGTTCTTTATTGACCCAACAGGTTTTACTGACCAAGACTTATTCCAAGTACATTATATTCAATCGAGTAAGAATATAGATATGAACAGTCCAGGTATTAGATATTTCCATTTATGGGATACTAACGATAATGAAAATGGTATACCTAATAGAGTGGGTAAAGTATGGCCTGATTTAAAAATTATAACTATAGATGACGATGAATTGGTTGCAGTATTAAATGGTAAATCTAATCGTAACTGGACACTACCAGCACCACAATTAGGTTTGATAACACCAAACTCATTTAATAGTTTAGGAACTACAGGTGATGGAGTACTAAGTGCGGACACTGAATATATGTGGGTAACATATAGATTCAATTCATCAGCATTTACTGAATCTTTACATTGTAATTATTATTCTAAAATTGCAGGACCATCATCAGGATGTACAGATACATCACAAGATGTGACTGTGAGGTTTGGTTCAGAATTTCCTTTCTTAACTAATGAAGAAAGTCTAACAGGATTCTCGGCAAACGACTTAGTAGTGTTGGCTCAAAAGGTTACATCTAATACGCGCCCTGACCCAACTTTGTGGAGAGAGATAGATATGACTTCACAGATTTCAGCATCAACGGTAAATGGATATATAGTCCCATCAACACTTACTGGTACAACTTTACAAATCACTAAAAATTTATATGATGCAGCAAGTTCTTCGTTATATGACTTGAGTGATTATATAGACTTACCTACCTTGAACCAGTCAGGTGTCACATATAATTTTGGTGATGAATACTTCTTCAATGGTAATATTGAAACTGATATACAAGCCACAATTTATGTAATGAACTACAAATGTAATTTAGGTCAAACACAATTTTTAGATTCCTCGAATCCAACATGGAATGGTAATGCACCTTATATTACTGAAATAGGACTTTACGATTCTAACAAAAATCTTATGATTATATCTAAAGTACAATCACCTGAGAAAAGATTAGGTGTTCAACAGTACCCGATTAAATTAGATTTTTAATATATATGTCAGCGAGAACGGATTTGAAAAATTCCCCAAAGGTATTGGGGTTGGACATTTCAACAAAAACCATAGGATGGTCATTGTTTGATATTCAGACACAAAAACTTTTAGAACTAACACACTTTTCACCAGTAATCAAACCTAAACCTGAAGACAAGATTGAAGAGTTATTATCTAAAGTAGATTTATTTGAAGAAAAACTTCAGGGATATAAGAACTTAGGTATTACTAAAGTTATTATCGAAGAACCATTACTTAACTCTAATAATGTATGGACGGTAGGAACGCTATTGAGATATAATTCTATGATTAGTAAATCTATTTATGATGTTTTAGGTGTTGTGCCTAATTATATATCGACATACAATTCAAGAAAATATGCATGGCCTGATTTAGTACAGGAAAATGCGAAGGGCAAGAAAGTATTATTTGGTGGTCTCCCAAAAGACATTGACAAAAAAGAAATCATTTGGAAAAAAGTTGCAGAAGCCGAACCACAGATAGTATGGTTGTATACCAGAAACAACACATTAAAGAAAGAGTGTTACGACCAAGCAGACTCTTATACTTGTGTTCAGGGGTATATGAAACAAGAAGGTCTTTGGTAATTGATTAATTAATTTATTTTATTATCTTTTCAATATGGAAGATGAGTCACTGATAGTGGACATATTGGAAAACATTTTTGGTGAACCCCACAATCATAATCATGGTCGGGGTCAGATTTCTTTTGACTGCCCTGTATGTTCCCACGAAATTAAAGGTTTAGATAAAGGTGATGGTAAAGGTAACTTAGAGGTTAACTACGACCAGCACGTATTTAAATGTTGGGCGTGTGCAGAGACTCATAATACCAAAGGACATTTGGGTTATCTCATCGATAGGTTTGGGGGTAAGAAGGACCGTGAGTACTATGAGCTCGTCCGTCCTGACGACTACGAAAGAGAAAAGAAAGAATACAAAAAATTAGTATTACCAAAAGAGTATCAAAGATTTGAGGATGTTCATCCTGCACACATCAAAAGAAGAGAAGCGTACAACTATCTAAGGAAGAGGGGTATCACTGAAGAAATTATTCAGAAGTATGATATTGGTTTTGCTGAGGTCGGTGAATATGCTGGTAGGATAATCGTACCCTCATATGATTTGGAGGGTGAATTAAATTACTTTGTTGCAAGAAGTTGGTACCCGAGAGAAAAATTCAAGTATAAAAATCCACAAGCACCGAAAGAATTGCTTATCTTTAACGAAAGTAGAATTGATTGGAATGAAGACATCTATTTGGTTGAGGGTGTATTTGATGGATTCTTTGTACCAAATTCAATACCATTGCTGGGTAAGTTTGTATCTGACCTTCTATGGGAGACACTATATGATAAGTCTCAGGGTAGGATAAAGATTTGCTTGGATGGAGATGCTTGGTATGATGCTATTAAGATATATGATAAATTAAGTGGAGGTAGACTATATGGTAAGATAGATATAATAAAACTACCAAAAGATAAAGACTTGGGTGATTTACGAGGTGAGATATTACCTGAGTATTATGTAGAATTAGAGAAACGATGAATTTAAGTAAAGTAGCTGAAGAAATAAGAGAAGCAGTTGAGAGTAAGAAAAAAGAATTAAGTCTCAACTTCATTGAAGAGGACCACATTTATTATATGAGGGACTTAGATGGTAGAGTTAAGAGTAACTTTCCATCTGTATCCAAAGTAGTGAAGAAGTTCTATGAACCTTTCCCTGCTGAAGATATTGCATATAAGAAAGCTAAAGGTGACCGAGTTGAAATGCAGAGGTTGTTGGATGAATGGGCTGCTGCTGGAACATATGCAACAAATATGGGGTCGCGTACCCACTTTTTATTGGAGAAAAAAACCATCGATATGAATGGTAAATACAAAGAAGTTCGTGAACCTATCTTTGAGTGTGA
>Ga0222718_10000991_pt1 | contig 28750 bp, 40 predicted proteins | sample C33_27DmetaG_FD_165045 | JGI IMG/M metagenome (GOLD analysis project Ga0222718, IMG submission 165045) | Estuarine water microbial communities from San Francisco Bay, California, United States - C33_27D | ecosystem: Environmental > Aquatic > Marine > Unclassified | place: USA: California...
AAACTTTTCGTTTCCCTTTCAAATATTCCGCGAGTTCGGGATTATTTGCGAGTGCTTTGAGTTTGGCGTTTGCGGGACTGAATTTCAGCATTTTTTTTCCTTGTTGTGGTTGGTTGTTGCTCCTCTATTATAATATATATCGGCACAATTGCAACCCCTGCTCCACAAAAAAAGGCATTATTTTAAAGATTTATATTGGCACACTATTTGCATAAAAAAATCGCCGTAACCCCTTACTGTTAAAGGACTTACGACGAGCGGGGCGGACCCCCGTCGCCCTAAGTCGTTTGATATCAAGGATTTACGTCGATCAGTGTAAAAAAGAGAAGCCGCCCCCACCAATAGCCGAGGGCGGCACACAACAAACAACATCAACCGATTCTTTTTAACCAACCGTAAATTTTCTTCCATAGTGGACGTTCGAGCAGTGTGAGACGCCTGTTTGAATCCCGAATTGTTTCGAGTAGGATGCCCTTTTCTTCTAAAAGCTTCAGCATTAACCGCCCTTCAACATCGTCATCAAGATCGGCATATTCTTTGACTTTTTCGGCAAGTTCTTCGTAGTCGAGTTCATATTTAACGACCTCCTGAATTGCTTTTCCGAATTCGTCACTTTGTAATATGGTATCGACAATAAAATCATCATCGAGTTCAAAGGACATTGCGACATCATCAAGATCGATTTGCATTCTTCCGCTCCCATTAAGTTGTTTGTCGTTAATCTATTCTATCACTTTATTCACTGGAAGTCAAGGGACAACAACACCAGTTTCAATAATTCTTTCGATTGCTTCGATTACTGGCGTTTTATCAGAAGTAGACAAAACATATGGGTCGTGTTGACCGTATATCACTGGATAATCTTGGATACTGTCAAAAACTTCATTGAAAATATCAAGCTTACTCTCATTAATTCCGCAGTATTCATTACGGTTCTCGATTTCCTCATCTGTCATCATTGCACCCATCAAGCAATAATACCCACCAACATTCTTTAAGCAGGGGGCAAACTGGTTGTTGAGTGCGGCAATTTTCCCATCCTTATAGCGTTGACTAAGAAGATTTCGGCGTTCTTGATTGACTGTGAGCATTGTGTTCTTTCTCATAACAATTAAGATGCATCCCATCAAGCGTGGGAAGTATAATTCCAATTTTACCACATCGACGACATTCTGTCAATGGAGCATGTACTACATTCCCGCCTTTTTTTCTACTTCCTTGAACGTCCATTTTGTATCGGTTTGCCCCTTAACGTTGACCATACAACCACCATTCAAGATCGCAGTCACTCGTGTGCGTTCTCCAATGACTGTTCCGACTTGAATTGTGGGTTTCTGTGCTTCCATTTTTCTCTCCTTGTTGGTTTTCTATATTATACAATATTTATCGGCAATGTCAAGGGGTAAACTTTAATTTATTTTGACTTTTTTCGCTGACTCGCTGGCTGTACCATGTAAACTTCATCAGTTAGGATAAGATAAGACATAATACCAACCGTAGGGCAGGGAGTGGGTCAGTATCCACCAGTCAATTCAATTTTGTATTCACCGTTGCTACTTGATGCCTTAAACACCACTCCTGCCTTCACCAATTCCGCCACTACCAATGCCATCTCGTTGGCGGACCCCAAAGTAATACTTCCCATGTTTTAATCTCCTGAGTTGTTTTAAGCGACCCAAGACCAGCCAGCGGCGGGCATAATTTCATCAACATTGGGATCGCTTTTCAATATAGCATGGGGAGTAATCTCGTTTAGGTCAACATATCCCAACTCATTTTCATGCCCCATCACAAAGCCAAAAGCAACACCATCTTCGTTAGGTTCTTCAATGTAGTATTCCCAAAAGTTTTTAAGGATGATATGTTGACTGACATTCAACTCTGCTTCAAACTCGTTGCATTTCATTTTCATCTTAAAACCCTTTTTGCTTGTTGCTTAGTTACTCTCAACACTATCTATTATATCGTCATATCACGCCGTTGTCAATAGCCTATTTTATAACAATATTTGGATGAAAACCATCATGATTGATTAAAGAATTAAGGACGTAATCCTTGTCACAGTCGGGGAGAAAGAATACAGTGTCGATCCATTCTCCATCAAGAAACACTGCCCACTTACGATATCCCGATTCCATACCTCTAGTTCCTTCTAGCCACTTACGATATTCCGATTCCATCATTCTGGTTCCTCACTTTAATCTCAGAATACTTTTAAGTTTTTCAATAATTTTCTGCTTTTTACTCTTGACTGGCGGCTTCTCATTCGCCAACTTTGAGTAATACCGCATCAGTTCAATCTGGTGAATTCGCCTCATTCGCATTTATCATCTCCTCAATTTCTTTTTCATTGTTGCAGGCACAAAACCTAAGCGGTAAAAATGTCCTCCAAATCTTCTGCGTTAATAATTCCACCGGAAACCATACCGCCAACCATAGCGGTCATATTTTTGTGCAACTGTAATTCGTCTTTTTCGCTTTCGCTATAATCCAGTTCACCGTTGATGTCGATAAAATCACCATGAGAAGCAAACAGGGATTTTTCCTCTACTTGTTTGCGTAGTCTCTCAATGTTGCGTGTCTTGATAGCTTGCTTCTTAACTTGTTCGGTGATACCGTCACGCTTGTCGCACAGTTCTTCCAAACGTGCAAGAGTACGACCACCGCGAATTTGATCGCGGAATTCTTCCGGCAACAGATGATTCGGAACGGTAATGCACTCAGCAAATACTTTTCGTAGATCGGCAGCTAGTTCTTCAATGTTGTTGAAACCGCAGTAAGGTTTGCTTGAATCCATCATTTTATTTTCTCCGAAATCAGTGCGATGATATCCCAAAATAGAATACCATAAGTTGATAGATAAGTAAATAGAACTTAAAGGCTTGATCGCTCATTTTATCAGATTTCCTTACAGTTTAATTAAGTTTACACACATCAGAATGCTTGCGGGCTAATAAGAAAGGCGATTCGCTGTTTAAGTTCTTACCATACATTTTTCCACAACCACAACAGGTCCATTCTCCATCAGGAGACCAACCCGCATTATAGATGCGGTCACTTAATGGCACATCCTTTGGCATCTGATCAAATTTATGCTGAGCAATGTCACGTAAAAACATAAGCAGATCCCTCCTCGAAAGTTCCATTCTATACCAACCCCATTATAACTAATATCGTCAAAATGTCAAGCGAAATCCAATAAAATCCTATCTTTTTTCTTTTGCTAAACCCTTATCACCAAACGACTTACAACTAATTTTCCCCGCCCCCGGCGTCGTAAACCCTTACATAGAAAGGACTTAGGGAAATTTTCTTACGCCATCCCCTGCACAATGCAGCCCTACGGGATGACGTACCGGGATTCTTATTACCGTAACCGTGTCCAACCCCAGAAACGCACGGATACCGGCTTTAGACTCGCATGATGACGATACTCCTTGAAAGTGAATGACCTTGCCAAAGGGTCTATGTTAGGGTGGCTTGTGCTCTACGTGTGGGCGGTAGTCGGATGTGATTGAGTGAGACAGGCTGGATTCGAACCAGCTTAACCGATATCACTAGGGAATAGGTTAGGGAGCAACCCTGACCGTTATTACTGCCCCGCGACAGGGCAACCCTAGCTACTGTCTCATAGTGACCTAGACGGGAATCGAACCCGCGAACATCAGATTGAAAGTCTGATAGAAACTACTAGGCCGATTATTTGTGTGACCGTCACACTGGTTGATCAATCCATTCTTGCCGATGATCATTGGTGAAACTATTGTATCAAGTTGGCTCGATAGTGTCAAGCTTGCTTCTTGTTTATTATGAAAATTCTCGCTTTTCTTCGTGGTCCGATAAATAGCGGCATGTCACCCGCTTTTGCGTTCTTGGGATAAACTGCAACGATACTGCCCGTAATATCGTTTGGATTTTTTTTGAGTGTTCTGACTTTGAAATTCATAATAATTCTTTCTTTTCTCTATTAATTGTATCGACATACCAGACGAATATCAATAGATAATCATTGATTATATCGTTTTTCCCAGAGTCTTTTGATATAAGATGCTTGACCAGAGTGGTATACTGAATAATACCCGTCTGGATGAATGAACCCGATAAAATGACGGTATCGACCGTCTACGGTGAACATCGAGACCTCTGTTTGGTGAACTCCCATTGTGGGATGATCATCACCATAACCGGGGATAGCACGACGAGTAACTACTGTTGATTTGATTTTGTTGATTTTTTTCATAATAATTCTTTCTTTTTTTTGTTATGTGTTTTTTGTTGTCTCTATACTATAAGGGAATATGTACACTATGAACGTTCAGTAGTGTAAACGAGCTAAGTTGTTGGTATCATTGGACTTAGCTAAAATGGGGTAAATAAAACTATTTTTAAATTTCCCTATGAAAACAGCACTTAAACCTATACCACATAACGACTTAAAAACTTTTGCTAAAGATTTCCCCTACCGTGAGCAAAAACCCTCAAACCTGAAATTGACCATGAATCCCTGCTGTACATACTGAACACTGAGGGTAAACACGCATAAAAAAATGACGTAACCCGTTGGTATCAAAGGACTTACGGCGAACCGGGGGCCGATTTTTCGTCGTAACTCGTTACTATCAAAGGACTTAGCGATTAAAATCAACATACCAAATTAAATTGGTAAAAGTCCTAAAATTTATGCGATTAGTCTTGACCCATTCGAAAATTAGTTTATGGTCCTGCTCTTTACTCGTAACCACTTTACGTTTGTTAATCATTTCAACGCACTGATCAAATGTCAACATAATTTTTCCTAAATAATTAAAAAATGTGATCCTCGCAAACCTATTTATTTTTGCGAGCAGTACAACCAGCAACCGAATCTCCGGCGAAGGGGAATCGAACCCCTAATGACCCCTTACGAGGGCGACCACATATGTATTCTCATTATATACTATATCGGCAGAATGTCAAGCCTAACCTTAAACTAAATTGGAAATTGCTCCAACTTTTTTAGCTTCTTCAATGTTCTCAGAATCATCGTCATAGAAATACACACGATCATGAGTGTCAATAATTGCTGATAACACCTTACGCTTTTCATCGGCAATATTAACAGGCGAACCGCCAACACAAATCACTTCTTTTGTCTTGATTCCAGCACTAGCCATAAAATTATGGATTGCATCAGCAGCAGCATTACCGCGAGCGGTTAGAATATAAACAGAATGGCCTTCGTTATAAACTTCTTTGGCGAGGTTCAATACAAACAAAGGTTGTGGATTAACCAAGGTTTCGAATTCGCTAAAATCGTACTCACAACCAACGTCAAGTTTATGTGTATTATACTCACTTGGAGTAAGGCGGCGAACAACTTCCCCTAGAGTGCGAACCAATACCATACAATCTGTTGTTGCGAGAGTGTCATCAAAATCGAATACAAATGCTTTTTTCATATGTTCATTATACCATAAATAGATAAAAATGTCAATACTATGGTACAAAAAAAGAGATAAAAAGTAATAAAAAACGTGTCGTAAGTTGTTACTACATAATGAGTTACAACTATTTTTTCCCCCGCCCTGCGTCGTAACTCCTTACCATATAAGGACTTAGGCACACTCACACGGAATCCAGCCACAAACATCGCCCACTGTACAAGATTCAATCTGTCCAATTGTCCTGTCGAAAAACTCAGCAGCGTCGAGAAGTTCCATTTCTGAAACGTTATCTGCCTCACTGCGAGCCGTCCAGAAAGCGTCTTCTTCGGTGAACACTTCTTCACATTGAACATCGTCGAATGAATTAAGCATAGTTGAAATCCTTAAATGAAGTGTTGTGTTGATGAATATATTATAAACTACATCGGCAAATATGTCAAGTGAATGCAAGAAAAAAAAGAAAGTTTTTAGGAATTGTCCTAAGTCGTTGATATCAAAGGACTTACGACGATTTTTGCCCCCGACCTGCGTCGTAACTCTATACCTAGTACCACTTTACGACGATATTTGGTGGATAACCGTCATGGTCGATTAGTGATGTACGGACGTACTCCGCATCGCAATCGATATCATAAAATACAGTATCAATCCACCGTGAACCGATGTACACGTTCCAAGATCTTTGTTTCATTTTATTCTCCAAAAAATTCAGAAAGTAATTTTTTCGCTAATTCACTTTCGCCATGACTGTAACCAATATAATAACTGTCTCCTGAATTGGATGTCTCCATAGCCCATTCATGACTTTCGTTTTCACGACTAGCAAGTTCACACAAATCTTTTTTTAGTGCGTTGATGTTTGGAACTGTCATTTTGTTTCCCTTTTGTTGTTTGCGATAAATCTATTTTACAGGCAATACCTGAGAATGTCAAGCCGCTTTTTTGATTTCTGCGAGTTTTTTCTCAGCAGAATCAAGCGATCCGTCGCGAGTATAAATGACGGTGTGAGGTAATTGGATAGCCCAAACAAGGCCAATTCCGCGTTGATAAACTGATGTGATTGAAGCTTTCATAATTTTTTCCTTAGTTGTTTTGTATATCTCTATTATATACTATCGACACAATTTGTCAACACACTTTAGTTCTTTTTTGAAAGTTTTTAGATATTAACGTAAGTCGTTACTATGAAATAACTTACGGCGAAAATAGCCCCCGACCTGCGTCGTAAGCCCTTGCCTCGTAAGGACTTAGCCCCATAATTTTCGGCTTTCATCTTCATCTAATTGAGAAATTAAGTCTATAGCCTCACGAAATTCACTAAGCGAAAGTACACCAGTTTTAACCCATTCAAAAACAAGTTTATGGTGTTGGTCTTCATTCCACGCTATCTGGATTCGTTCAAGCTTTTCTTTTAGTGATTTCATTTTCTTTTCCTTTGTTGTTTGTTATGCTTCTATTATACCATACTATAGGGGAAATGTCAACCCCACATTGTCAGAATTCTCTAATATTTCCGATATTTGTCCAAAACGAACGACCCTCATAAACCAGAGTTATCAAGCAAGCATTGTCGTTCCATGATTCAAGGTAGCAAGCCTTGCCGTTATTAAGTCGAACCATTGTTGAAAAAGCGTGTGAGTTAATCATTTGAATTCCTTCGTTATTGTTGTTGTTTCTTATGTTTCCATTATACATATAATATCGACATTTTGCAACCCCAAACGCCACCTATTCCGTAAAGAATTTCAAAGTTTCTCAACATTGCCGTAAGTCGTTATACAGTAAGGGTTTACGAAGAGCGGGGCGGACCCCCGTCGCCCTAAGTCGTTATATAGTAAGGCTTTATGTCCCTTCCCCTATGCGGGTGTAGGCGTGTGGATAGGCTAATACAACTCCGTCTCCACCATGATACAGGGTGATCAGCCCCACCTAGCCTATGATCAATTGGTAATCATTCGCACCCATAGCGAGCCATTGCTTTTTCTTTTCCCTCACGGAATCGGTTGATCTGATCCTGAAGTGAAGGGACTAAGTAGTAACCCCACTGAGGATAGCCTGAGTGAGTGGTATACACAACATCACAATCACCGTATTCCTCAATCCACTGGTCCAATGCCCACTGTGTAGTGAGGATGCGACGGGCATCCGTTCGTGTTTGAATCTCTACATTTTTACCCGGTGTGATTTGTGAAGCCTTCATAGTAATCTCTTTTCTTTTGTTGTTTGTTGTTTGTCTCTACTTATTATATCGACATCTTAAGCGTATGTCAACACACTTTTTTAGGATTTCTTGTCACCTTGTCACCTCATGACAATCACCATCCTCATCTAAGCACCATAGGACGTTACCGTCAATCTCATCAACGAACATCGACACGCCTTGCACTGTAATTTCATCGCCAATTTTAGCGGTGTCGATCTTCGCGGCATCTCTGCGAATTCGCAGAATGTTATTTTCCATGCGAAGCTGATTCATTCTGCGACCCATTGCATTACTCATCATAGTAATCTCTTTTCTTTTGTTGTTTGTTGTTAAGTCTTATACGTCCATTGTATCACGATCATTGTGATATGTCAAGCGTTAAACCATGAATAAAAATTCTTCTGCCCCAAAAACTTCCCGTTCTCCACAGCATTCGCATTCGTAGTTACGGGCGTCAGGTTCACAACCATCGGCATCTTCTCCACAGGCTTTACAGAAGCCCGGATTACCTAGACCCGATTGGGCTTCTTCAATGGCGTCACACACTCGTTCAATTGTAATGTTTGGATGAATAGGCATTTTGTATCTCTCTTGTTTGTTGTGGGTTGTTGTTGTCTCTCATACTTATCATTATAACTATAGTATCGGCAAATGTCAATAGACCTCACCATAAAATCTAGAACTTTTGCAATCTTTTTTAGAAAATAATGTTGACCGCCACGAGTCACTGGCACGCCCCCCCCGGTTTTATCTTGTGTTAAAGTGGCGATGGCAGGTGAAAAAAAGGCTCTGGTGGTTCAGACGCAATCCGGCGATGCCGAAGGTGTGTCTTACCCAAAGTATATAAATCGCCCTAAACCATTCCCAGTATACACTCGTCCTCGCCTCCCTCGCTCCACACTCCTACTACAAGACACGTTTTGCCAAAATTATTTAAGCACGCCACTTCATATTCCTCTGCAAGCTGCTGACTCCCCTCAATGTTGAGTCGTCGATCTCGAATGATCTCGACTCCATATTGCCGCTTATAGAAGTCAAAGTCTGGGTAAACGTCTGTGGGTATGTAGAGCTTCTCCATCTTGTCGAAACTAATGTCCCACATTGAATAAATAAGCCTCACTGTCGTGATTCCCTCTACGCTTTCGTCAAGAGCAACAATATTTCTAATGACGCCCTTTTTAATTGCTTCCCCTAAATCGTGATCACTCAGCCAGTTTCTGCTCATTCCATTTGTCTCCTTTTGAAAGATTGTCTTTAGCCCAAAGCGGCTGTAAGTTAGTATAATGAAAGCAGACCCTCTGCTGATCCTCTTGAGTCAGATCGAAGCTTGCACAGGGTCTTATGTGATCTACGTGCCAACCTTTTGTGTGGTCTCCATTCGGATTGCCGTAGTTGTCCCAACTCATACCTTCCTGAAACTGATCCTCAAGATGTTTCTGATATTCTTCTGTTGTGCAGCCAAGTAAAACCATTGTTGGGCTTGATTTGCGTGCCCCCTTCAGAACCGTACCTATGCGGTTTCGTAGATTCTGAGCCATCCTACAAGCAATATTTTCGTTGTAACGCTTTCTATCGTAGTCTCTGAGTCTTGCTCTATTCTCACTTCGCCACCGCTTGCCGTTTTCTCTCATTTTCTCAGGGTTTTCTCTGGCATATACTCGGCACTGCTTATTTATTTCCTCACGGTTTTGTTTATACTCCTCTTTAGCGTCTTTTTTTCTACATTCTTTACACTTTAGACGCAGACCGTTTCGGCCACCTTTCTTTTTATGGAAGAATTCCAATGTGGCCGGTTTTTCTTCTTTGCAGGGACCAGTACACGTTTGAGTTTTCATTTTATCTCCTTGTCCTAGTTTGTTATCGCCTCTTGGGCGTACCAAGTCCATTTATACCTGTAAAGAGGCACCAGCGTGATTTGCTTGGCCCTCTTCGGTATGCTAGTTGTGGTTGAGAGCAGCAGGGTCTTTAATACAACTGTTTTTACTCTTGCTTTATTCAATACGTGGCGAAGCCACCTTTACAGGACTAGGTTGACATGGGTGATCATTGCCTAGATTATCTTTTCTTGCCCTACCTCGGAGTGCTTGTTCACTCGCCAGTAACTCTCTGTCCACTGATTGGTTAGAACGCAAAACTACACCAGTAACGTTTTTTTACAAATTCTCAGTGAATTGTGACGCTTTACAACCATCGCCACATCTAATTATAGTCTGATTTGACGAATTCTGCAGAAACCTTTTTGGAAAAATTGTGAGTTCTGTGTATAATAGAGTGTAGGAACAAGTTCCTCACTCATAGAATTGGAGACAAAAAGATGACGAACAAAGACAAACCGCACCGGTGTGAGGCGAAAATGAGCTGTAAAGCTACCGCCCAACTGAAAGCAGAAGTAGCAGACGAGATTATGGAGGAAGACAAGAGCCTGAGCGAGTTGCTCGAAGACAAGGAAAATAATGAGAATAAGAATACTGAAGAATGATGCCTTTTGTTTGGCACAGTTCAAGAATAATAGATACGAAATAGGGCACTGCTCTCTAGACGACTGCTGCTTCGACCGTGAAGTAACAGAGTTTTTGAGTCAGAACGTGGGTTCAGAGCAGTGTATAACCAAAACCGTCCCTATCAACGAACAGTTTTTCTTCTCAATTTTGCTGTATCACGACAAAGTACAGCAAGAAAATTGCGACTGCATTGGTACTTTGGAAAAAGATGGCGATAAGCACATCCTAAATATCAAAAAAATCGTCGGTGGCGATAAAATCTACCCAGAATCTCACCACAGATTTCTCATCACCTCTTATTTTCCATCTAAAAATTTCTTTAGTGGTGAATTTCACCGGTCTGTACTTACATCAGATGGTGTTATTACTCTAGAAGAGAACCAAATGATTGGTGTTAAAGATGGCTTGATAGAAGAATTGGATGTTAATGAGATTTTAGACATGCTCTCTAAGGCTAAAACCGAAAAGTCGCCCTCTTACAAGCAGGTAAAGCTGCAATCTTCAAGAAAAAGACCCTCTAGACCCACCAAGGGTACTATTATTTACAACGAAATCTCAGACCAGTTCGAGGTTTATGGGAAAAATGGCTGGAAAAGACTAGGGACGGAGAAAATTTAATGAAAGTTCCATCGGGAATGACCGAACAGCAGGTTGCAGATCAAATTACTGTAGTATGCGATAGGATATCACCCAAATATACATTTTACGGATATACCAATGAAGACATTTGGCAAGAGGCTTTTATTATTTGCATAGAAGCCCTTAACAGGTATGATGAGGCTCGCCCTTTGGAAAACTTCCTGAGTGTAAATCTATCAAACAGACTAAAGACTTTTATGCGTGATAACTACTTTATCGGGAACTCGAATGATTCCCGTAAGAAGTTGGCTCGACCGTCACAGTTAGATTACGAAGATAAAATCATTGATTCTGACACAGAAAAACAGCAATACGAAGAGTTAGACTTTAAAAATATGACTGAAGCGATTGACAAGTATATTCCTGCAAGCATCAGAATGGACTACTTAAAAATCATCAATGATATTTATATTACAAAACAAAGAAAAGAAGAAGTTCTTAGAATCATCAGGGGCATCCTAGAGGAACAAGGGTTCAATGAAAACCGGCAGGATCAGTAAAGTCGAAGCACAATACATCGCAGAAAATATTCATGTGCCTTACATCAAAGTCGCATTAGAACTGGATAGAAATCCAGATAGTATTCTAGATTTCATCAAACGTAAGGTTTCAGAGGGCAAACTTGAGAAGCCCAAGTGGTTAGAAGGGCAAAGCGAAGAGCAAGCCAAATACGACCTATCATTTAGACCATACTGGAAAGAGCTACAACAGCAGTTTACCAACGAAGAGCTTGAACTTTTTAAGTACCACTGGTCAAGAATCATCTCTCAATTCCAAGATGATGTTATACCAACTGAAGAACTACAAGTTGTTGACCTCATCAAGCTAGACATATTAATGAATAGGGCACTCAAAGGTAATAAAGATAACCTTGAACAGATTACCGTTCTAGACGCCCTCATTGCTACTGAGAGGCAGCATGACTCTGATCAGATAGATACAGACACCCTTTTTAATATGGAGCGTCAGGTGGCGTCTCTGAAAGCCTCACAGGAATCTCTGAATAAAGACTACCGCGAACTACAAACCAAAAAGAATACAATGCTCAAGGACATGAAGGCTACTCGTGAGCAACGTGTTAAGAGATTTGAAGATAGTAAGTCTAGTTTTGGTGGATGGATGGCATATCTTGTCTCTAACCCAGAAGTTGCACATGGCTATGGTCTTGAAATGGAAAAAATGAGATTAGCCATGCAAAAAGAAGCAGACAGATTATCTCAGTTCCACAAATACACAGACGACATGATAGACCAGCCGTTTTTAACCCCCGACACAGTTAAAGACTAGGAAAGGACATATGAAAGCTATCATTTTTGGAATTACCGGACAAGATGGAAGTCATCTAGCCGACTTACTACTCTCAAAGGACTACCACGTAGTGGGAGTCTCCCGCAGAGCCAGCACAGACAACACGCAAAGAATCAAACATATCCTTGATGATGAAAGGTTCAAACTGATTCAAGGTGACATTACTGATGCTCATTCTATTATAAGTATATTTAAAAAACATGAAGATGTAGATGAAATCTATAATTTAGCCGCACAGTCACATGTAGCAGTGTCTTTTAAGCAACCAGCACTCACATGGGATATAACAGGCAAGGGCTGTTTAAATATCCTACAGCCTATGGTGGATCTTGGAATTAAAGCAAGGTTCTATCAGGCTAGTTCTAGCGAGATGTACGGGAGGAACTACGACGAGAGAATAGATGACGCTGCCATAGCTAAGTGGGAAGGTGGACAAATACACGGGTGTTTTGAGAAGTATCAAGATGAAGAAACAAAATTCATGCCACAAAGCCCATACGCTATCGCTAAGTGTGCGGCTCATCACATGACTAGACTATTCCGTGAGGCTTACGGCTTACATGCTAGTGCTGGTATTTTATTCAATCACGAAGGTCCACGCAGGGGTGAGAATTTCGTTACTCGTAAGATTACCAAATGGATTGGGGAATTTGTAAGGTGGTACCAAGAAAATCCCACTGTATTTGAAAATTGTCAGTTACAAGAATATGAAAATCTTGACACAGATTACATTTATACACAAGGTAAAAGCGGACCCAAGTTCCCAAAGCTACGTCTAGGTAACTTGGAAGCATTTCGAGATTGGGGGTACGCAGGAGATTACGTGGAAGCGATGTGGATGATGCTCCAACAGGACAGCCCACAGGACTTTGTTATCTGCACCGGCGAAACTCATACGATTCGCGAGTTCCTAGACGTAGCGTTTTCACACGTTGGTATAGACGATTGGTCTGATTTAGTGGTTCAAGACCCTGAATTCTATAGGCCAGCAGAGGTTGATTATTTACGGGGCGATTGCAGCAAGGCAAAGCATGTATTGGGATGGACTCCTAAGCACAGTTTTAAAGATTTGGTAAAGAAAATGGTAGAACATGACCTATCATGAAAATCTATGTATTGAAATTTGATCTATCCTTAGCCCACGCTAGACTCAAAAAGTTTACGCTAAGAGAATTTAATGATGAGACCCCTGAATTATTCATAGAAGCAAAAGACCCAGACGAGGCTTGTTACTTAGGTTATTGTAAATTTGCAGATACTATACTTAGTCAAGACTCTTCCCCAGAGACGGTAAAATTGATTAAAGAAATAGAGTACGACATAAGAATAACGAGGGTTTACTGTAAAGATGAAAAGAAATTATGATGATCCTCAGTACAAGATTTGGCGACAAACTGTAAGGCGAAGGGATAAAAATACTTGTCAAATGCCCAAGTGCAAATGTAAGAAAAGATTGCAAGCTCACCATATTAGAAAATGGTCAAGTGCATCCATGTTGAGGTACGATGTAAATAACGGTATTACGTTATGCCGCACTTGTCATGATTCGATCAATGGCAAGGAACACTTATACGAATCTTTATTCATGGAGATAGTGCGAAAAAATGACAAGTAAAGCACGGACATACAAAGTAATCAAAGATACGCGAGAACAAGACGGGTACACCTTTGAGAGTTTTACCGGAAGGTACACCTCTTGTACAGGTATGGTTTTAAAAAAGCTAGATACTGGTGATTATTCCCTAGAAGGTCTAGAAGATAGACTTTGCATAGAGAGAAAAGGAAAAGTCTCTGAACTTGCAATTAACCTTGGAAAAGATAAAGCAAGATTCATGAGAGAGATTGAAAGGATGAAGGAGTTTGAGTTTCCCTTTTTAGTTTTAGAATTTCCCTTGGATGACCTTATCAAATTTCCAGAAGGAGCGGATATACCAGAGGGCAACATGTCTAAAGTAAAGATCACCGGAAAATATTTATTAAAGATGCTCGTTGAAATACAAATGGACTATAATATCCCGATTTATTTTTGCGATAACAAGAAAAATGCTAAATTTCTAATTAATAGTATATTCAAAAGAGTCAATGAACGCTGCTCAACCGGAGAATAATAAAATGACGTTAAGTGTTGATACCATTTCTGACGTACAGACCTATGGACTAGACGTTAAAAATAGAGAGCTATACTTACACGGATATATTGGTAACACCGAGGAAGATCCCGGCGTCGAATATAGAATGGCTGCACAGTTCTATAAAAATATAAGATTGCTAGATTGTATCAATAACCAACCTGTAATCGTTCATATGCTTAGCGAGGGTGGAGAATGGGATGCTGGTATAGCAATTTATGACGCAATATCTTTATGCCAATCCTACGTCACAATTATTGCCTATGGGCAAGCCTCATCCATGAGTAGCATCATACTTCAGGCTGCTGACAAGAGAATAATGACACCCAATGCCCACTTTATGCTTCATTATGGAACCACAGATTGTGGTGGAGATCACCTCAGTGCCCAGAACTACGCAAAAGTAGACAAAAAGAATACAGAAACAATGCTCGACATCTATAGTGCTGGATGTTCCAAAGGAGAATACTTTAAAGAACACTACACCGACGTTACAGAAGAAAAAGTCAAAAATTACCTAAAGAGAAAGCTGAAAGACGGTGACTGGTACTTAGATGCCAACGAAGCGGTGTACTATGGGTTAGCAGACGCAGTTTTAGAGACTAGAAAGTGCCCTCACATAGATAGTTTAAAATGAAACTAAAAAAGATAAATGAGGCTTGGTTAAATCTAGATAAGGTAGATGATAAAGATCTATTTAACCCCATGTCGCTAGCCAAAATAAGTGATGACGATTTTCATTATCGTCTTCTTTGGCTAATGACTAGGCCAGAGTATTTTTCGTTTCTATGTAAGCAAATACTAAACATAAACATCTTACCCTCACAGGCTTTGTTTCTCTGCGAGATGTGGAACCGAAAATTCCCCATGCTTATCGCTAGTCGTGGATTTGGTAAGTCTTTTATACTATCGCTCTACGCTATCTTAAGAGCATTAATTTTACCAGAAAGAAAAGTTGTAGTTGTTGGTGCTGCTTTCCGACAATCTAAGGTTCTCTTCGAGTACATGGAAACAATTTGGAACAATTCACCGATCTTAAGGGGGATGTGCGATGCTAACTCTGGACCACGCCGAGATGTAGACCGTTGCGTTATGCGGATTAATAAATCTCGCATTACTTGTTTGCCTTTGGGGGACGGACAGAAAATCAGGGGTCAAAGAGCTAACGATATTATCTCTGACGAATTTGCTTCCATACCTCGTGATATTTTTGAAACCGTTGTGGCAGGTTTTGCTGCGGTAAGCTCCGACCCAATCGAGAATGTTAAAAGGGTAGCAGCAAAGAAAAAAGCTGAAGAGTTAGGTCTGGATCTATTCGAAGAAGATGAGAACACCATCAAGAAAAATGACAACCAGATTATTCTTTCCGGTACGGCGTATTATGATTTTAATCATTTTGCTATATACTGGAAAAAATGGAGGTCTATTATTCAAAGTCAAGGTAGAAAAAATAGATTAAGAGATATTTTTGGAGAAGATCCACCAAAAGATTTTAACTGGAAAGATTACTCTGTTATTCGTATTCCTTATGAGCTTCTACCAGAAGGCTTTATGGACGCCTCACAGGTCGCCAGATCGAAGGCAACGGTCCATGCTGGTATTTATCAAATGGAGTTCGGAGCGTGCTTTACACGCGATTCTCAGGGCTTCTTCAAGCGTACCCTGATCGAGTCGTGTGTTACTGACGACAAATACAACGATAAGCCAGTAATAAAAGACTCACAAGATAACCCTATCTGTTTTCAATCACAATTACGTGGTGATCTTAATAAGAAGTACGTATTCGGCGTTGACCCTGCGTCTGAGGTAGATAATTTTAGTATTGTAGTTATAGAATTAAACGGCGATCACAGACGAATTGTTCACGTATGGACAACAAACAGGCAGCAGCATAAGGAAAAGGTTAAGAGCGGCTACTCTACTGAGTCAGACTTCTACGCCTACTGTGCTAGAAAAATTAGAGATCTCATGAAAATCTTCCCATGTATTCATATTTCTATGGATGCTGGGGGTGGTGGTATTGCCGTTATGGAAAGCTTGCATGATAATGATAAGATACAAGAGGGCGAACATCCAATCTGGGAAGTAATCGACGAGAACAAGGAAAAGGACACAGATTATAACAGAGGTTTACACATCTTAGAAATGTGCCAATTCTCAAGGTATGACTGGTTGGCAGAAGCTAATCATGGAATGAGAAAAGACTTTGAAGACAGAATTTTATTATTCCCAATGTTTGACACTCTAAGTCTTGATATTTCATCAATTGAGGATGATATGAAGGGCAGATCATATGATACCCTTGAACAGTGTGTAATGGAAATTGAGGATCTCAAGGATGAATTGTCAATGATTCAGATTACTCAAACGACAACAGGTCGAGACAAGTGGGACACTCCAGAGACAGTAATTGGAACAGGGAAAAAGGGCAAACTAAGAAAAGACCGCTACTCTTCTTTACTTATGGCTAATATGGCGGCAAGAAGAATAGACAGAACTCCAGACGCTGAGACCTACAATTTTTATGGAGGATTTGCAACTGTAGACAAGCCAAAAGATGCTACAGGCAAGCTATATCAGGGGCCACAGTGGTTTACAGATGGTATGCACGGTATTTACTAGATTTATGTGTATAATCATTCGCAATACATTTTGAATCATTTGTAATTAAAGGGAACAACTTATAATGTCCGAACACACCAATGGATCTCTTACCACTTGGAACAGTGACGATAGGAACAGTAGAGAAGAAGCGTTTAGAGAATATGCCCAAGCCTCAGAATCTTATGAGGGCATTTCTAGAGCGTCTAGCAGAGATTTTCTAGACATAGAAGCAAACCGTTCTGTAAAACCTCATTTTGGTTCGAACGATTACTACGCCTTTAGACCTGAAGAGCAAGTTCCTCGTAAATCCAAGCGTATCATCAAAATGTGCATGGATGCATACGACAAGGTTGGAATCGTAAGAAATGTTATTGACCTCATGGGCGACTTTGGTTGCCAAGGTGTCAACATTGTTCATGAAAACAAGAGCGTGGAAAAGTTTTTTCAGCAGTGGTTCAAGAAGATTGATGGAAAAGAAAGATCAGAGCGATTTATAAACAATCTATATAGAACTGGAAATGTATTTGTCTATAAGAGTTATGCCAATATTACGCCCGAAATCAACAAGTATATCAAGTCTTTAGCAGAAGATATCACTCTTGAGGTTCCAGATATCAAAAAGGCCGTTGTTCCTTGGAGGTACAACTTCTTTAACCCTCTAACTATTGACATGAAAGACGGTCAGGTTAGTTTATTTATGGGTAAAAAAAATTATGCTCTTACAGCTAATACCTTTTTTGATAACTTTAAGGATGGCACAATCCCAGTCAAAGTCTTGGAGACATTACCACCTAATGTCAAAAATGCAATCAAGCAACAAGACAGAAAAATAGACCTCGAAGCAGATCGTCTTTGTGTTCATTACTACAAGAAGGATGACTGGCAGCAGTGGGCACACCCCCTTGTTTACGCCATTCTCGACGATATCATCATGCTTGAGAAGATGAAGCTCGCTGACCTTGCTGCTTTGGATGGTGCAATTTCAAATATCCGACTGTGGACAGTTGGAGATTTCAATCATAAAGTTCTACCAACAAAAGAAGGTATTAATAAACTCCGTAATATTCTAGCTAGTAATACTGGTGGTGGAACTATGGAGCTTGTTTATGGTCCAGAACTCAAGTTTACAGAGAGTAACTCACAAGTTTACAAATTCTTAGGGTCGGAAAAATATCAATCTGTACTCAACAGTATCTATGCTGGTCTTGGCGTACCCCCCACATTGACTGGTATGGCAAATAATGGCGGTGGGTTCACTAATAACTTTATCTCATTAAAAACTCTCGTTGAGAGATTGCAGTACGGTAGAGACCAACTTACAAAATTCTGGGAAAAAGAACTGGAATTCGTAAGAAAAGCTATGGGTTTTAAAAAGCCAGCACATGTGGTTTATGACCAAATGAGTTTATCTGATGAGACTTCTGAGAAAAACCTCCTTATCCAACTTGCTGATCGCGACATTATTTCGCACGAAACTGTTCTTGAAAGATTCAAGGAAGTTCCAGCAGTTGAGAAGGTTAGGCTTCAAAGAGAAGATAAGGCTAGAAATGGCGAGAAGTTACCACCTAAAGCCAGTCCATTCCACAATGCAAACCAGAAGTTTGAGATGGAAAAAATGGATAAACAGACTGATCAGCAAGAGAAGGTCGCAGAAAACAAGGAAGCTCAAAAACCAAAAAACGATAATGGAAGACCACCTCATAAGCAAGACGAGGGGCCAAGAAAGAGGCGGGTAGATACGCCAAAAACCAGTCCGGGAGTTGCAGAATTATTCTTATGGGCTACAAAAGCATTTGATGCAACTTCCTTGATACGAGATGGTTATATTGCTCAAAAGGGGAGAGCAAACGTTCGCCAATTAACAAAATCAGAGGTGGATGAACTTGAAAACCTGAGACTTGGCACTCTTCTCAATCTAGAGCCCCTATGCGAGATAAACGATGATGTTGTCTACGCAGCAATATCTAGAGAGTTTAAGGAAATACCCAAAGAACTGAAAGACGCTAGGGTAAACTCAAAAGGCATAAATGACTATAGAAAACTAGTCATAGCAAACTATGTTGAGTTACTTCTAATGAAAAATTGACGTTTTTGTGAAAATTTATTTTTTTTGTGTATAATGCTTTGAGGTAATTAATATGACAATAAAAATATTCCAAAAAGAGATAGACGACGGTATTGGTGAGCTTGTAAAAAGCACTGCCAGCGTTGCGTATTGTTCTGAAGCCACTGTTTGTATCAATGATATTGCTCATTCTGGAAACAATGTCGTTAATAAAATAGTAGCAGAAAACAAAGACCAAATCGACCTTTACTACCTAGAGTCAGTTTTAGTGTCAACCGGATGGAATAAGAACGACGATGTGTTTACATCGGAATCTACTTGGGCTGCTAGAAATACCCCTGAAGACAAGCAGTTCAATTTTATGCACGATGAGAATGACATTATTGGTCATATCACTGGAAGCTATGTTTTAACCAAAGATGGTAAAGCTATAGCTGATGACGCAGAAACCCCACAAGAGTTTGATATTATCACTCAGGCGGTTCTCTACAATAGTTGGACCGGTGAGGGAAACAGAGATAGGATTGGAAAAATTATTGCTGAGATCCAAGAGGGGAAATGGTACGTTTCTATGGAATGTCTATTTTCTGGATTTGATTATGCATTAATTGATGAAAAGGGTGTTGCTAAAGTTCTCGCTAGAGACGAAAGCTCCTCTTTTCTAACCAAACATCTCAGGGCTTATGGTGGGTCGGGTGAATATGAGAAGTATAAGTTGGGGCGTGCTCTTTCTAATATTTCATTTTCTGGCAAAGGTTTGGTTTCTAAACCAGCTAATCCAAGAAGTGTAATTTTAAGTGATAAAAGTGCCGCCAATATTAACGTAGATCATAATTCTAAACTTTCGATAGGAGAATTACAAATGTCAGATGTTTTAACAGACCAGTTGGCCGAGGTTAAAGCACAGCTTCAAGAAGCTAAGGCTGAAAACGAAGCTATCAAGTCTAAAATTGAAGAAGCAAAAGATAAAGAATTTGCTTCTAAGGTAGAGGCTTTTGAAGCCGCTAATGATGAAAGCAAAGCTACAATTGATGAGCTTAATGAAACGATTAAGTCAACTCAGGCTCGCGTTGCTGAGTTGGAAGATTCGCTTCAAACGTCACAGTCCGAATTGGCAGAAGCCATGAAGCACATGGATGAAATGAAGAAAAAAGAAAAAATGGAGAAGCGTAAAGCAAGTCTCTCAGAGGCTGGCTTGGAAGAAGAAGAAGTTAATGAAGCTCTTGCTTCTTTTGACGCTCTTGATGACGAAGCCTTTGATTCTATTGTCGCTATGATGAAGAAGAAGGCTGGCAAGAAGTATGCTAAAGATGACGAATCGGAAGCTGGTATGCCTCCTGAAGTCAAAGAGCAGATGGAAAAGAAAAAGAAAGAAAAGGAAGCTGAAGCTGAAGAAGCCGAAGCAGAACTTTCTGAAGATGCATTTGATAATGTAGAAACCAGCGAAGCCACTCTCGTAGAGTCAGAGCAAACCGACGAGCTTGAAACAGCGAGAGCTTCTGTCTCAGACTGGTTTACAAATCACGTACTTAACAAGTAATTTATAGGAGATTATAACTATGGCTCTTAAAGCAGATAGATATGAAGAATCGGTTGATATCAGCTATTTCATGACTGCGGCTACTGGTGATCGAGGAGGCGTTGTTTGTCTTGACCTATTGAGTGCCTCTGGTGCTGCAATGGATCAGGGAGGCAATACGGTTTCTTACCAAGCTGCTGCTGCGTCTGACGTACCAGTTGGTATTCTTTTGAACGATGTTGTTAACAAAGACCTGACCAGAACCCATCTTAATCAATACAAGAATGAAGTTCAGTTGGGTAGTAAAGTCACCGTACTGACTCGTGGGTGGGTTGTTACCAATAAGGTAACTGGAACCCCAGCCGCTGGTGATTTGGCTTATGCTTCCGAAACCTCTGGCGAAATTTCAACAGTGGCAGCAGACGCAGAAGCATCTGGAAACTTGGCTCTTGGTCGATTTATGTCCGCTAAGGACGCAGATGGATATGCTAAAGTTTATGTCAACCTTCCTAATCACGGTGCTTAAGCCCATAATCTAAAGGAGATATTTAAATATGTCATATACTGAAAGACCTAGCGATGAATTTATCAGTCTTTACCAAAAGACTGGTGATAACGACCAGAATGTGGCTTACGCTGCACAGCGTGAGTTTGCTAAAGCATTGGAATTTCCTTTGCGAAAAGGTGTTCTGAGTGGTAATATTCTCGGAAACATTTTCGAGACTATCAATGTCGAGCCGGGAGCTACTACTGAGTATCCTCTCGACCTCATTTCACCGGGACTCGAAGGTGAGCACGTTGCTTACACCAATCCCGGTCATGGCCGTATTCCTGAGAGGGCGGTTGAAAGCGATTACGTCACGATTCCAACCTACAGCATTACTTCGAGCATTGATTACTTGCTCCGTTATGCTCGTGAGGCTCGTTGGGATGTGGCTGGTCGTGCTGCACAGGTCATGGAAGCTGGCTTTGTGAAGAAGATGAACGACGACGGATGGCACACCCTTTTGGCTGCTGGCGTTGACCGTAACATCTTGGTTTACGACGGTGACGCTACCGCAGGCTTGTTCTCTAAGCGTTTGGTTTCTCTCATGCAGACCGTTATGCGTCGTAATGCTGGTGGTAACACCGGTTCTGCCAATCGCGGTCGCTTGACCGATCTTTATGTTTCACCAGAAGCATTGGAAGATGTCCGTAACTGGGGATTGGATCAAGTTGACGAAGTTACTCGTCGTGAAATCTACACCGCAAGCGAAGGTGGTGCTCCCATCACCCGCATTTACGGTGTAAACCTTCATGATCTTGATGAACTTGGCGAAGGCCAAGAGTACCAAGACTTCTTCACGAGTGGTCTTGGTGGTGCTGTAGAGGGTTCTGACCTCGAATTGGTTGTTGGTCTGGATCAGGGTTCTAACGACAGCTTCGTTATGCCTATGAAGCAGGCTCTTCAGGTCTTTGAAGATCCAACCTTGCACCGTCAACAGAGAGTTGGCTACTACGGATGGGCTGAACTTGGATTTGGTGTTTTGGATAATCGTCGCGTTATCCTCGGCTCCTTCTAAGTTTATAGGCTTATCTACCTATACGAAAGAGTCATTCCCACTAGATTGGGAATGGCTCTTTTTTTGTGTATAATAGTTTGTAATTCGCGTTTTACACCAAAACCAAAAGGATCTTTTAAGGGGATAATATATTATGACCGCCTTTTCTGACTATTTGGAGTCTGGTCTTCTTCACCATGTGTTTAGAGGTCAAGATTTTCCAAAACCAGCCAATGTAGCTATAGCACTTTGTAGTGGAGTCCCAAGAGACTCTGATACTGGCGTTTCTCAATATGCAAATGGGGGTACGCTTCCAGAAATACCTTCTGGAAATTCAACTGGTGAATCTACAGGTTACCAGAGAAAAGATCTTGGAGACCCATCCGTACTTGGTAATTCCGCATGGACATATGACTCAGGTGACCACGATGCCGGAAGTGGCTTAATTAAAAATACTGATACAATATTGTTTGGCACTGCTGCCCAAGACTGGGGCTGGGTATCTGGAATCGCCATTGTTGACTCTGGAGAGTATGGAACTGGCAACATGCTCATGTATTCAGAATTGAGCAATCCAAGAATCATTTACCAAGGTGACACAGTTAAGTTTGATGTATCTACACTGCAAATTAAATTCAAATAGAGATAAATTATGATTTTGTCAAAAGCAGAGTATATCAGCTTTATAAAATCCTTGCTGCCTGATAATGGCACGCAAGAAATTTCTCCTCTGGACTTACGCACCAGTTTAATTAACTTAATTGATTCTGTACCAAGTTTTATAAATGGTACTAGAATAAGCACTACAAATTTTGATACTCCAGATACAAGAACTACACTTGCTGGCGATCAATCTCTAAAAAATATGTTCTTAGCTGGAAGAACCAGTGTTGACAACTCTGCTTTTGGTTACGCATCTCTAAGAAATAATTATACGGGCAGCGGGAATACTGCCGTTGGTAGTTATTCTTTATCGTGTAATTTTTATGGCCACTCTAATACAGCAATTGGTTTTTCTTCTCTTGCTGGAAACACAACTGGTTCTGGAAATGTTGGACTAGGCAGTTACACACTGCATAACAACAAGAAGGGACATTTTAATGTAGCAATTGGTCATGGTGCAGGTTGGTATATAGGCCAAGAGGTTGACTATAAATTCGTAGTAGCTTCTACACCAATCGGTCTAGAAGGAACCTGTGATGTTTCTGGCAATCCTCTCTATTCTGGAGAGGCACCATTACTTTACGGTAATTTAGACGCTTCTAACCATCAGCTTGCCGTAGGAACAAATTCTATACATAGTTTTGGTATGCTTCAGGTTTCTGGCGGCATAGCACCAACTGTTGGATCTGAATTCAATCTTGGCTTCAATGATTACAAATGGTCATCTGTTAACGAAGAAGTATTCTTCTCTGGAGGTGCTGTAGGCGTTGGAGGTCAACCATCAGGTGCGGCTCAGGGTGTAGCTGATGGGAAAATGACGGTCTATGGAGACCTAGTACCAAACATTAATGATAGATATGCATTGGGCCATCCACAGTTAAGATGGGATGGTTATTTTAACGATGTAGTTATCAGCGGTCAGGCTTTTATTAATGAAGCGACTTACAACAATATATCAGAATGTCTTTATGAGTGTAAAACACTTCACTTAGCAACAAGTGGGTTTTGTGATCCAGAAGATGATGGTTTCCACAACTCTGCTGTTTGCGGATTTTTAGATGATCTATCTTTAGATGGTGCAGGTTTTGAGGTCCACTCTAGCGGATCAGATTATCGACGAGATTACATTTTTGCTTATAGGCAACCAGACTCTACACTAGAATGTCTTCCAACAGATACCCCTTACTCAAGATCTAGATTTGAATCCAATGTCTCTTTAGAGGTTACATCTGGTAACGCACTGATAACAGAAAGAGTATTAGGTCGCGAAGTAGCCTCTATGGTCGTCCAAAGTGGTTGCATGGGCGTATTCCTAGAAGGATACGAACCGTCTGGGCAAAGACTTGTTGTATCTCAAGAACCACATTTTTCTAATAGTTATCCAACTCTAAATGATGCAAACTTTATTGCTAGATCTGGTACAGATACTATAGAGGGCAACCCAAGTGGCTACGATTACACCGTAATGTACGGAACTGTAGATTCAGGTGTTCAGGTGGCACAAAGGTTCGCAAGTAGAATAAAAAGCTCTAGTACAGTTCGTGGCTTTAGTATTGTTTATCACGACGAATTTGATCAGGAATAAATAATGAGAGATAGATTATCAATACATTTAGATAACGGTCAATCCGACATAAGGGAGGCTGTTACTGTACTAAGAAATGGCGGCACTGCTTCCCAATCTGGTTTGGTTGGCATAACAAATGCTGCTTACGACCCAAATACCGAAACGGCATACATCCCAGAGACTATATTTAATGTCCAGTCTACTGGCGATTCTAATATTAGATTTTCTAGTGGTCCATCCACATGGTACAGAAGTTGTTTGGAACTTTTAGGTGTTGGTAATGAAAGAGCTTCTGGTTTACACTTTAGCTACGACCCACAGTTTGACAACGCTTTTGTTGGCGACGGTTACGGTTATTATGGACCCGAACTATGCGTGAATCCCGGAGTTACAGATAAGACTGTTGCTGATTTTTCTTTGATTCGCCCAAGCGGTCAAGAAGGTATGGAGTTTTCCCATATCTCCCTTTCGGAACGTGGATATGTTAGTATTGGATTAACAAGAATTCACGAACAGAGACAGTTTGAGGCTAATGCACCTCTCACAATCGCCTATATGTGCGATGGTCATCAAGATAGCGGCACCATCTCTATGCATGAGCAGTCTACTGCTCCAACAGATCATTCAGCCTATGGAAAAGTTTACGTAAAACCTTACACTGTTGGCGGTCGTACACAGGCTTTGTACTTCAAAGATGACGTTGGTAACGAGACGAACTTGGTTCTTTCTCAAGATTTAGACCCAACTGATTCTACAGATGGTGTCATTTATGGAGATGCCTTTGGTAACACTTACGGTGGCTGGTATACACCAAAGGTTAGAACCGGTAGTAGTGAATTAAAGACTAATACATTTTATGGTTATGGTGCTGGTGCAAGTATAGACGAAGGGTCCGCATCAAACTGTAATGTGTTGATCGGTTATCATACAGGTAGCGGAATAGATTTATCGGGTAGAAATACAGTAGTTGGATGCAATAGCCTTTACGGTTATTCAAACGCATATAAGAATGTTGTCATTGGCTCAGATAACGTTTCTCAAGATGGTCCTATCCAAACTGACACTATTCAAGATATTATTGTAATTGGTAGAGACCTGTATAACGGCGAAGTTCCAGACGAAGGCGTACTGGCTATAGGTATAGGAAGTAACCCACTGATTACTGGTAGGGTCGCCTCACCAAACAAGCACTTTACGGTTAACGATGGCTATTTGTCCGTTCTAGACGAAAATCAAACAGAGTTCAAGGTAAGCACTGTTTTTGATGCGACGTTCCAAAGAAATACGATTAATATCGACTTGATTGATTATAACAGGGGTGGAAGTGACTACGCAGAAGATAATCTTAAGTTCAACTTTAAAAACGAAGACGGACTTACCAACACTTTATTCCAACTTGAACCTCGCGGCAATGCCCTTAGTAATACTCCAAACTATGAGTTTCCAGCAGAAACAACCCCATTTGCTCAACTTGATGCAGATTTTAAACTCAAGGGTGCAATTAGATTCCAAGATGGAACCTCTTTATCTGGCATTTCAGATTTTGAACTTCTTACAACCCTTGGTACGTCTGGTATTAACAAGGTATTACAAACTTCCAATAGTACAAACTATTTTGTATTAGATTATTCTAACTTGAGTCTTGCTGGCGATGTTTCTAGTAATATCAGAACAGACAATACCTTTGTGGCAGTTCAGCTTGATGGAACAGGCTCATCAAGTGTGGGTAAGATGTCACTTCAAGGTCTCGCGGACTATGTTAGTAGCGGAGCCTCAAGTATTGCCGAAAACTGCAACATAATCATCTCCAATGCAGAGAATGAATTAAATATTAATGCAGCGGCAAACACAAGAAGCGTAATGATTGGTTGTGACGTAGCCTACGGAGCGAGTGGTCAATATAATTCAATCATGATTGGTTCAGCGGCTGGTGCAAATGCAACAGTGAGCAATCCATCACTTTCTACTCCATTCAATAACATTTTTATTGGTCCAGCAGCAGGTCAAAATTCCAACGATACAGCTTACGCAATTTGTATTGGTGCTAGTGCTGGAAAGAATTCTGACGATGCAACAGACTGTGTATTTGTTGGAAACAGTGCTGGACTAGATTCGACACAAGATAAGTCAATAGGTATTGGAAAGTTTGCCCTCAAGGGTGGAACTTCTGAGTCAGAGGGTGGAGTTGGTAATATAGAGATCAATGCTGGATTTGCTGATGGAGACAGGTTATTTAGCAACCCTGAAGCTCTAGGTCTAGACTATAGGGTGTCCATCAATAAGACTATTGCCGGTAGAACAGACAGAAGAAACATTTCTATCGGTGATGGTAGATTGTCTCCGACTGCACCTCTTGAGGTTAGATATGATGACACGGTTGGTCATAATAATAATCCAGAGATAGATGGAAGTAAAGTTTTACAAAGCTGGTATTGCAACGACACCCTTGTTGCTTACTTAAATTGTGATGGTCAGCTTATTCCACAAACCTCTTCTCCAACTTCATTTATCAAAGAGGGTATTTTAGACGGTACTCTTTCTGTTGCTGGTGGTATTAACTCTCCAAGCACCGCAACATTAAGTGTATATGAAAATGGTACAGATACAACAGAGAATATTACTGTTACAAACAGAGACGCGACCCTTGGACCTATAGGTGCTACTACTTATGTTATTGTTATGAAAATGGGAGATGAATGGCGACCTATGTGGGTTAGTTGTCCGTAAAACAAACAGAGGAACAGAAAAATGGGAAGACCCAACCAATGCAATCCCTGTTGCGGGGATACCGGAGATCCATCAGGTCCACCAGATCCACCAATCTCACGATGTGATGATGTTATATGCATTGCCCTTATAGACGAAAACAGGACAAATGGTCGTAATAAAATGCCTGTTCTTCATCCACTCTTTAGGGCCGCATACCCAAATAGATTGCTTTTTGTCTTGGACGTTTTTCGCTCTCCTTCTGTCGATACTATGTATTATTCTCAGTCTTTTCTTGATGACCCCCTTGCCTTTTCTCTTAGGGTAGAATTTGATGATCCTTCTGGTCCCGCTGGTCTAATACGACTTCTCGCAAGAGATTTTGGCGATAACACAATCGCTACCGCTAATGATCCTTGGAATATAATTTTAGCAATAAAAGAGCATTATCCATCAGCAAAAGCTATCTTTGATGCGGCTTCAGAAATTTCTATTTTTATCGATGACTCTGGTAGTATGCGAGTGAGTCATGTGGAGGCGACAATTGCAAGAATGAGAGCAGATGCTATCTCGTCTGGCTATACAGTTGCTGCCTCTACCAGCAATGCTTACGAGGAGATTATCTGCCCCTTTGCCCAGTCTCAGTGTTGTTCATCAGATGCACAGGCTCTTATGGACGCATGTGGTGTCGATGTAGATTGTGGAGCAACCTCTCTATCATTTATTCAATCACCAGATAACGGCCTAATCAGAGAGTATTGTGATAATAATTCCCGTTTCCCGACAGATGGTGAGTATTTTGATGTTTGCAATACATGTATTACACCAGCCGAAGAAAATGAAGACCAGACTATAGAATACACTGCCCTCGCCGCAAATTCACAAGGGCAAAATGCTGACCACGTAGAAATAAGGTATACTTTAGAGTCTTCGGACAACGGTACAGATTGGACTACAATTGAAAACTTAGACAATGGGTTTAGCGGCACACAGCAAGAACTTAATGTACTTATAGATAATTGGGGTGGATCTTCTATAGATCCATACGATTGCCACCAATGGCTTTCAGGCGGTGGCGAATGGGGTCAGCTTGGTAGCGATATTGACGGTGAAGCGGTCGGTGATTTCAGCGGTTACAGCGTTTCGCTTAATGCAGCCGGTGACCGTGTTGCAATTGGTGCCCCTTACAATGATGGTAATGGGGCTCAGTCCGGTCACACAAGAATTTTCGAGTGGAATGGAAATAACTGGACGCAGCTTGGTGGCGATATTGACGGTGAAGCTGCCTTTGATGAAAGCGGTTACAGCGTTTCGCTTAATGCAGCCGGTGACCGTGTTGCAACTGGTGCCCCCAGCAATGATAATGATGATGGTGGTCCCAATGACCAAACAAACTCCGGTCACACAAGAATTTTCGAATGGAGTGGTAGTAGCTGGACGCAGCTTGGTAGCGATATTGACGGTGAAGCTGCCCTTGATGTCAGCGGTTACAGCGTTTCGCTTAATGCAGCCGGTGACCGTGTTGCAACTGGTGCCCCCAGCAATGATAGTAATGGGTATCAATCCGGTCACACAAGAATATTTGACATTGACACCACTAATGATGGGACTGGGGCATGTTTTTTATATCAGGATACAACTGTAGGCAGTTGCAAAACACGTATCTGGACCAGACAGTTTAGGATAAAAGCGGAAACTATTGGGTATCCACTTAGTGCATATTCAAATTCATTTAAATTATATGAATGGCGTAATCAAGAATTTATAATATAGCGGCGGGGCGGGCCTATCTCCTAGTACAAAAAGTGTATTATTAAGTGAATAAGTTCAATTTTTATAAGTTATAGGGTTAACCAGTGTTTATAATTTCAGACAGAGTAAA
>Ga0222718_10000995_pt1 | contig 28731 bp, 31 predicted proteins | sample C33_27DmetaG_FD_165045 | JGI IMG/M metagenome (GOLD analysis project Ga0222718, IMG submission 165045) | Estuarine water microbial communities from San Francisco Bay, California, United States - C33_27D | ecosystem: Environmental > Aquatic > Marine > Unclassified | place: USA: California...
TATTCAAAAAAATATTACTCTTTTTATAATCCGGACATTTTAGTTTAAATCTTTGATATGGAGTGAGCTCCCATGGCCATAAATACAGTAACTTTGTGTTAGAAATTTTATACTCAATCTTTTTAAACTTAAGAGTGTGTAAAACTTTAGACATTAAACTCGTCCATTTTTTAATATAGCGCGTATCATTTACGTCTAATTTTTTAAGCCCTATTTCGATTCTGGTACAACTCGTAGAAGGCGGCGAGATATATTCTGTAATACAATCCGTGGAATTACATTTGGCATGTTTTTTCGTATATTCGGGTATGTGTAACGGTTTTTGAAGCGCATGTACCCACTTAAAAGTTGAACTTTTATTACGAAGATGGCATATAGAACAATAATATCCAGGTTTATCATCTGTAAACTGTAAACACCTAACATTTGGATTTTGTTCTCCTGTAAAATTTCTAATGTTTTTTTTATTTTTCCAGATATGTAAATGAATCCCTTGAGGATCATAATAAGGACCAGGTTCGATAGATTCGTGTGTATAATTAGGTTTTTCGGGTCCAGTACCTCTTTTTTTAATAATTATAGAGTCTATCGCCTCGATAGAACACCTTTTTCCGTTGAAATTAGCTTCCCATTCTTCTCTTTCTGTCATTTCCATAGCACGATATTCTTCTATCGACATAGTCATTTCAATGAATTACAGTATATTATAATTTATAGTACAATGTAATTCTTTAATGTAATTTATTTTTTGTAATAATTTACTTCTTATCAGCAAGAGACTTCTTTATATTGTCATTGAGTTCTCCAAGAAGAGAGAATTCTTCAGGCTTAAAAAGTCCTCTTGAAGCGCCGGCAGAGAGAACAGAAAGTACAATCTTAAGATCCTTAGCAGTAACAGTTACATTTTCTTCGTCGTCGACATCTTCGATGCGAACCTGCTTCTTACCCTCTGACTCCATTTTTGTTATAAATGTATATATCTCATTTCTTTAAATCAATTTAGAAATCATCTAATTCTTCTAGTGTTTTATCAGCAAGTTGTTCGGGACGGTTGTATTCTGTAACTCTTTGTTCGAAAAAATTACTTTTACCATCAAGTGACATAGTGTCCATAAAATTAAAAGGACAGGTTTCGTTATAAATTTTGGGATAACCAAGTTTTTGAATTAAACGATCAGCTTGAAATTCTATGTATTTTTTCATAGATTGAGAATTAATCCCGATTAGATTACAAGAGAACGAATCGCATATGAATTCTTTCTCGATGTCTACTGCCGATTTCATCATATCTGTTATAATATCCTGTGGGATTTTATTTACAATGTAACCATATAGTAGTACTCCAAAATCTGTATGAAGAGATTCATCTCTTGCTATAAGTTCGTTACTCTTACCCAATGCCTTGGTCATTAATTTTTTAACGTATTTCAACCAGAATATAGCGCAAAATGAACCTGCGAAGAAAATACCCTCTACAATTGTAAACGCTACAAGTCTTTCGGCGAAAGGGATATCCTTGTTTAGCCATTTTTGAGCCCAATCTGCCTTTTTCTTAACACCTGGGAGTTCTTTGATACCATTCAAAGCTTTAATTTTAGCATCGCGATCTGAAATGTATGTATCTATCATAAGAGCATATGTTTCTGAATGAATAGTTTCCATTGCCGCTTGCCATCCATAATATGCTCTAATTTCAGGAACCTTTATTTCGTCTATAAAATTAATTGAAAGATTTTCAAAAATAATACCATCGGAACCCGCAAAGAATGATAATACATTTGTGATAAAATATTTTTCATTTTCGTTTAATTTTTCCCAGTCTGAAAGGTCTGCTGCGAAGTCTATTTCTTCTGCCGTCCAAAAAGCCTGTTGATGTTGTTTATAAGCTTCCCATACTTTTGTCCAGACAATCGGCTGTAAAACATATCTATTTGAGGTTTCTGATAAAATAGGCTCCATTGCAATGTAATATTTAATAATATATAACTCTATATATTTTTTAAAATTTTATTTTCTAGAACACGCTTGACAATTTCCAAATTTAAGTTTTTTACCGAAAAACGTGAATGGAATTGTGTTATAATCTAATTCCTTAGCACCCTTCTTATTAAGAAGACCCATTCTCTTTAATTTTGCCTGGAGTCTAGTTTTACCAAGTTCTTTACATTCTGTAAGAGAAATACCATTGGCTCGCGCAACTCCCTGGAGATCTGCAAGTGAAATAGATTGCTTGACTTCCTTTACCCGAACCGTTTTCATCTTTTTACCAAAATTATTCTTAAGGGCACATGAGCTACAACCACCGAAACCACACTTAAACTGTTTTTTACCAAAAACCATATAGATTTCATCATCGGAATAATCCGAAATGTCAACGGGATTTACATTTCTAATTCTATTTAGATTTCCGGACGAGTTTGAAGGATCATAGTTACCGACCATGCGCGGAATTTTCCTCCACCTATTTGTCATTGGATCACGGTAATATCCCTCTTTGGATGCTAACTGCGGTCTACCAGTTCTAGGGTTAATTACATATCCAGGTTTAATGTCTTTACGGGGACCAACGCATCTTCCACGAGTATTACGCATCTTTGGTGGTTCGCAGATCTTTCTGAGTCTGCCGGTTGCCGGGTTAATTTCTTTACCGGGTGGGGTAACTAGCGGTTTTCTACCTCTACAACGACCCATTGGGTCGCGCATCTGGTAGTCTTTGCAGCGCTTTCTGTATTTACCAGTCTCTTCGTTAAATTCATAATCTACTAATCCCGGAGGATTGTACATATCAGCTGTAGAACCGAATTTTTGAACCATTTTCCACGCTTTCTTTAAAGGAATGCCCTTTGAGTGATGTAACTTCATGGCTTTCTTCGCAAGTCGCTGGGTTTTTGAAAGCCCACTTTTAGATCTTTTCTTGGTGGGCTTCTTTTTAGACGCTCCCTGAACTCTTTTCCACGCGGCTTTAAGAGATATACCTTCGCGATGATGGATTCTCATAGCACGCTTTGCGTCACTTTTTTTACCAAAATTCATATATATTTACTATATATGTATATAATAATTTAAAGAGAAAATATAATATACATATATTATGAATTCTGTTTTTTCGTTGCTTATTGGTAATCCCGGTATTAAATTGTCTGTTAAAAGTATGTCAAAGAGACTAGGTATTAAGAAAAAGGAAGTTTTTTATTTGTGTTTTAAAGACCCCCGCATTCGCAGAGTTTCTGGCATAGAAGTTGGAACTAATAAAACGAATTTGTCTGTTTTTACAATTGACCCTCAGTGATATTTGGGAAAACTTCTTTTAGTTTTTCTTCGAAATTTTCATACTTTTTAAAAGCCCAAGCTGATTTTTCCTTATTCCACGCGCTATTTAGCGATGTTTTGATTTTATCTTTGTTTTGATAGGTTTTCTTCCCCTTAATAAAGACAAATTCTTCTCCGATTGCGTAATACAAATCCGGTTCAACAATGTCCGATTGTGAATTTACAGTTGTTCCTTCTTTTGTGTTTCTAAGATTTGTAGTAATAATGTCGCGCAAAATTTCAACAAGAGATTCACGTTCGGTGTGTAGTTTTTTATCAATGTCGTCAAGTTTTTTATTAATGCGCGCCAATTCTTCTACCACGTCGCTAAATCCATAAACATGGGGCATCTTTTCGCAATCTTCGGTGTCTACCATTTATAAATATAAATATATCATTTCCTTATACACATTTAAGCAGCATTTTCTTTTATATTTAAGTGAGATCTATACATTAATATGTATTTATTTAAAGAAAATAATTCAGACTTAAGAATTTCTTCAATTTCAGATCTGTATTTTTCATCTGATACCCAAAATTCCATTCTATAAAGAACACTTTTACCCTTTGTACAATCTACAACTCTAATTCCGTTAATACAATCTAGTTTTTCATTACCTGAAATTAGATTTAATATACTCTTTAACCATTGTTCTTGGAACATAATAAAATTGTAATTATTTCTAACAGAAATTTCAAAACCTTTATTATTCATTGGATCTTCCCAACATGGAAATATATTATGTCTAAAAAAAGAATAAGCACACGGTACCGCGTTAGTTCTTTTTATTTTTTTAATATTTATTCCATCTGAGAATATTTCGTATATCTTAGGGATATTATTATAAGTACCCCAAAAAGTTGCGATGTCTGAAATGTCTATCAATTTTTCAATGTTGTCATTGTACATTTTACCTAAATTTTTATAATGTAAATATAATGACCACGTTTCTTTGAGTTCCATAACAAATATATATAATTTGTGTTTTTAAATAAAATTAAATAAAATTCATATATTATAAATGAACCTTTCTGGAAAATCTAATATTAATCCAAGATTATGGGGACCTTATTTTTGGCAGACGTTTCATTTTACAGCGTTTGGATATCCAGATAATCCCAATTCAACGGACAAATCCGCTTATAAAACTTTTTATATTCATTTTATGAAAATACTTCCATGTGATAAATGCAGTGTTTCTTCACAGGAAACTATTGATGTATCTTTATTGGAAAAGGCTCTGGAATCAAGAGAATCTCTTATTCGCTGGTCGTACAATTTCCATGACAAGGTAAATAAAAAATTAAATAAGACTTCGCCAGGTTTTGAAACATTTAAAAAAGACTTTCAAAATAGAGATTCTAATTACATTCATATTATAATTACAATTTTACTTTTACTTTTATTATTGTACATTACTATGCACTACACATCAAACAATCTTTAGGGGCGTTCTTCTCCTTTGATGCGTCCGTTGTGAAGTTTTGATTTTCTAATATAGGCTTAGTTCTAATGTAGTAAGACCCTGTCTTTAGTCCATTTTTCCACCCATACATATGAATTGAATGAATAATTTTTGGCTGTGGTGGATTAACAAACAAATTTAGACTCTGACTCTGATCAATATACGGACCTCTGTCGATTGCTAGATTCAATAGACTCTTTTGAGGCAATTCCCACGCAGTCTTATAAATACTCTTAATGTCACTGGGCAAATTCAAATTCTGAACAGATCCTTTGTTAAGCATAATCTGTTCAATAAGTTCTTTGGTATACAAATTTCTCGAACGCAATTCTTCAATTAGATGTTGATTCACGATGATATAATTACCAGACAATACAGCGCGCGTATAAATATTTGATGTGTATGGTTCAAAGGATTCGTTATTTCCCATTATCTGAGCCGTAGAAGCAGTAGGCATAGGCGCAACAAGAAGACTATTTCTGAGACCGTATGAAATTATGTCTTGTTTAAGATGGGCCCATTTTTCTAAATCGATGAATTGAGGTGTTACGCCCCACATATCAAACTGGAGAATACCATTAGATGTAGGTGACCCTTCGAACGTTTCATATGAACCAAATTCTTTTGCCATGTTATTACTCTCGATAAGAGCATTATAATAGATACATTCGAATACATTCTTATTGATTTCCCTGGCACCTTCAGAGTCGTATGAAATTTTCATCTTCATGAGTACATCAGCAAAACCCTGAATTCCAATACCAATTGGCCTATGACGCATATTTGAAAATTTAGACTCTTCTGTTGGGTAACTATTGATATCGATGATGTTATTCAAATTTTTAACCAGTTCCCTAGTTTTATCTCCAAGAAGTTCGTAATTCATTTGATTATTTTCGTTAATGTAACTTGGAAGACATAGGCTAGCAAGATTACAAACTGCCGTTTCCTTAGAATCTGAATATTCTACTATTTCTGTACACAAATTACTACTTTTAATCATACCATAATGCTTCTGATTTGATTTCCTATTTACAGAATCCTTATAAAGTATGTATGGCGACCCAGTTTCAATTTGAGAATTAATTATTTTTTCCCAAAGAGACTTAGCAGAAACTTGCTTTCTGAACTTGCCATGTCTTTCATAATATATGTATAATTCATTGAATTCGTCCCCCCATGTATCACATAATTTTTTACAATCATTTGGACACATCAAAGACCACATTTCGTCTTTTTCTACTCTCTGCATAAATAGATCTGGAATCCAGAGACCATAGAATAGGTCTCTTGCTCGCAGCTCTTCTGCCCCATTGTTTTTCTTAGCGTCTAAAAAATCGAAGATGTCCGGATGCCAAGGTTCGATGTACATAGCGAATGAACCATTTCGCTTACCACTCTGATTGATGTGACGAGAGACATTATTATATACCCTTAGAAGAGGCATAATTCCGTTACTCTTGCCACCTGTTTTATTAATATGCGAATCTTTTGCTCTCACATTACTGATATGAACCCCGATTCCTCCGGCCCATTTTGAAATCTGAGCCATATCAGCGGCAGTCTTATAAAGACCTTCTACAGAATCTTCTGTTCCAAGAAGAAAACAAGAACTCATTTGTTGAAATTTTGTACCAGCATTGAAAAGAGATGGTGTAGCGTGTGTATAATACTTACAAGACAATGAATTATAAGTATCAGTGATACATTTCGGATCGTGATGAATTGCTACAGCAACACGCATAAAAAGATCCTGGGGTCTTTCGTAAACACCGTTTTTATTAAGAAGATAGCCCCCAAAAAGTGTCTTAAATCCAAAATAAGATAAAGAGTAGTCCCTATCATAATTAATAATTTTTTCGATTAGATCTTTGTGTTTTTGAACACGTTGAATAAATTCATCAGAAACAACTCCAAAATTATTCAGAGATGTCATTATTTCATAAAATGACCCATTTGTATTTTTATGATGATTATTTACAGCAATTCTGCTGGCTAAAAGTAGATAATCCGGATCTTCTTTAAACAAAGTGGCTGAGAAACTAGCAGAAAAATCGTCCAATTCGGTGGTAGTGATACCATTATAAATAAGACTACATACATTCTGGGCAATATACACTGGGTCTACATTTAGTTTTCTTCCCCATACATTTTCATCAGACAACGTCTGTAGTTTAGCCGTAATGAAATCAAAACGGACATCTTCTTGCTTTCCACTACGTGTAATTACCTTCATTATAAATAATTATAGATTATTTCTTAAAATACATTTATAATTATTTAATTTCATTTTAATTTTTTTTAAACCGCTTTCACGCCTCCTCATGCGTACACATTACCCCATTTCCACCCTGGTACCTCCATATTAGAAAAGATGTGCATCATTTCATCTTTACGAGGATTTAACTTGTTAAGTTGCCTATTTAATGTGAAATCTACATTTGGAACTGTGCGCCGTCTTGGTTCGGCTTTCATCATAACACATACAAAGATTAGTATCACGAATACGGCTAGAAGTACTTGAATTAAATTAACTTTCATTTATTTACTACATTAATTACATTTTATTTTAAATTTAAATTTAATTATCGAAACACGCGGGTAGTCCATATTCTTCTGAAGGTAGACTGTCGTGTTGAGAATGTGTATTGATGTAATTAGTATAAATTGGAATAATAGTTAGACCAACGTCTAACACAAGTACTTTTAATACATTTACAAAGAATAATAATTTTGTTTCAGTTGGAACATTAATACCATCCCACATATTAGGTACCTGATTGAATGGGAAAGAACCAGAATTACAGGCACCAGAATTACAGCTAAAGAATGCTTGCCATGCGAGTAAAATACCTAAAACTGTGATGATATCATTAAGAGCACCTCTCCAAGAATCGCCCATAATTCGAGATTGCTTACACTTTTCTTCTTCAGATAAACCACGTAAATCACTCACCGAACCATCTTTTGTATAATCCTCTATTACTTTCATACCAACAAGTGTATAAGCTATAAGACCCACTGTTACAATTATTTTCATATTTGTGTCGGTTATAAACGGTACTATTATTAAACCAAGTGACACCACATCAGATATATGCGCCAAATGACCCGTGATACGTGCATTATTTCTACAATTCCCAAATAAACACAATTCTTCTTCGGAAAATCTAGATTTATCTTCATGGAAAGAAAACCAATCTAGTATAACAATTAAAATTGTAATAAATAATTGCATCGAATAAGAAGTCCAATCTGGAGACATTCTTAAAATGTAAGGGATTATAAAAGCATAACCAAGTATTAACCCACCGGTGTGTAATCTAGAAAATCTCTTTGAATTTCCTGAAAAGTATGAATAAATTTGAAATAAAATAACAATGCCTATTATCAGATAAGAAAACAAGTCCCCCATTTATATTTATAATACATTTAATTTAATTTAATTTAATTAATTTAATCTCCAAGTTCCACCGGCGGTAAAATTAAAGTCTTCGTAAGGCTTTTTGTTAATTCTACCCTTGGTATTAGTAATCATGTAACCAAGTGTATCAGTGAGGCCGTCGTCTACAGACATAAACTCACTGGATACCGGAAATCTACGTCTGTCGCTTTTACTACTAAAGTAACCGGTGAAAATTAAAACAACAATAAGAACTACTATGCCTATCATAAGAGGTATTCTAATTTGAGGAGGAATAAAACCAGAAACTAATTTAGGAGCAAAAAATAGAACACCTAGTATAACTAATAACGGGAGCAACATCATTAAAAACATCCCGCTAAACATCCCACTCATAGCATCACCCATGGCGCCGAGTGATGCAGCATCAGACTCTCCTTTAGCCTTTATCTGCTTAGCAAGACCTTCGTTAGCCTCACGAACAAGATCGTCAAACCCCGCAGACTTTGACGATGTGTCCGTCGTTGTTAGAATTTCCGCGCCTAATTCAGCAGCGACGCGGTGACCAATACTGATACCCGACTTCACAGCCTGAGAAGTCTGAACGTTGGTCTGAACCATCATATCAAGATTTAATTCAGCCCCGTTAATTGCACCCTGAACTTCTATTAAAATTTCATTGCTGGAAACAGCCTTAGTAAAACTAGTAGATATCTTTTCCTCGATGTTTTTCTTTTCAGACTTAAATATATTATCAACCTTTTGTTGGACGATCTGTTTAGAATTTGCGCTGCCGGCTCTGAAACCAAGATCTTGGCTCAATTTTTGCTCAGCCGCAGCGGCGGCAATACTTTTAATAGAATCCTCCATCTTAGCCTTGTGATTAGTAGTAATAGTTTGCGAAGACTTTAGTTTAACGGTATTTTTAAGTGAAGCGTTAATTTTAGTGTCGTTCATGTCAGCAGAAGTAGGATTCTCTTCGATATATTTTTGAATTGTTTCAGCCTGCGTCTTTTGTATATTTTGATGAGCAGTCAAGGCATTTTTCGCTATAGCTGGATCCATGAGGTGGACGGGGGGATACGTGGTCGAAACTTTAGTTAAATCACCATTCAGCTTGACAATAGTAGCATTGATATCCTTAATAGCCGCGATAGAAGGTCTTATAGTTCTTACAGTTATTCTCGCGCCCGCGTTTACCTCTGTTGTAGATCCCGTAAGAGAACTGTTTAACGTACATGAAATATTCGCAGTCTCGTTGAGTATAGTAGACGCTGCGACAGCAAAAGTGCCGCACCCAGATTCCATCATCGAATCCTCATTGATATTTTTAGTGTCCGTGGTAGAGTTGGATGCCATGCCACCGCCAAAAATTGTGATGGCACCTGCCATAGTATCAGTATCGAACATACTTTGATCAGAATAAGTTCTAGATTGTTTTTGACATTTTTCATCCATACCAATACTCTTAGCAATATCAGCCATTTTGTCGGCGCCCTTATCTTTAATCATCGACTTTACATTGTCCGCTGGTGGGGTATTACACGCCGAAGCCTGACTACTCTGTAGTTTTCCGAATTTATCCTGGAGATCTGGGGAAATTGCTACCATAATATTTATTATAATAATATATTATTTTTTTTATAAAATTAAAAATAAAGCCCCAATTAAAAATAAAAGTAAAACAAGTGCTATAACGATGTACAACATTGTACTGTCTCCAGGAGGGGTAGAGCCTGGGGTTGTGTTTGTGTTTGTATTTGTGTTTGTATTTGTGTTTGTATTTGTGTTTGTATTTGTGTCTGGTTCTGGTTCTGGTTCTGGTTCTGGTTCTGGAGCGGAGGCGCCGCACGCAGACTGCATACTAATGTTGTTACCTTTAGCATTACCAGCTATGTCTACATGATTTACACACGATGTAATCGTGAGATCGCGGAGTGGACATGTCGGAGCTTTTTCAAAATCTGGTCCGCCCACATTAAGTGCATGTTGTCCGCGGTTTATATCGGTAAGATAGGCGTTTCCGAGTACATTTACAAACGATTTAGAATCATATCCGTATAATCCAACAGCGGCTGCATATTTAACCGGAGTATATAGAGATTTATCCCATTCGGCTTTACAAGGCCAGTGTAATTGATTATTACCCGGGGCATTCATTAGGATGTTTTTACTCGATAAAAACCTAACTTTCGCATCATCGTCTGTACCATTAATTGGCGCGTATCTATCATAAACTAAATTAGATTGTGTAAAATTTTTACCTGTAAGTAATGAAAAGTCGGCGTCAGTTTTACCCAATGTAAAATTACAAGTTGGATCGGCGTAATGTTCAGCGGCTTTACCGTTTTGTAATGAATCGCCGCCAATCTTAATGGCGTTACAATAACGAGCAAGTGTTTTGGCGAAACTGGGGACGACGGTTACTGGTCCGCCACTTGACGAAGGAACCGTTGAAATCTGATTCTTTTGAAACCCCCCGCTTTCTCCCGGTTTCGTTAATTTAGACCCTTCCCAGACACCTTCGTAGCCCAATAAATGGGTATAATACGTTTGAAACTTTTTTCTGTGAATAGGATTATAAACCAAGTAATATATCGATTTATCACTTGGAACTTCATCCCTTGTTAAGATAAAATAAGTCATTTGAGGATTTGCTATCATTTTTTCATTGTAATAATAAATATTGGTACCCGATAAAAAATCCTCCTGTTTTTTTGCTAGGCAATTACTCTCTTCGCTAGCTAATAATAAACCGTCGATCGTGGCCGACCTTGGTACAATAGGATTGTGTAAAATTTTATTAATTTCACCATTCCAATATGCGAAGTTACCATATCTATCGAATATTATATTCCTACCACTTCCTTTGCCTGATCTCATACTCTGATTTAGCGCTTCATAAACGAGTTTTGATTCTTCCGGGTTGTACCTTTTAATAGCAAAAAAATTTATATTTTCATCCGTCGAATTTAATCGCGTTTTAGACTCATTTAATCCGCTTGCAGATGTGGTGCTTAAAGATATCCAACCGTAACCACCTATCTTTTTGGCACTAGAATTGTCTTCAGAATTTATTGATCTTGACTTTAAAAATGGGCCTAATACAGGGTCTTTAAAGAGACGATTAAGTTCTATCTGAGATCTACATTTATTAGGGTCCGCATCGCATTTTCCGTTGTTATATGCCATATTTATAATAATGTAATTATATTTTTTTTTAAGGTATAATTTAAAAAAATATAATTACATTACATTACATTACATTACATTAAATAGTATTCTAATAACGTATTTTTTACAATACCGAAGTAGTCTTGTTAACATTTGCTGTTAAGAACTTAGTCTGTTCTCTTTGAAGAGAATCGGCAAATTGTAAATCATCTATTCTTTTTTTAAGACGTTCATCTTCCTCCTTGGATTCTTTAAGATTTTTAGCAAGTGAATAAACAAGAGCCTTGAGTTGATCCTTAGACATATCCTTAGACACATCCTCTGCATATTCTGTACGCGAACTAGATGTAGACATTCTCCACAGTGTAAACGCGACCGCAACAAAACCTATTACAATAGCAATATTTTGAGGAGTTAATTCAAACATTATTTAATAATACATTACATTTTATTTTAATAAATTTTAATTTAATTTATAAATTTTCCCACCATACTATACCAGTCTGTGCAAAAATAGAATTTGAAATTTTTACATTATTAATGATGAAGTGTGTATTATTCATATGAAAATTATTATAATACCTACATCTATCGATGATATTGTACATCGTGTCTATCCAAATCCCAGGTTCTTGAATAAAAGAATATCTAATTCGTGTGGAATAAAATCCAATTATATTATTTAAATGATGTATCTCGGCTAATGATGGTATAATCCCTGTAGAAATCTTTCTAAAAATTAAAAAAGCGTCTAAATTTATTTTTACCCTGGTAAAGTACATCTTTTGAATACTTTCAGCAGCATTTTCTTGAACTTTTTTGAATATCATTTCATTGATATCCGCGGGAAAAACAGGGCTAATATTACAGACAAGGAATTGAATCTTATTCATAGTCTGTGATTTTACAAATATATACATCAAATTTTTAAACCAAGTATTTATTTACAATTAATCATATACAATTTCATTTTCAGGAACTTCAGAATTGTATTTTACAAAAGACTTTTCGATACCAGTATAATTTACACTACTTGTCTTTATTGAATTTACTTTATCGCATATCCAAAATAGAGGCATCTTAACTTTCGTGTAAACATTGTCTACAAAATCTATATGACTAGACATCTTACCCGTGTCTTCTTTTACATTTTCAAGTAAATCAATTAGTTTATCAATTTTTGCTTCTAAATTTTGTACCTTTTTTTCAATGTCGTCAATCTTACACATCTGATCCATTTAATACATATGTATATATTTTTTTAAATTACATTACATTACTATTGTAACATTTTCTACAAACGGGAATATACAATTCTGTAGACCCTACTTCAATTAAATTATCAGTTTCTTTAATTTTTTTAGTGAAACTAGCATACGTTCCATTCTTACACGACATGCAAAGAGCGTATAATTTAGTATATGTATCGCACAGTGGTATCAAATTTAAAATTTCACCAAATGGCCTCCGTAGATAATCGCCATCTAAACCACAAACATGAACCTCTTTTCCAAGATCGCATAAATTTACACAAAAATCTACTAAATTATCAAAAAACTGTCCTTCGTTGATACAAATTACATCTGCGCTTTGTATACACTTTTCATTTGAAAGCATAAAAAGTAAATCTTTAGCGCACGGAATACAATCAAAAGATGTACCAGAATGTGTCATAATTTTATCAGAAGAACTATATCTTGTATCGTGCTCATAATTTATTACAATGACCTTTTTATTAAGTAATTTATTCATTTTTGCCATGTTAATCAATGCCGAAGTCTTGCCAGAAAACATGCACCCTGTTACTAAATGAATAGACATATTTATCTTTATAAATGTATATATTTTATTTTTTTAAATCTAGTTTTTTTTGTATATTTTAACCAGAAGTTCATTTAATCTAAATTATGAACTGTAACTAAACTAGATGCCCTTGTCATGAATTCGTTGGTGTGAGTTCCTTTCCAAGCCCCGGCGACCTCGCTGGCGCTCGTGGTAATATATCCTATAACTTTATATTTCGTCGCAATGTTTGTAACCTTAATCATCGCATTAAACTGTACATACAGGTCTAGGTAGGCGATCGCGCTCGTAGAGTCGTGTCGAAGAATCGATGCACCTCCGTGAGTGACATCGTTGGTATCCATTAGCTGACCGACAATTTGTTGCATCCTATGCTCCTCCCATGGGCCAGTTATTTCGCCGGATAATCGAACTGATACCATATAAATTCCTTGTCTTGTGAATGAAAATAACCCGGACGCCTCGTCGAGAACTACACCGCCGTCGGTCTCGACAACCGGTTGCCATCCTTTTATGGAAGTATACATTTGGCTGGTTCTGTCCGTGACTTCCGACGGATTGTATATTTGTGCTTCCTGATCCGACACCAACTGCCACGAACCATACACTTTTCCATTCCCACCACCACCTGGCACGGCACCTGTTGTAACCTCCTTCGTTGTAGAATTATAATATAATATATTAGTCGTGACTCCGTCGCCGATTGGTGCGATGTAGGTTCCATCCGCACCTTGAGGGTCTAATGGATATCTCGTAGCATTTAAAACGATTGTAGAAGCATAATCACCTCCAGCTTGGCTTGCTTTGTTTCCTATTGCAATAGAATAATCTCCTAGATCAGTTTTTCCAGCTTCATTTCCCACTGCAACCGACATTGTACCCTGCCTAGTTTGTCCCGCATAATATCCCGTTGCAACCGAATTTGCACCCTGCGTAGTTTGTCCCGCAAAATTTCCCACTGCAACCGAATTTGCACCCTGCGTAGTTTGTCCCGAAAAACTTCCCACAGCAACCGAGACGTCGCCCTGCGTATCATTTCCTGCATAATCTCCCACTGCAACCGACCACGGTTTCTGCCCAGTATGTCCCGCAAAATTTCCCACTGCAACCGAATTTGCACCCTGCCCAGTATGTCCCGCAAAATTTCCCACTGCAACCGATTTTCTACCCTGCGTAGTTTTTCCAGCTTCATTTCCCACTGCAACCGATTTTGTACCCTGCGAAGTTTGTCCCGCAGAATTTCCCACCGCAACCTTCTCAGTGTTGCCCACCACATAACCAGGATCGTCTGTAGTAAGCCACGAAGGAGAGACGTTGGCTCCATCCGCAATATTGTCTAACTTGTTTTTAAGCTCAGCTGTAAAGTTTTTGTCAGTAAGCGCCCCATCTCCCGTGTTAACCTTTATAACTTGTCCATTGACTGTTGGTGTTCCAGTGAGAGCTGGACTCGCCAATGGTGCTAAATTCGTTGGCTTGTGGCGAATGTATGCGTCGCTTGTGTCGTCAGTCTCAGCCCAATTCGCTTGTACATTGACTATATTCGTTGGTTTGTCTTTAAGATCATCGTAAGAACCTGTGAAGAGCTGTGGCTTTCCCTGAATGTATGCGGCGCTTGTGTCGTCAGTCTCATCCCAATCCGCTTGTACATTGACTGCATTGACTACATCCGTGGGTTTGTCTTTAAGATCATTGTAAGAACCTGTGAAGAGCTTTGGCTTTCCCTGAATGTATGAGGCGCTTGCTTCGTCAGTCTCAGCCCAATCCGCTTGTACATTGACTACATCCGTTGGTGCACCCGTTGTTAATAATTGAATTGAATTGGATAAAGTTTTGATATTTTCTTGCATTGTTCCAATTACGAAATTATCCATTTGATATATATATATTAGTATAATATTTTATATTATATAAATCAAACGGTATTTTTTTATAAAATTAGATGGTATCCGCGAAAACCAGGCTTTTAGCAGTGAGGCTATCTTTTAATGTTTTATAAACAGTTGCCCAAATGTCAATATTTACAGGATTATCGCTTACTTCATTGAAATTCATTATAGGCATTTCTTTATCATTCTTAACTCCTATTACACTGAAAGATAAGCGATACTTACCTGTGAACCTGTCTTTATCGACGTTTATGTTTCTAATATTACAATATATTTCATCGATGACGAGATCGAATACCGATTGAATCGGATAATTTTTAATCGTAATCCCCATTTTTACTTATAATAAAGTGTTATATTTATTTTATAAAATAAACTTATTTATTTATTTATTTATTTATTTATTCTCTAATGTGGTTATTTTCGCTTCTAATTTTTCTATTTTATCAATTAATTCTTTAACTGCTCCAAGAGTTATAGTATTTATACTGGTATAATCTACCGCCCATATAATATCTTCATCTCCTTTTTTAACGAAATCTTGTAGCCCAGAGATTTCATAAATATCCTGTGCTATAACCCCAATTTCAGACCGAGGAATATACTTAGAGTCATGTGTTACATCACCAGTTTTCTTTTCTTTGAATGGGTCACCGCCTGCTTCTAATATAGCCTCTTCCTCCTGCGTGAGTATAAAGCCATATTTCTTGTATTTTTTAGGAACAATTTGTTTTATATAATTAATGTACGTTTCACTTGAAATAATTTCCTCGTGTGTTTTAATTCGGTCGTCACTGGAGCCCGGCGTCACCAAGGCAAGGCCGTCCACAGCAGTTAATGTCAGTACATCCCCTGTTGTTGCATTGAGTTGCAATCCCGGTATATATAATTTGGCGGAGACGGGGGGGTTGCCAGTTGCGCCCAATGTTATTGTATTAGAACCGTTGCCTATCGCACTTGCGCCTATAACAATTTCGTATTCACTGTCATTGGCCCCCGTCTCGTCGGTGGCATACTGCGCCCCGCCCGGATCCTGTTTGAATTGGGCATTATATCCAATGGCTACGTTATTGGTTCCGGCGTGATTGTGGAAGCCTGCGTCTGTCCCGAGGAATGTATTATTTGATTCTGTGTTGTAGAATCCAGAGTTAAGTCCGACAAATGTATTATTCGATGCCGAAACACTACCTTTTCCAGCTTGCAACCCTATGAATGTGTTGTGACTCCCATAAGTATTAGCGTGTCCAGCTTGCAACCCTATGAATGTGTTGTGACTCCCAAGAGTATTAGCTTGTCCAGAGTTATATCCGACAAATGTATTGTAATTTACTGTATTATTGAAACCACTGTTTTGTCCGACGAATGTATTTTGACTCCCTGAGGTATTAGTGTAACCGGCTTGCCTCCCGATGTATGTATTATTATTGCCGCCAGTATTGTTTTCTCCTGCATAAGTCCCGATGAATGTATTATCGCTCCCTGTCAGATTCTTAAATCCCGACTTCAAACCAAGGAATACATTATATGACCCGTTCGTAACATCAGTGGGATAATACGGCTGGCCATTTCCACTATTAGTTCCAATGAATGTGTTTCCACCCAAAGCCGATGTATTCCAATATCCAGCGCCGTATCCCAGGAATGTGTTGGAACTTGATGTAGTGTAGTGTCCAGCTAAGACACCGATGAATGTATTATTTTGGCCTTCCGTCATCGTAGATCCGCTATTAACCCCAATGGATGTATTAAAATTTCCAGTACAATTCATGCCAGCGTTGACCCCGATGAATGTATTTTGACTCCCCGAAGCAATTTTAGATCCGCTCGAACTTCCGACGCATGTATTATAATCTCCGTCGTAAAGCGCTTCGCCAGCTAAGACACCGATTAATGTATTATGAAACCCCGAAGTATTAGCGTACCCAGAATTAAGTCCAAGAAATGTGTTATTATGACCGTCGATATTACTCCGTCCGCTATTAATTCCAAGAAATGTGTTATAAAGACCGGTTGAATTAGGCCCCGAATTGGTACCGATGTATAAAGAATCGGCAGTCGTTGTGGCGTCTGATAAACCGTTTATATCGGTCGCGCCTACGCCACTTTGAGCCTGAGGTTCAAATTTATCAGTTGCTGAATTATAAGCAAGGACTTCTCCGTTGCCTGGGGTATCTGTTATAGATACATCTGACAAACCTGTTAAATTAAGAAAATCGTTTATCCATTTACCACCGGAGTATTTTAATACGTGATTATCGACAAACGGAGTTGTTAAATTAGTATCTGTAAGGCCATTTAAATTGTCTGTATCAGTAGAATTTATAGTGAATTCGGGATAAGCCCCACTAACACTAATATTAGTTCCGTTATGTAATATTACTGGTTGGTCTGGTGCGTCATTACTAATAACATTATTAGTAACGGTTATAGCCGTTCCACCCACATAAGTTGTATCAGTGTCTGTAGAATTTACCCATACACCGTTGATGTATTTTAAAACTTGATTGGCCTGAACACCTGATATAGTCACACCTGGTATATCGTTTAATTCGTTTAAGGCGCCGCCGCCTCCGCCACTTTGAGCCTGAGGTTCAAATTTCCCAGTTGACGAATTATAAGTAAGGACTTCTCCATTGGCTGGGGTACCTGTTATAGATACATTTGATAAATCGTTTATACGTTTGGGTATATTAGAATTTATTACCTGTAAATCATTAGATAAAAATTTAATATTTTCTTGTATAGTTCCAATTACGAAATTATCCATTTGTTATATATTATATATTATATAATATGTATTTTTATTTAATTTACAACAATAAACCCAAATTTAATTGTTCTATAAAGTTTTTATTTTGCTTCTAATTTTAGACTTAATGTATTATTAAAAAAAATTACATTTGATTTTCATTCTTATTTTGCTTTGAGTTGTTTTACCTCATTTTCAAGTGTTTCTATTTTATCAATTAATCCTTTGACTGCTCCAAGTGTTATAGTATCTATGCTTCTATAATCTACACTCCATTTAGTTTTATCATTTCCTACTTTCACAATATCTTCTAAACCAGAAATTTTATGAATGTCTTGTGCTATAACTCCATATTCTATTTGTGGAATAAAAGCAGTATCTTTTACGTCGTCGCCTGTTCTTCTGTCTTTAAAAGGGTCGCCACCCGCCTCTAATAATTTTTCTTCTTCTTCTGTAAGTATAACACCATACTTTTTATATTTTTTTGGAACTATCTGTTTTATATAATTTATGTAAGTTTCTCCGCTAAATGTTTGTTCGTGTGTTTTAATTCTATCATCACTATACGGAACTAAATTAGTAGCACCACTACCAAAAGTATATATTTCCCAATTAGAACTAATAGCGTTCAACGATAATATCTGACTTCCTCGCCAATTCGCGCCAGTCACAGAACCTATTTGGATGCCTTCTTGCGTAAAAAAAAAGTCAAGAAAATCATACGCACTATTGTTATAATAATTACTTCCGTGAAAAGCCATAGAATTTCCATCTGTAAAATCTACTCTTGCTACTCCATATTGTCCCGCCCCATTAAAATTATATAATTTATTACCTGGATAAAATGAATTATAAGGATTGCTAAATGTTGTGCCTATAAGAGTTAAACCAGTCCCAGCAGTATAAGTTCCTCCTGGCGCTGCCAAGGCAATTTTAGTTCCATCAAACGTCAGTACATTACCAGTTGCCGCCCCAGTTTGCAAACCGGGTATATATAACCCAGTAGAATTCGTATTACCCAAGGTTATTGTATTAGAACCATTGCCTATAGCACTCGCACCTATAACAATTTCATCGCTAGCTGAATTACTGCCTGCGGCACAACCCTTGCCAATATAAATACTGTTTGTATTTGTAAGAGCAGCTGGAGCAGAATTGTAACCTATAAATACGTTTGAATTTCCGCGACACTGAATACCCGAAGACCAACCAATATATACATTTTCACATGCGCCTAAGTTATTATAACCAGCCTGGCCGCCCACCATTACATTGTAGTTTGGGTTTGTCGATTCAAATTTCATGTTAGCTGCGGCATTTAAACCTATAGCTACATTATCAGTGCCCGTGTTATTCCAATATCCGGCACTCATTCCTATCATAACATTGGAACTAGAAGTGGCACTTTTTGCTCCAGCGAACATTCCCATGTATGTATTATTAGATCCGGTATTGTTAGCATTTCCAGCGTACCAACCAACGAATGTATTATTGACCCCGCTACTGTTGTATTGCCCAGAAGCGAAGCCTAAAAATGTATTCTCTCCCCCCGTTGAGTTAGTCCCAGAGTTTTCACCTATATAATAAGAACTCCCACTTTTCCTAGCATCTGTTAAACTGTTTATATCGGTCGCGCCGCCCGCGCCAGCCGCAGTCAAGGCAATTTTAGTTCCATCAAACGTCAGTACATCCCCTGCCGTTGCCCCGGTTTGTAATCCCGGTAAATATAACTGTGTAGAATTCGTATTACCCAAGGTTATTGTATTAGAACCGTTGCCTATCGCAGACGAACCTATAACAATTTCGTTATCACTGGTATTATACACCCCCAGCAATCCGCCGGGATCCTGTTTGAATTGGGTATTATATCCAATGGCTACGTTATTGGTTCCGGCACGATTGTGGAACCCTGCGCTTGTCCCGAGGAATGTATTATTTGATTCTGTACTGTAGTATCCAGCATTAAGTCCGACAAATGTATTATTTGATCCCGAACTATTAGAGAATCCACTTTGGAGACCTATGAATGTATTCCAGATTCCGTCCAGATTCATCTGCCCGCTATTAACCCCGACAAATGTATTTTCCCTTCCCGAGGTATTGATTAGTCCACTTTGGGTACCTATGAATGTGTTCGAATACCCATCAACAGTAGCGTAACCGCTATTAACCCCAACGAATGTGTTGTAACTTGCTTTATTGGAATAGCCAGAGTTCCCTCCGACGAATGTATTTTCCCTTCCCGAGGTATTTAAAATGCCGCTACTCATTCCGATGAATGTATTATATTTTCCGTCGTCATTATTAAGTCCAGAGTAGGCACCGATGAATGTATTTTCAAACCCCGAATCATTTTTTTGTCCGCTCGAGAAGCCGATGAATGTATTTAGGTACCCCAAAACATTTAAATTTCCGCTATTAATTCCAAGAAATGTGTTATTATTACCAGTTGAAATAGTCCCCGAACCGGTACCGATGTATAAAGAATTGGCAGTCGCTATGGCGTCTGATAAATCTGTTAAATTAACCGAAGACCACGTCCATCCATTCCCAGAAGTTCCAGTTGAAGTTAAAATATATCCAGAAGTACCTATGCCCCCTGTTGCGTGATGAATTTCTGTAGGCATAACTCTAGACATCTTGAACACTCCCACGCCATCTGAAGTGTCATATGAAAATATATCATTATTAACTTTATTTAATACCTTTTGAGACATTAGTTAATAATTATATACATTATTTTTATATACATTAAATTTATATACATTAAATTTATATACATTATCAATTTAAAACTGTTCGGTGATGCTGTCGCTTGTCATAACTGGTAAAACTTTTACGCAATATACAGCGCTAGTAGCAGTGCCTAAATTTAAATCTATTGTACCTGAAGAATCGTAATCAACGTTTAATACCGTAGACGAAGAATGAACTTCTTGGTCGAGAACCATTGTTAGTACACTCGCGCATACACTGAAAGAAAACATTGCAACAGATGCTTGCGTTCCGTTAGTTAAGGCCACTACACATTTCCCAGCCGCGAATGTTTTAGCAGAGAAATAAGTTAAAATGTCATCATGTAAAGGTACAGATGAAGTCGTTGCAGTAATTGTCTGAACAAGTTCTCTAGCTGACGCACCCACTACCAAATCTACTGGAACTATATTACCAAATGTTACTGCATTTACGTCCCGAGCAGTTACATTAGTGGAAGCGGTAATAGTGGTAAAACTGGCGGCGGCGGCAATGTTGGCACCAATAGTTGTGCCATCAATATTTCCTCCGTTGATATCTACGGTAGTTAAAGTAGACGTACCGGTAGCATCAAGGGAGGTAAAAGTAGCCGCAGCGGCTGTAGTGGCACCAATAGTTGTGCCATCAATATTTCCTCCGTTGATGTCTACAGTAGTTAAAGTAGACGTACCGGTAGCCTCAAGGGAGGTAAAAGTAGCCGCAGCGGCTGTAGTGGCACCAATAGTTGTGCCATCAATATTTCCTCCGTTGATATCTACGGTAGTTAAAGTAGACGTACCGGTAGCATCAAGGGAGGTAAAAGTAGCCGCAGCGGCTGTAGTGGCACCAATAGTTGTGCCATCAATATTTCCTCCGTTGATGTCTACAGTAGTTAAAGTAGAAGTACCGGTAACTTCGAGATCGGTGGCGTATAATTTTTTTGCTTTTAGATCGTTAAGAGTTTGGTCTGTCGCCCCCGTAAGCCATCTGGATGCGTCAAAGTCGTATAAAAACTGGGTCGGCACGAGCGTTCCAGAATACACATGTATACCAGCAGTAGTCGAGGCCCCACCCGTTATTATGGGGTCGCCGTTGGCGTCGGTACCTCTAACTGCATTAATCCCGAGTAAATTTTCAGAAGTTATATGTTCCGCTGTGTCTAAAATAGTCTTATTACCCTCGACAATCAAAGAGCCGCGTATATATACTGTACCGTTATTATCTGAGGCAGCCCCTGTCCCGTCGTCTGCCTGATAAGGATCAATTATAAGTCTATGATTGACTCCTTCCGTGTCTTTTTGTGCATAAATAGCCGCTCTAGTAGCTGTACCTTCGCCTGTACCTTCCCTGATGAGTATCTTACCACCAATACCTATGTCACTATCAACATCGGCGGAACTGGTACTCGTAGCTCCTTCAGTTCTAATGTTACTCATTGTAACACGACCCGAAGTACTAAGAGGAGTCGGGGAATCGAAAGTTGTGGGTTCTGATGAAATGTACATTACAGTTTTTGGAGAATTTGGATCCGATGATTTGTCGTCAACTGTAAATCTAAAAGCATCATATGTATCTTTTACTAATTCAAATTTTGTATTCCCGATGTGAGATATAGTTTTGGTAGTTGGCATTTTGTTATAGTAATATATAATATTTTTTTTAATTAAAAACTAATTTAAAATTTTATTAATATTTAATTTTTTTATTTGAAAAGAAACTCCCTGATTATTTCCTTTAATTGTCAGTATACCTGTTTCTGAAGCAAAACTTATATTTGATAGACCTGTATTCTTTTCAAGTAAAACTGTATAGAAAAAATCATCATATATCTTACTAGCGAGATATATACCAGTACTTCCAGAACCACTCAATTTATCTACCAGAGTAACACAAACTATACCAGTTTCTACAATAATATTTTGTTCCGTTAAAATATCATCTATAAATATGTCGATTACTTCATCTGTATTTATTGTTCCATCTAATAAAAGTTTACCTATAGAAGAAACAGAAATATCTTGAACTATCAATTTTCCAGTACCGATGTCTAAATCTTTATTATTTGTTTTCCAGAGGTCTTTACTACCATCATACGAAAAGCTGGCTAAAACGCTATTTTCAGATTTTATTTCAATTCCAGAAGAAACCTGGTTAGTTCCTTTTATACTTATTATATTATCTTCGATTTCCACAACATTTGAATTGATAACCGTCTGTGTACCATCAATTATTAGATTACCTTTAATTCTAAGTGTACCAGCATTATCCCCCAAGGGCGATGGGTCTATTATTAATTCCGCTGGTCCTTTTATTATACCAGATACATTTAAATCCGTGAAATGCCCACTTCCTTCAGAACTCAACACTTCTTTAGTACTCGGATTATAATACAATGGACGGACATTGTCATTACCACTTAATAAATTTAAATTTGATTCAGAATATTGGGTCACGGGGGAAATGTAAAAACCTTGTGTATTGGTGACAATTGGAACATTTGTTGCGTTTATAATAATAGTATTATCATTTGTAGTATTTTCAACACTTTTAACAGCGTTAATAAGAATATTGTTTGTATCTTCAAAAAACGCTAATTGTTTTTTAGAAGGAACTGTAAGAGGATTGCTTTGGGTTACTTGTACAGAACCGTCAAGTAAAGGATCGTCTGAAGTTTCTTGTGTAACTTGAAGACTATTATCCTCGTTAACACCAAAATTAATACTTATAGATTGAGTGTCACTTAACTTCTTAACAATATGTAAAGAATTTTCTGAAACGAACACGTCTCTGATTGGTTTATCGACTGTACCTATACCTACAGTACCTGCTTCAAATGGTATTATATCCCCAGTGTCATTTACAGTCCACCTACCAGCCAAATCTGTTAAATGACTCAGTTTTTTTGGAATTGTGTCTTGAACTAAGTGTAAATTGTGAAATAATAAATTAATATTTTCACGGAAAGTTCCTATAATGAAATTATCCATTTATTTAATATAAATAGATTTATTTATTACTTATTTAATACTTAATAAGCAAACTTAATTATATTGCTTATCAGCTCAGTTTAGAATAAAACACTAACGTAATTAATTATACCCCAAAGGGTAAAGTTAAAGAAAAATATTTTTTAATTTTCCATTTGCAAACTAAAAAGTTTGAGTAGTTTGTCGTAAATATCACTAACTTGTCTATACTTTTCTGGGGTGTCAATAAGTTTAACCATATTCAACTTAGTAAAAAAGTAATTTTTACCCACTTGATTCAACCAGTTGATGTCTACCTGTGACAGTGTGTATTCAAGGTCCCAAGTTAAACTATGACCACATGAAACACATACTTCATATAGGTCAATATTATAACTGTCATAATAATTTAGTTCAGTTATAATAGTGTCTACGTCATTGACGATCTTTGAGTTAACTGAAAGACAATCTAGTTGATTACAAAGAGCGTCCATATATATTACATCATTTCTTTTCATTAATTTATTAGTTAATATTATTTTTTGTAAATTTTAAGGTATCGCAGATTCATAATCGATTTCATCTAGTTCTTTGCGATTGTAAACCTTAATTGCATAATCGGTCCTGCAGTTATCCGGCATAGCTTGATTGGAAGCCTTGAATGTCTTTTTGTATAAATTAATATCAGCGCCGCGCAAAGGAAGAGCTTCCTGTTGTAGACGCTCAAATTCTTTTAGAGCCCAATCGGACAATTCGTCCGAAGGTCTGCGGTCTTCACGAGACATCCCCATTTGATGAGTGATGTATCTGTAATAGCTACCAAACTGCTTAGAAATCGCACCGTGTTCCGCAGCTTTTTCGTCGGCGTTGTAGAATTTCTTAAGACTCTGAACGAAAGAAGTAATCAAACCGATACCACCGGCAGTAAATAAGACAGCGTCCTTGGCACCGATGTCATCAATACTGCCAGCAACTAAACTCGCTGCCGAAGCAACGGTTGTAGCGATTATACTATAAAGAGTTAAATTATTGGAAATTCCGCGCCAATACCCAGATGAATTACCATGCATATATCTTAGACCGGCAGCCTTCTCACCCCATGCAGCAAGCATATTTTCATAATCATCGTTCCATGACGCCGCGTTAACCTGTTTTTTAATACCGGCGGCTTTAATCTGGGCCACAGCGAACGCTTCTTCGTTATTTGACATTTATATTTACAATTATTTTATTTTTCCAAAATTAAACCATTAATAGAATGCTTCTGAATATTTTCTCTTAACTCCGCGTTTACATTCAATGTCGAGTATATAAGCAGATACCATTTATAATTTAATCTTTTTATTTTTAATATACAAATATAATATAAAATATGATTTGATGTCATTTCGAAATATCGGCAAAATGATAGGTTATATTCTAAGACACATTGAAGTACTTTTATGCCTTAGAAAAACTCCTTACAAAACTCATACATTCCCTAGAACAAACGCGAGATACGAATATTATAGACTCGTGGAAAAATTTAAAAAGCCTTATGCTTAAAGGTCATCGAGACATTACAAGTGAATTCATTATTTGAATATATATCCATTCTGGAATTTTTTCAGAATTTTCAAATATAATTTCGTGTATTTTATTCAATCTAAACTTATAAGTAAGTATAGCATCAGTTTGTACTTTAATTGTATGCCGTTTATCTTCATTCTCGTTTCTAATATTTAAAAGTTCCATTTTAAGATTTTCAATTTCAAATTGTGTTTTTAAATATTTTCCTTCTATTTCGATTAGTTTATGTTCTACTAAAGACCTATGGATATTAGAGGATCTTCTCAGCATCCTCGGCGCTGGAGGAGGATTTTCGTAATTTTCACGATTATCTCTTACTGGTGTGGTCGGACATTGATCATATATTTCAAAATCGTTGGTCGTCATAAATGATATTATACTTTTCTTGTCTTTCCCCTAAGGAAAATATAATTTAGTTATTGTAATTTAAAGGCTCAAAAAAATCGGGTCTGTCTTTTAATTTTTCGTTCTTATGTATTTTTTTATAAAAATCTTTGTGATATTTATCTTCTTTAATATCTGTATAATCTTTGTGAATTTTCTCCGCTTCTTTGCGCATATCTTCCCAGAATTCTCGAACTTGTTTACGTTCTGTGTGTGTGTGAGCTATATTATGAAAAGGCATATGATGTTGTGATGTAATGTAATGTAATGTATACAGCCTTTTTTGTTTCTCGAAAGAAATTTGTATATATTGTAATGTATTTACTTAAGACATTCGATTATATTTTTAATACGTTCTACCCGGTTCTTGTAGAAATCAACGAGAATCAAGGATCCTTCTACGTTATGAAGGTAAGATTTCATAGCCCTAAACAAGCTTTCACGGGCAACACTTAACATATTTTCGGCGTCTTCCAAATTGGTGACGTCTTTCTCAATGACGCAGCAAAATTCATTGGATACGAGTTTCATCATTTAAGTTTACACGTTGGGCTTTGTTTCCCAAGGGAAAATAAATACAAATTATTTTTTAGATGTAATCTCCGTTGTAGTATTCCTGTTCGCGAACTTGGTCCCAATAATCATAATAAACATTATAATACAAATTATCTTCGATGTCTTCGATTGTGATATTCAGTCTTTTGCCATCTAACCAATCAAGACAAAAGTAATAGTCTCGAAGTTCTTTTTGTGTCGCACCAAGATGATATAGTAAATTAGTCATTGCTAAAATAGCAAAACCAATGTCATCTCTTTGCCAGAAGTCTATCTTTTTGATTTTTTCGAATGTGTCCTTAGATTTTAACTTGTGTGTGTGTTTGTGAATCTTTTCTTGGAGATCATCGGGGAGATCGTAAAAGAAATTCATTGACATTGTCACGCAGTCCTTTATATCCCAAAGGACTAAACTAAATATTTTATTGTAAAATTTAAATGTCTTCATCTTCGGTATAATTCATTAAAAAGTCTAACATCATCATGTATCGATTTTCATGTACAAGTTCATATGGGAAATCATATGCCTTTCCATGAATGTAGTCAAGGAAATTGTTGAAGTGATACAGATCTTTACGATCATAACTAGATTGACAAAACGTTTTATATATAATAGTGTCATATGGATTCGGTTTGTAATGTATAAACGGAAATGTACGTTTTAGTAGTAACTTATGAACACATTCGTAAATCTTTTCCTGTAGTTCATCGGGAAGATCATAAAAGAAATTCATATTCACCTCATTTAGAGGTCCTCTAAAGGATTAAAATATAGAGTACCATATTTATTCCAACTTTTTAATAAATATATTTAAGCATAGATGTAGTCATCACAATGCTTGTCGAGTGGACACCTACCGCAGAGTGTTTTTCCTTTGGTAGCAAACCGATTACACATTAGGCACCGCCTCTTAATATTTGGGCACCTCTTTGCTATTTGATTTTTTTCATTTACCCAGTCGCAAACGTCTTCATCAGTGAACAAATTATATTCTACAAACTCATCAATAGACCACCACTCCTTTTCCGAAAGTGTTTCCACGAGAAAACACATCTGTTTATTTACCCTCTTAGTTTCAGGATATTCTCCGCGAAAAACCAGTGAATACTCTTGAGACTTTTCATTCAAAGGAACGTGGAGTGTTTGGGGACGCAGCGGAGAACCTTCAATTTTAACTTTAAAACACGAACGGGGAATACGCGCGGGAAAAGATTGCGAGCGAGTAAGCATTATGTACAATAGTTCACGACATCTATTGTAGCCCGAAGACTAAGGTGTATTTTATTATGTAATAAATGTGTAATATATGGTGTAATAAATGTGTAATAAATGTGTAATTATTTAAATGAATATCTTTTTTCGTATGTCGGGTAATTGTGTAATAAGAAATCTAAAAGGTTCCAGATTTTCATCCTCCATCTGCGCTGCGCCGTCGGTCCTACATGTTCCGGATACATATATATAACCATCGCTATCTTGAATATTGAGTTTATATTCCCTGTTAACCCATCCAGAATTGAAACTAAACTCTTGATAAGACAATGTAAGATCTTTTAGAGATAGTAAAATCTCGCCATGTAAATAATTGACTTCTTCGTAATTTTCCGGAGTAACTGTTAACATTTTAAACATACGTGCTCCGTGAAAACCCCAGGGTTGTGTTTTTATTGGATGCCGTGTTTTGGCCGCGGATTAGGATACACTCCATTTTTAAAATTATTCGAATGAGTAATTGCGTATGCGTGCTCGACCATATACATAGAGTGTTCTTTATAATACTTTTGAAACATCATGGTGCGTTCTGAAACACCATGTGTAAGCACCGGATCCTTATTCACGTCACCAAGATTAAAGACAATCTTTGGGTACTTCGAGTTCTTGACATTCTTTGATGCCTGTAAGACAGAGGCGTAAGACATTGGATCTACACGCAGTTTTTGGCACTCCGAAGAGTGATCAGTTCCTGAAGTGCCGGTGGAGCTAACCAGTGAGACGTCGTGGCTCAACTGATTTCGATAAACAATTGCGACTTAGTCGCCGGTGGAGGATGCTGAAAGATGTACCCTTACGAGCTCGTCGGTTGGCAGTAAACTGCATTAGTCCCCTACGCGTGCTAGACTCCCAAGGTTGGCCAAACCTCGGCAGGGATCTCCCACTGGACTCCGGATAAATCCGTGCCCCAGGTACATCTTTTAGACTTCTGTGTTCCAATGTTGTCTCTTGTTACTTAGGTCCGCGATGGACTTCGGCAGGTGAGGTGGGGCCCAAAAATACCTGTTTAAACTTTCTTTGTTAGAGCACCCCTATGACCAGCAGTCACATTGGAAGAGAGATCAATGATTATTAATTAGTTACCGGGTTCCCCCCGCAGTGTGTTAGAGCATTGTAGTTCTATACTTAACCTATTGTAGCCGCGAAGGCTAAGATTTATTTTTTTCTGTAATTTTTAATACCCATAGAAATCTAAAATAGAAATACCAAGTGAATATACATTCCAAAAAGAATAAATCACTGAAATGAAATATCCCATAAGAAACAGATACCGCATAGCGCCTTCACACCCCCCCGTAGGGGGCCCCGAAGGACCTGTTTTTTCGTTTAGACGCGCAGACGATTCATCCGGTGAACCATCGTGTACTCGTTCATCATGTACTTGTGAAGTTCCTTGCAAGCGATCTGAGCCTTAAGATCGGCGATGAGGTACTCGATGTCTGCCATGGTGCTGCGCTCCCG
>Ga0222718_10000999_pt1 | contig 28694 bp, 27 predicted proteins | sample C33_27DmetaG_FD_165045 | JGI IMG/M metagenome (GOLD analysis project Ga0222718, IMG submission 165045) | Estuarine water microbial communities from San Francisco Bay, California, United States - C33_27D | ecosystem: Environmental > Aquatic > Marine > Unclassified | place: USA: California...
TCTGGAATTGATTCTTCTCAGAAAAATTTAGCTAAATTTATAGAAAAAAGCCCTTTTTATAAAAATAACGATAGAAATTTTTCAGATGAAAAAGTGAAAGTATCAAATAAATTTAAATTTAAAGAAAGTAAATCATCTAACACTCAGGAAGTATTCGGAAGAATTCTTAATGAAATAGGAAAATCAGATTCAGAATTAAGTAAAAGAATAGTTACTTTTTCCCCAGATGTAACGGTTTCAACTAGTTTAGGCGGATGGGTAAATCAGAAACAAATATATAATCGAAAAAAAAAAACTGATGTATTTCATGATGAAAAAGTTGTCTCTGCACAAAAATGGCAAGTTTCTCCTCAGGGACAACATTTTGAACTAGGTATTGCTGAAAATAATTTATTTTTAGCTTTAGGAGCAGCTGGCTTATCTAAAAAGATGTTTGGTTCTTCTTTAATTCCAATAGGAACCATATATGATACATTTATTTCAAGGGGGCTTGACGCTTTAAATTATGCTGTTTATCAAGATGCAAGATTCTTATTAGTAGCAACTCCTTCTGGAATATCTCTAGGGCCTGAAGGAGGAGCTCATCAATCCATTATAACTCCTTTAATTGGTATAGGACAACCTAATCTTCTCATGTTTGAACCAACTTATGCTGACGAGCTTGAGGTGATTTTGAGGTATACCTTTAATTATATGCAGGATGAAAATGGTAGCTCAGTATATATAAGATTATCTACCAGAAATATAGATCAAATAAATAGAAAATTAACTTCTTCTCTTGAACAAGATATTTTGTCTGGAGGTTATTGGCTTGAGGGCTCAGAAATAAACAGCGAAGTAATAATTGTTTTTTCAGGTGTAATGGCACCAGAAGTATTAGAGGCTTCAAAACAGATGCAAGAGGATGAAATAAATATTTCGATATTATCAGTTACTTCTAATGATAGATTATATAAGAATTGGAGACAGTCGCACAAAAATAAATCATTAGGTATTAATAATAAGTCTAGAATTGAAGAAATATTTGAAAACACAAATAAAAATAGTGTTATTATTACTATCAATGATGCTCACTCTTCTTCATTAACTTGGATAGGAGGAGCAGTAGGTAAAAAAATTATTTCTCTAGGAGTAGATGAATTTGGGCAATCAGGTAATTTAATTGATCTTTATAGACACTATTCTATAAATTCAGAGGCTATAGTTGATGCTTGTGCTCAGGTTTTAGTAAATAATAATTAATATAATTTTTAATTAAACTCTAGCTAGATTTCTTTATATAATATATATAACTATTTTTATGATTATAAATTTTTAATCGCGGATGTGGTGAAATTGGCAGACACGCTAGATTTAGGTTCTAGTGCCGTAAGGCGTGGGGGTTCAAGTCCCTCCATCCGCACCATAAATTGAGGAAAAATTATGAAGGTAACTGAATTAAAAAGTGAAGGTTTAAGCAAATCATATAAGATAGTAATACCTTCAGCAATAATTAATAAAGCCATAGATGCAAGATTGACAGAGGTTGCCTCTACCGCAAAGATTGATGGTTTTAGACCTGGTAAAGTACCTATGACAATTATAAAAAGTAGGTTTGGTACTCAAGTCTCAGGAGAAGTAGTAGAAAAACAAGTTTCCGATAGTATGAGAAAATTATTTACTGATAAAAAGCTCAAGCCTGCAATGCAACCAAAAGTAGATTTTGATGGAAAACCTCTAGACGGTTCTGATGTTAAATTTACAGTAAACCTAGAGATAATGCCTGATATTCAAATTCAGGATTTTTCAAAATTAAAGTTTGATAGGTTAGTAGCAGAAGTAAAAGATAAGGATATTAATAAAGCATTAGAGGATATTGCAAATAATCAAAAATCCTATGCGCCACTTAAGAAAAAACGTAAATCTAAAATTGGAGATTCTGTTTTAATAGACTTTAAAGGTTATATGGACGGAAAATTATTTGACGGAGGTACAGCAGAAAATCACAGATTAGAACTTGGTTCGGGGCAGATGATACCTGGTTTTGAAGATCAATTAATAAATTTGAATGTTAATGACCAAAAAGATGTTAAAGTTAATTTTCCTGAAAATTATCAAAAAGCTGAGCTTTCTGGTAAACCAGCAACATTTAAAGTTACTATAAAAGATATCTTAGAGGCAGAGAAGTCTAAAATTAATGATGAGCTTGCAACAAGGATGGGTTTACCTGATTTAAAATCTCTTAAAGAGGCTATTAAGAATCAGATAGAAATTAATTATAAAGCAACTGCTAGAAATAGAATTAAAAGAGATTTATTAGATAAATTATCAAAACAATATACTTTTGAAGTTCCAAAAACGATGTTAGAAAATGAAAATAAAGTAATTTGGGATAGATTTGAGCAAGATCGAAAAGCTGGAGTCATAGACGATATAGATAAAGGTAAAAAAGATTCTGTTTTAAAAAAGGAGTATAGTGAGATTGCTGAGAGAAGAGTAAGGTTAGGGTTACTTATGGCAGAAATTGGTGATGTAAATAAAATTACAGTTACAGAAGATGAGATCAAAACTGCTGTTATGCAAGAGGCTAGAAAATATCCAGGAGAAGAGAACAAAGTAATAGAATTTTATCAAAAAAACCCAGAAGCAGCTAATGCTGTAAGAGCACCGCTTTTTGAAGAAAAAGTGGTTGATCATATTATAGGCAAGTGTTCTATTAAAGAAATAAAAGTTTCTTCTGAAGAGTTATATGAGGATAATGTAATTGCAGATCCTACAGCAAAATCAAAAAATAAAAAATCTACTAAAGCAAAGACTAATAAAAGTGTAAAAGCAAAATCTAAGAAGTAATGAAGAGAGGTAATGTTTAATATGAAAATAGATAGTGAGCATAATGTAAAAATGAGTTCTTTAATCCCTATGGTTGTTGAACAATCTGGACGAGGAGAACGAGCTTATGATATTTTTTCTAGATTATTAAAAGAAAGGATTATTTTTATTACGGGTACTGTTCATGATGAAATGGCAACTGTAATTATTGCTCAACTATTATTTTTAGAAGCAGAAAACCCAGATAAATCTATTTCAATTTATATAAATTCTCCAGGTGGTATAGTTTCATCTGGCTTAGCAATATATGACACCATGCAATATATTAAACCATCTGTTTCAACTATGTGTGTAGGGCAAGCAGCATCTATGGGGTCTCTTCTTTTATCTGCCGGAGAAAAAGGACAAAGATTTGCGTTGCCAAACTCTAGGGTAATGGTGCATCAGCCTTCAGGAGGTTTTCAAGGGCAAGCTACTGACATAGAAATTCACGCAAAAGAAATTATTGATTTAAAGGGCAGATTAAATTCTATTTATAGTAAACATACAGGTCAATCGATAAAAAAGATAAGTGAAATGCTTGAAAGAGATAAGTTTTTAAATCCTAATGAAGCAAAAGAATTAGGATTAATTGATGAAATTGTTGAAAAAAGGTAATTAAAAGAATAATTTATTAATTTAAAAAATCCTATAGGAATGAAAATGTCTGATAATGAAAAAAATGATAAAGAGAAATTGCATTGTTCTTTTTGTGGTAAAAGTCAGCATGAAGTAAAAAAACTAATTGCTGGTCCAACAGTATTTATATGTGATGAATGTGTTGATTTATGTACAGATATTATAAAGGAAGAGAGTAAAACCGCATTAGTTAAGTCTTCTAAAGATGTTCCAAGTCCTTCTGAAATTTTTGATTTTTTAGATACTTATGTAATTGGACAATCATCTGCAAAGAAAGTTTTATCTGTTGCTGTTTATAATCATTATAAAAGATTAAACCACAAGCCAAGTGCAAATGATGTTGAATTAGCAAAATCTAATATCTTATTGATAGGCTCTACTGGAAGTGGGAAAACTCTTTTAGCACAAACTTTAGCAAGATTTTTAGATGTTCCGTTTACTATGGCTGACGCTACAAGTTTAACAGAAGCAGGTTATGTAGGTGAAGATGTAGAGAATATAATTTTAAAGTTATTACAGGCCTCAGATTATAATGTTGAAAGAGCCCAAAGAGGAATAGTTTATATTGATGAAATAGATAAAATTAGTAGAAAATCAGATAATCCTTCAATAACTAGAGATGTAAGTGGAGAAGGGGTTCAGCAAGCTTTATTAAAAATCATGGAGGGAACTGTTGCAAGTGTTCCACCTCAGGGAGGAAGAAAGCATCCGCAACAAGATTTTTTACAAGTTGATACTACTAATATTTTATTTATTTGTGCAGGTGCATTTGGAGGGTTAGAAAAAATAATTTCTAAAAGAGGAACAGCTAGTTCAATTGGTTTTAGTGCTGAATTGCCAATATTAGATAATAAAAGAAATGAAGAGCTTTTATTAAATTTAGAACCTCAAGATTTACTACAATATGGTTTAATTCCAGAGTTTATTGGACGACTTCCTATTATAGCAACTCTTAAAGATTTAGATAAAGCTGCACTAATAAATATATTAACTAAGCCTAAAAATGCTCTAATAAAACAATATGAAAAAATGTTTGATATGGAAAATGTCAGATTGAATTTTACTGAAGAGGCATTAAATGCGATTGCTGAAAGAGCTTTAAAAAGGGAAACTGGTGCAAGAGGGCTTAGGTCTATTTTAGAAAATATTCTTGTAGATACAATGTTTGAACTTCCTAAGTTGAACAATATAGAAGAAGTAGTAATTAATAAGGAAGTTATTAGTGAAAATAAAGACCCGTTATTAGTTTATTCTAAAAGCAAAGATAAAGTTAAATCATCTATAAGATAAGTTAACTTTATACTTGAAATTTACATCTATATACCCAACATTAAAGTATAATAAATATATTATTTAAATTGGAGCAAAGCTATGATTGAAGAAACTAATTCTAATATTTTGCCTCTTATCCCCTTAAGAGATATCGTCGTTTTCCCTGGAATGGTTGCTCCATTATTTGTAGGAAGAGATAAGTCTGTCAAGGCACTTGAAAATGCAATGAATACTGATAAGGAGATTATATTAGTTACACAAAGAGATTCTATAGTTGATAATCCTGAATTTAAAGATGTTTATAATATTGGGTCTTTAGGTAAAATTCTTCAACTATTAAGATTACCTGATGGTACTGTTAAAGTATTAATTGAAGGTGGAAAAAGAGTTAATATTAAAGATTTCTTAAATGCTGAAGATTATTTAAAAGCCAATTATAGCCTTGTAAAAGAAGATAATGAAGTTAATTCTATAGAAGAGAAAGCTTTATTAAGAACTGCATCAGAACAATTTGAAGCTTATACAAAGCTAAATAAAAAAATAACTTCAGATACTATAAGTACTATTTCTGAGATAAATAACATATCTAGAATGTCAGATTTTATAGCATCTCATTTAAATATTTCATTATCTGAAAAGCAAGAATTGCTTGAGCAATTATCTGCTGCAATTAGGATGGAAAAGGTTCTTGAATATATTGAAAATGACCTATCCGTCATAAAAGTGGAGAAAAAAATAAGAAACAGAGTTAAACGTTCTATGGAAAAAACACAGAAAGAATATTATTTAAATGAACAAATGAAAGCAATTCAGAAAGAATTATCTGAAGAGGATGACAGTAAAGATGAAATTACAGAATTTGAAGAAAAAATAAGTAAATTAAAATTAACCAAAGAAGCAAAGGCCAAGGCGAATTCTGAACTTAAAAAACTTAAAGGAATGGGGCCTACTTCTGCAGAATCTTCCGTAGTAAGAAATTATTTAGATTGGTTAACTTCAATACCATGGAAAAAGTATACAAAAGTAAAATATGATTTAAACCAAGCAGAGGATATTCTTAATGAAGATCACTTTGGTTTAGAAAAGGTTAAAGATAGAATAATTGAATATCTTGCCGTTCAAAGTCGAACTAAAAAACTCAAGGGACCTATAATTTGTCTTGTTGGTGCTCCAGGTGTGGGAAAAACATCTTTAGGTAAATCCTTAGCTAGAGCTACGGGAAGAAAATTTGTTAGGATATCATTAGGAGGAGTTCGTGATGAATCCGAAATAAGAGGGCACAGAAGGACTTACATTGGTTCAATGCCAGGAAAAATTATACAAAGTTTAAAAAAAGGTAAGTCATCAAATCCTTTATTTCTGCTAGATGAAATTGACAAAATAGGTTCTGATTGGAGAGGAGATCCTGCTTCTGCATTATTAGAGGTTCTAGATCCTGAACAAAATAGTACTTTTAACGACCATTATTTAGATTTAGATTATGATTTGTCAGATGTAATGTTTGTTACAACAGCTAATTCCCTAAATATGCCTAGACCTCTTTTAGATAGAATGGAAATTATTAACTTATCTGGTTATCTAGAAAATGAAAAAATAGAAATAGCTAAAAGACATTTGATTACAAAGCAACTTGATAGAAATGGATTAAAGAAAGAAGAGTGGTCAATTACAGACGAAGCCCTGGGAGATTTAATAAAATATTATACGAGAGAAGCTGGTGTTAGAGGGCTTGAAAGAGAGCTGGCATCATTATGTAGAAAAGCTATTAAGAAGATAGTTAAAGGGGATATTGCAAAAGTAGAGATTACGCCAAATAATCTGGAAGAATATGCTGGTATTAGAAAATTTAAGCATGGTTTAGCAGATAAAGAAAATTTATTAGGAATCACAACTGGTTTAGCTTATACGGATTTTGGTGGTGATTTGTTATCTATCGAAGCAGTAACTATGACAGGTAAAGGTAGACAACAAATTACAGGCCAATTAGGAGATGTTATGAAGGAGTCAGTTCAAGCTGCTACAAGTTATGTGAGATCTAGAGCTGTAGATTTCGGTATAGAACCTCCTTTATTTGAAAGGAAAGATATTCATGTTCATGTACCAGAGGGAGCTACACCGAAGGATGGCCCATCTGCTGGAGCTGCGATTGCTATATCAATGATATCTGTATTAACGGGTATTCCTGTAAGATGTGATGTGGCAATGACAGGAGAAATTTCCTTAAGAGGAAGAATAATGCCTATAGGAGGTTTAAAAGAAAAGCTCTTAGCTGCATCAAGGGGAGGCATAAAAAAGGTTCTAATACCTATTGATAACAAAAAAGATCTCAAGGAAGTGGATGAAGAAATAAAAAATAATATTGAAATAGTTTTAGTTAGTCATTTAGATGAGGTTATAGAACACTCATTAGAAGATAAACCTTTACCAATAAAATGGGACGAAGCTGAATTCATAAAAAATAGTCAAAATAATGGTAGAACTACTCAAGAAAACATAGTAAAACATTAATATAATTTATTTTGACTTTTAATAATAAAGTCTATTAAATAATAGAGATTATAATATTTAACATTATCACAAGGGGGCTTTATGAATAAAAATGAATTAATTAGTGCAGTAGCATCTTCAGCTGGAATTTCTAAAACACAAGCTTCAGATGCAGTTGAAGCTGTATTTGGATCTATAAGTGGTGAATTATCTTCTGGTGGTGAAGTACGTTTAGTAGGTTTTGGAACATTTATGGTTGCTAATAGAAAAGCTACTACTGGAAGAAATCCTAGAACAGGAGAAACTATTCAAATAGCTGCTTCTAAACAACCTAAATTCCGTCCAGGAAAAAGTTTAAAAGAATCAGTTAATAAGTAAGAAAGTCTATTAATAATCTTGCCGGCTTTAGTGTTTTAAAGCCGGTAATTTTTATGTTAGTACCTTATTTAAAGGGCGATTAGCTCAGCTGGGAGAGCGACTCGTTTACACCGAGTAGGTCGGCGGTTCGATCCCGTCATCGCCCACCATAATTTTTTTATTAAATAGGTTGTATATAGTTGTATGAATATATATACAGTAGGTATATTGGGGATGTAGCTCAGTTTGGTTAGAGCGCCGGCCTGTCACGCCGGAGGCCGCGGGTTCGAGTCCCGTCATTCCCGCCACTATAAATGGCAAATTCTTTTGTTTTTAAACTTCTTATAATTATATATAATTTAAAATTTATTTAATAATAAATTTTTGATAGTTGTAAAAAAGAAAAATTTAAATTTATAAAATGTTAGTTTTATCTTTAAAAAAATATATTTATTTTTTTATTAAATTATAAGCCTTAGTAATAGCATTTTGCATATTAACTTCCTTTGCAATACCTTTTCCTGCAATATCATAAGCAGTTCCATGGTCTACAGAAGTTCTAATTAATGGAAGGCCTACAGTAATATTTATTCCCTCATCAATACCCATAACTTTTACTGGTCCATGACCTTGGTCGTGATACATAGCTACAACTAAGTCAAACTTTTTTAGACCAGCCTGATAAAACAAACTATCAGCAGGAAGAGGACCTTTTATATTCCAATTAAAACTTAAGGCTTTATTGATTGCGGGTAATATTTTTTTTTCTTCTTCATCGTTTCCAAATAAGCCATCTTCACCTGCATGAGGATTAATCGCGCATACTCCTATTTTTGGTTCATTATTAATTAATTGCTTCGTTATATTTCTTCCTCTTTCTATGGTTCTAAAAACTAAATCTGAATTAATATTTTCTATAGCTTCAATTAGTCCTAAATGTGCTGTTACATGAATTACGTTCATTTTTGGGGTAGAAAGCATTAATGATACTTCTTTTGTGTTCGTTAAGTGTGCTAAAAGTTCAGTATGTCCAGGAAAATTATATCCTGCCATATGAAGAGCTTTTTTACTTATAGGAGCTGTACAAATAGCATCAATTTTGCCTAATAAAGCTAAATTTACCGCTTCACATATATATTGATAGGATGCTTCACCATATATATCAGAATTAAAACCGTATTTTACATGATTTATTTTATTTCCAACATTTAAACAATTAATAATATTTTTACTGCTAATTTTTATATCATCTATACTGGAGCAAATATTTACATCTAAAATTAAGTTATTTTTTTTTATTTCTTGTTCCAGGCAGTTAGAGTCACCAATTACTAATAATGCAAAATTAGCATATAGTTTATTATCAATGAATGACTTAACTATAATTTCAGGACCTATACCAGCGGGGTCTCCCATGGTAATTCCTATTATTGGTAAAGACATAAATTTTTCCAATTATAATTTTATTTAAATATCCTACTACTAACAAATACAGATTTAGAAGTATATAATATACTATTGAAACTTAGTATTAGTTTACTTTTATTAAAGTATTAATTATAAATATAAAGAAATTATATTATTTTTTATAATGTTTATTAATATATTATTATAAATCAATTACTTAAAAAATATAATTAATATTTAATTTAATTTTGGAGTTTAGTTATGAAGTTAATACAGTTAATTTTTATTTTTAGTATATGTTTTAATTTATATTCTGCACACGCGGGGATTACAGGTACTCCAACTCCCAAATCTGCTCAAACTGCTACTAATAATTCTGATAGTAATGATGATTCTGATGAAGATAATAAATCAAGTGATCATAATCATGATGATCATTAAATTTTAAACATATAATTAATTAAATTTAATATTAAATTTTTAAGGAAAAATTTTCTATGACTGTAAGCCATAGTGATGTATCTAATGCATATGGACTAATTAAAAACACAATAATAAAAACTGAGTCATGCTATTCAAGTATTTTGTCAGAAATTACTGGTTGTAATGTGACAGTTAAATATGAAAATAAACAACATACTGGTTCATTTAAAATAAGAGGTGCACTTAATAAACTATTATCTTTAGGTACACATGAAAAAAATAATGGTGTCATTGCTATGTCAGCAGGTAACCATTCACAAGGTGTTGCATACAGTTCAAAAATGCTTGGCATTAAGTCAATTATTGTAATGCCAGATAATACACCTTTTGATAAAATTAGAAAAACGTCGGATTTAGGTGCTGAGGTAATTATACATGGTGAAAATTTAAATGAGTCGGAAGAATATGTAGATAATTTAGTAAAAAAATATACTTATACTAAAATTCATCCATTTAACGATGAGTTAGTACTAGCCGGACAAGGAACCCTTGCTTTAGAATTTTTAAAGGATCATCCTCATATAGATGTTTTATTAATTCCAGTTGGCGGAGGAGGTTTAATTGCTGGATGCTCATTAATTGCTAAATATTTAAATAAAAATATAGAAATTATAGGAGTTGAAACAGAAATGTTTCCCTCTTTATATAATCTTTATAATGACACTAACCATATATGTGGAGGAATGACTTTAGCTGAAGGAATAGCGGTATCTAAAATTGGAGATATACCTTTATCAATAATTAAAGATAATGTTAATGAAGTAATAACAGTATCTGAAGTTTCTATTGAAGAAGCTGTTTCTACATTTTTATTGAAAGATAAGATTCTATCTGAAGGAGCAGGTGCAGCAGGTTTAGCAGCTATTTTACAGAATAAAGATAAATTTAAAGATAAAAATATTGGAATATTTGTTTGTGGAGGTAATATTGATTCAAGAGTATTGTCATCAATATTAATGAGAGACTTGGTTAGAAAGGGACAAATAATAACTTTGTCTATTGCTATGGCTGATAAACCTGGTCAATTAGGAGCTATTTCTAAATTATGTGCAGACGAAAAAGTTAATATTTTAGGAGTTGAACATAGCCGATTTGCCTTAGATTTATCAGTAAGTTCTGCACGACTAGAGATAACCTTAGAAACAAAAAACCAGGATCATGCAAAAAATATTATTAAAAAGATAGAATTATTAGGTTATTCTGTCATTGTTAAGAATACTAAGTAATTCGAGGAGTTATTAAGTTGACGACTTTAGCTGATAAATACCCAAGAATAGCAGATATGAAAAAAAGAGCACTTAAAAGAATGCCCCATTTTGCTGCTGAGTATTTATTTTCTGGAACTGGTTATGACAGAGCTATGGATCATAATCAGGAAATTCTAAAAAATATATTTTTAACTCCAAGGTATTTAAAAGGTACAGTAGAAGCTAATCTAAAAACAAAGATATTGGATAAGGAATATGATGCTCCTTTTGGAATTGCTCCGGTAGGAATGACAAGTTTAATATGGCCTGGCGCTGAAATTTCTTTAGCTAAGCTCGCGAATAGAGTTAATATACCATACACTTTATCAACTGTTGCGTGTGCTTCTATTGAGAGTGTAGGTAAATACCTTGATAATAAAGGGTGGTTTCAATTATATCCTCCTCAAGATAAAGATGTTAGAGATGATTTATTAAAGAGAGCTCATGATAGTGGTTATCAAGTTCTAGTTATAACATCCGATATTCCTGCTTCCAGCAGGCGGGAACGTTTAAGAATGGCTGGAGTCTATGTACCCCCTAAAATAAATTTAAGAACTATATATCAAGCTGCTATATCTCCATTTTGGTCATTAGGAGTTATAAAAAATGGTATGCCTCATTTTGCAACTATGGATAAGTATCAAAAAAGCCAGGGTAATAAAAAAGTCAAAAAAGGATATGCTGGAAGTCAAATGAATAGATATTTAGATTGGGAATATCTGGAAGAAGTTAGAGAAATTTGGAAAGGCCCGATTGTTTTGAAAGGTTTAATGGATAATAGAGACGCATTAAAAGCTAAAGATTATGTTGATGCAATCTACTTATCTAATCATGGGGGTAGGCAATTAGATTTAGCACCTAGTCCATTACAAGTCTTACCTCGCATAAGAAAAGATTTAGGAAATGATTTTCCAATTTTAATAGATAGTGGTTTTTATTCAGGTCAAGATGTAGTTAAGGGTTTGATGTTAGGAGCAGACTTTGTAATGATTGGAAGGCCATTTATGATTGGAGTTGCTGCTTTAGGTTCTAAAGGGGCGGCTCATGCACATTATATAATTAAAGATGAAATTGAAAATATTATGGAACAAGTATGTGCAAAAAATATTAAAGAGTTGAAAAAAGAAACGGTTAATTTTAGTAATGACTTCTTTTTGAACTCATTAGATTAAAAGATAAGAGAGTTTATAATGAAAAGAAGAAATTTTATAAAAAACACTTTAGGTCTTGGAACTGTAGCAGCATCAACTACATTATCGGCTCCTGCTATAGCAAAAGGTAAAATACAATGGAAGATGGTCACATGCTGGCCAAAAAATTTTCCTGCTTTAGGTACTGGCGTTAAAAGAATTGCTGATGCTATTTATGCGATGTCAGATGGCAGGTTAGAAATAAAAGTTTATGGGGGAGGGGAATTAGTACCCGCATTTGAAGTGTTTGATGCTGTTCGTGAAGGAATTGCAGAAATGGGACATGATGCTCCATATTATTGGACGGCAAAGCATACTGCTATGCCTTTTTTTACATGTGTTCCAGGAGGATTGACAGCACAAGAACATGCGTCTTGGATTTATTTTGGAGGTGGGCAAGAATTATGGGATGAGCTTTATAGTAAATTTGGCTTAAAAGCATTTCTTGCTGGTACTGGTGGATGTAATGTTGGCGGCTGGTTTAAAAAAGAAATAAATAGTTTAGAGGATTTAAAAGGATTAAGAATGCGAATGCCTGGTTTAGGTGGTGAGATGTTATCAAGGATAGGAGCAATTCCTGTAAATTTACCTGGTGGTGAATTATTACCTGCACTGCAATCTGGTGCAATAGACGCTGTAGAATGGATAGCTCCATATAATGACTTAGCATTTGGTTTTCATAAAATAGCTAAATATTATTATGCACCAGGTATTCAGGAGCCTGGAAGCGCTTTAGGGTTAACAGTAAATTTAGAAGCTTATAATAATCTACCAAAAGACCTACAAAATATCATAAAATATGCCGCTGGTGATGAAGCTTTTAGAATGTTATCTGAGATGACAGCAGGAAATGCATATTCTTTAAATACTTTATTAAAAAAACATAATGTTATACTAAAACAGTTTCCTAAAGATGTTACTGATGCAATGTTTAAAGCAGCTTCTGATATTTTAATTGAAAAAGCTAAAGAAAATGAGTTTACAAAGAAGGTTTATGATAATTGGTCTGAATATTGGTCTAAAGCAACTAAATTATCAAAGTTGACAGAGTTAGGTTATATGACTTTAAGATCTAATTATGAGAATAATTCTTAGTCATATACAAAGTTTTCTATAATTTTTAAATGGTCATATATGCCAGTTTTAAATGCATCTATATTTACTCTTTCATCATTCCCGTGTATTCTTCTAAATTCTTTTAAAGGAATTATTATTGGATTAAACCCATAACTATTTATACCAATATCTCGTGTAAAATGACTATCAGTAAATCCAGTTGTAACTCTAGGAATGATGTGCGATTCTGGGTATAAATCTAATAATGTACTATTGATGACTTTGTAAAATTCTGTATTAGTGGACGATGATGCTGGAGTAAATGCCATTAATTTTTTTACTTTAATTCCAAAAGGTTCCATCATTTTAGTTATTTTAATTATAAATTCCTCGGCGGGTTGATCTGGCAATATTCTACAATCTATTTCAGCCCATGCAAGAGGAGGAACAACATTAATTTTATTGGATGCCCCTAATCTAGTAATAGAACATGTATCTCTAGTAAGAGAATGATGAAAGGGAGATCTTTTTTGTAGAGCTTTTATAAAGTCTTCTTTTTTTATAGATGTATTTATATCTTTATATTCATCAGAATATTCTTCACTTACAATTTTTGATAGGCCTTGAAAATAATCTCCAACACTTGGGATTATTTTAGGAGGAAAAGGATTATTTTTTAGATATTGTAAACCATCTAATAATCTTGTAACAGAACTGCTTTCATATGGAGAAGACCCATGTCCTGGTTTGCCTTCAGACTCAAACCTAAGCCATACGGGCACTTTTTGAGTTAATTCAATTTCAAAGACTAATTTATTATTAACTATTCTACCACTTCCTCCTTCATTAAGAAGAAAACCTACATTTTTAAATATCTCAGGATAGTTTTGTATTAACCATCCCACCCCATAATTGCCTCCTGCTTCTTCATCTGCTGTCGCTAGAAATATAATATCTCTATTTAATTTTTTACCTAATCTTTTTAAGTTAACAAAAGTAGCTAGCTGAGATATTCCAGTTCCTTTCATATCTAAAGTGCCCCTGCCATATAGATAGTTATCTTTTTCAGTCGGTTTAAAAGGGTCTACGGTCCAGTTTTCTGTATTAGCGGGAACAACATCGGTATGTTGCAGTAATATAAGAGCAGGTTTGTTTCCTCCTTTTAGTCTTGCCCAAATATTTCCTCTACCAGGAGAAGATTCTGCTACATTAAAATCAATATTTTCTTTAATGAAAATGTTTTTATAAAAATTTACAGCATTAATTTCGTTACCTGGAGGATTAACAGTATTAACGGAAATGAAATCTTTCAGCCAGTTATAAGCTTCTTCACTTAACTCATTTGAATAAGATTTATATGAATAAAATAAAAATATAATGATAAATATATATATTCTAACTTTCAAATACTTTTGCACTTTCTCTTTTGCTTACTGATTCTTTCCATTTTAGTAAGTTTTTATGATCATCATTGGGGATAACTTTAACCCAACTAGCAAAATCTAAAAATACATATAAATTAATATCAGCCATAGAAAAATTTTTACCTGCAACATATTCTGATTCAGATAATTTTTTATCTATATCATCTAAGAACCTATTTGCTAGCATACTACCTCTTATAGCTAATTCTGGTATTTGTTTGGTTACTCTTGGGTCTGGAACTGCTCTATCTTTGAATGCTTCAGAAGAATTTCTTAAACATTCACCTACTGGATTCATTCCTTCAATTTCTATTTTTCTATTCCACATTTCAACAAGACCTCGCTCTTCGGGTGTATTACCAAATATGAAAGGCTCAGGTTTAACTGCATCAAAATATCTACATATGGCCATACTTTCTGAAATTACATTACCATTATCTAGTTGAAGAGCAGGTACTCCACTTTTAGGGTTAATAGCTAAATATTCACTTTCTCTATTTTCGCCATTTCGAACATTAACTTGTACATATTCAATATCTATATTTTTTTCGACTAAGAACATTTGAACTCTTCTAGGATTTGGAGCTCTTCTAAATTCATATATTTTCATAGTATATTCCTTAATTTAATAATTTTTATATTAAACTTAAAAATTTATATAGACAATATTTTGTTATGTATAATTAATTACATGTAGTATTTTATTCTTGACCTTAAATAAATTTTTATGTGATTATTTATTAGTTTAATTATAAAGGAGAAAAAAATGAAACTTATTAGAAATATATTAGTAACGTTAACATTAGCATTATTTATTGCTGGACCTTCATTATCTGCTGAAAAAGCAGTTGGTTATTTTGGATGGCATGCAACAGGTAAATTTCATCCAATGGGTGAAGGTGCAGGCTGGTGGTCAGGAGAATTTAGTGGTTCTTTTGAAAGTGATGCCGGTGATGGAGGATTATTTCATAAAATGTCCGTAAGATGTCCTGCTTGGCAAAAGTTTAATTTTGTTGCAGGTACATATGAGGCTGCTGGCGTATGTTATGGAAAAGATTTAGATGGAGATGAAGTGTATTTTGAATGGGGAGACTTTGGTGGAAAAATAGGACAGCCAGATAAAGGTACTTTTAGTTATACAGGTGGTACTGGTAAGTATGAAGGTATGACTGGTTCAGGTGGATATTTTATAGGTCATACTGTTACTAATTGGTCTGATGGTTCAGCTGGTGGATACGCTACTTGGAATAAATAAAAATAAATAAGAGAGTAATATTAATTACTCTCTTAACTATTAAGGAAGTTAAATATGATAACAATGATGATAAAATTTAAATATACGCCTGAAGCTATGAAAGCAATTTTTTTAAGCGGTGATGATAGAAAAGAAGCTATGAAAAAAATGATAGAGCCATTAGGAGGAAATTTTATTACATCTTATGGTATGCAGGGACAGTATTATCATATGATGATGATAGCTGAGTTTCCTTCTTTGACTGAATACCTCGCTGTTGCTGCAAAAGGAATATTTTTAGGAGGAGCTATAGCAGACTATAAAGCTATACAATTAATACCTACTGATACATTGCAAGCAGCATCTAAGTTAATAGATAATATAGAATATATGGCTCCAAGTCATTAATATTAATGACTTAGTTTAGATACTAATAAGATTTTGGGAGGCCAAGAGCTTTTTCTGCTATATAGCTAAGAACTAACTGTTGGCTAACTGGTGCGAGATATGGAATCATCATTTCTCTAAATAGTCTTTCAACATGATATTCCTTTGCGTAACCCATGCCTCCATGAGTTGCTATAGCTTGCTTACAAATTTCCATACCATATTCAGCTGCAAGAAATTTAGCAGCATTAGCCTCAACTCCACAGGGTTTGTTATGATCATATAAATAGGCAGCTTTTAAAATTAGTAATTTAACAGATTCTAGTTTAGCCCAAGCTTCCGCCAAAGGATGCTGTATGCTCTGATTCTTACCTATTATTCTATCAAAAACATTTCTCTCATTAGCATATTTAACAGCTCGATCTAAAGCATTTTTAGCAATACCATACGCTTCTGCCGCTACAAGAATTCTTTCTGGGTTTAAGCTATGTATTAAATAAGTAAAACCTTTACCTTCTTCCCCAATTAAATCTCCAATTGGAACTTTTAAATTATCTATAAATAATTCGTTAGTATCTACAGCAGATCTGCCCATTTTATTTATAACTCTTGCCTCGATACAATCTCTATTAAAATCAGTATAAAATAGACTTAGTCCTTTTGTAGGATTATTATTTTCTCTTTCAGATGTTCTAGCAATTATCATTATTTTATTTGTAATTTGGGCTGTTGATGTCCAAATTTTTCTTCCATTTATCAAATAAAAATTTTTGTTTCTTTCTGCTTTTGTTTTTAATCTTGTTGTATCTAGTCCGGTATCAGGCTCTGTTACAGCAAAACACATTTTAGTTTTGCCATTAATAATATTTGGTAACCAACTTTTTTTTTGATCTTCATTAGCAAACTTTACTATGGAACTAGGGCCAAAAATATTCATATGTATAGATGAGGCAGCAGTCATTCCCCCTTTTTCAGAAATAAGCATCATCATTAATGCTGCTTCTGTAACTCCTAAATTACTTCCTCCGTATTCAATGGGCATTGCTATACCAAGCCATCCGCCTTCCGCAATCGTATTTACAAATTCTATTGGGTACTTTGAAGTATTATCACAATCTAACCAATATTTATCATCAAAACCATGAATAGTACTACTAAGTGAATTAAGTAGATGATTCTGTTCGTTGGTTAGAAAAAAATCCATTAAATTACTCCAGTTTCAAACTCATTTCCCAAAAATTGATTTCTAGCTTAGTAGCTGTTAGAAATTTTTTATTTAATTTAGGCCATATAATATTATTTTCAAAATCATTTCCTAACCTATCTTTAACAGCCTTATCTAATAACTCACCTACCGATATACATAATTTTTGGTATTCATCGCTAAAATAAGTATCTATCCAGTGAATATATTGATTATCATTTTTTGATATTGATTTTAGTTTTAATCCAATTTCTCCATATCCAAAAACACACGGAGATAAAGCTACTAGTAAATCAAGAAATTCTCCCGAATAACCTGCCTCTAAGACAAATCTAGTATAGGCTAAATTATTTAATTCTTCTTCTGTTTTAAATAATTCTTCTTCTGATATTCCTTCAGCATTACAGGTTTTAACATGTAATTGAATTTCTTCATTTACTAGAGAATTTAATGTTTTACTGGCTAGTCTCATTTCATTAACTGAATTAGCTTTTGCAATTAATAATGCCCAAGCTCTAGAAAAATGTATTAAAAAAACATAATCTTGCATTAAGTATTTTAAATATAATCTTCTTTCTAAATTGCCTTTTCCAATTCTTTCAACAAATTCATGCTGAGTATAATTTTTCCAATCATCTAATATGTTAGATTTTAACTTATTAAATACTATTCCATATATATCTGTTTTTATCATTTTTATTTTATGCTAGTTTAAAAAATATAATTTTAACATTATTTGAAAAGAATGTAATTAAATATGATCAAAATTTATATTATTTTTATTTTTCTTATTTCTTCAAATCTTGTAGCGGGTCCATTGGATATAGAATCAATAAAGAAAGAATGTTTACAGAAATTTAAAAATGAAAGTTCAGAAAAATATACTGAGTGCTTAAAAGTTAAAATTAATAATATTCTATATAAGAAAGAAGAAAAATTATAAATAATTTTAGTATTCTTAATCTCTTGTAAAACTGTTTTTATTTTATATACTTTATAAATGGTATTTATGAGAGGTTTTTTATGGAAAATAAAGTAGAAGCCAACTTAAAGTTTATAGTTCCTCAAGACAGTAAGCCTTTTTTTGAAAGTTCAGAATATACTGGAACCGTTCCGAAAATTCATTTTAAAACTGAGTATAGGCTTGTAAAAATTTTAGATATACGAAATGGTAATGCTAAATTTACTTTTGAAAAAAACGGATTTGAGCTATTAAACCATAAATCTTTAATCAAAGATTTTTATAATCATACCGATGTAAAAAAAAACTATGGTAATGAATTAAAAAACTTTCTAATTGAACGTTTTAATGCAAATGATGTGTTTATCTTTGATTATACTAGAAGGTCAGATGGAACAAAAGGGGCTAAAAACCCAGATGGGCTAAGAGGTCCTGCAGATAGACTGCATGCTGATTATACAGATGTTTCTGGCCCACAAAGGGCTAAAGATGTTTTAGGAGTTGATAAATATCATAAAATAATTGATCAAGGTGGAAGAATTGTGCAGTTAAATGTTTGGAGACCAATAAATGGTCCCATTAAGAGATCCCCATTAGCTTTCGCAGATGCAGCTTCAATACCAAAAAGTGATTTAGTTGAAACAGATCAAATTTTTACTAATCGTACTGGAGAAATATACCATATCTCATACTCTGAGAGACATAAATGGTACTGGGTTCCAAATATGACCGATGATGAGGTCCTACTTTTAAAAGGGTGGGATAGTTATAATGAAGAATTAATAAAGTATACTCCTCACGGAGCGTTTGAATTACCTAACCAATCTGAAAGTCATCCTCCTAGAGAAAGTATTGAGGCAAGGGTTTTTCTTGTTTTTAATTAATATTAAAGGGGAAAAATAATGATAATTAATAATGTATCTCTTGTTAGATACACGGGTATAATGGATGTAGAGGGACTTTTATGGGAAGATAGGCTTGCAACTCCATTAGATATTTATGAAGAGTATGCAAATTCATTAAATGCAACAACAGATTTTGTTCAGTCTAAAAATGGTAAATTAGATTTAGACCATATATATGTAAAAATTGAAACAGAAGACAAAATTATGGGCTTAGCAGGCCCCATGAATAGTAATGTAGCTTTCATAATAGCTAAGCAATTAAGACAAATTTTAATCGGTAAAAATGTTTTTGCTACCGAGTTAATTTGGGATCAAATGTACAGAAAGTTAGTTCATGGTAGGCAGGGTGAGCCTATTTGGGCAATAAGCTTTATTGACTGTGCTTTATGGGATTTAAAAGGTAAAATTTTAAATCAACCAGTTTATAAATTATTAGGAGGAGCGACAGTTCAAAAAATCCCTGCCTATGCAAGTATGCTTGGTTACAATGTTTTAGATATGGAGTTAGTAAAGAAAAGAGCTTTGGAATATAAATCAAAAGGATTTAAAGCACAAAAATGGTTTTTTAGATATGGCCCTGCTAAAGGTGTTGAAGGACTTAATAAAAATATAGAACTAGTAAAAACTTTAAGAGATATATTAGGAGATGATTATGAACTTATGTTTGATTGTTGGCAAAGTATGGATGTTCCATATGTTTTATCTTTAATAAATTCTATCAAAAAATATAATCCTAAATGGTTAGAAGAATGCGCCATGCCAGATAGAATAGATAGTTACATAAGAATAAAAGAAAAAACTAATATTCCTCTTGCTGGAGCGGAACATCACTATACTAGGTGGGGTATAAATCAATTTATTTCAAAAGGTGCATTAGATATCATTCAAGCTGATGCACATTGGTGTGGAGGTATTTCTGAAATGATAAAAATTAGTGCTTTATGTACTACTCATGACTTAATATTCATTCCGCATGCTGGTGCTATGCATTCTGGAGTACATTTTTCATTTAGTCAGTCTCCTGCACATACTCCAATGATAGAATATTTAGTGAAATGGATGCCAATATTACAATATTTTAATGAAGATCAAGTAAAGGTAGACAATGGATACATTAATTTGCCTGAAAAAACGATTGGACTGGGTGTTAATATAGATAACAATAAAATTATAAACCAAGAATATATATATGAATAAGGAATAAGTATGAGTAAATATATAAAAATTTTAATAGTTTTTATTTTTCTAACTATTAAATTTTCTAATGCTGCTGATGGCACAAAATCAAATCCTTTCAATGTACTTCTTGTACCAGCAGATGGAGGTACGGAAGAGGGAACAATCGCAGATTTTCAACCTATTTTTAATGCATTAACAAAAGCCACAAAATATTCATTTAATATTATTGTTGGTCAAAGTTATAGTGCTGTCGTCGAAGGAATATGTTCTGGGCTTGCAGATTTTGCTTGGTTTGGTCCTGTAACATATGTTCAAGCAAGAGAACGGGGATGTGTAGAACTTTTAGCTGTAGAAGTAAGAAAAGGCAGTTCTGTATATTATTCAGGAATATTTACTAACAAAAAAAATACACATATTAATTCGTTAGAAGATTTAAAAAATAAAAAAGTTGCTTTTGGGGATATTAATTCTACTTCAAGTTTTGTGTTTCCAATGGCAATGTTAGTAGAAGCTGGTATTAATCCTATTATAGATTTATCTAAGTCCCAACTTACTGGTAGTCATGCAAATAGTCTTAAATCTTTACAAGCAGAAATTGTTGATGCAGCAGCAGCATCTTTTAATTCATATGAAAAAGCAGTAAGACAAGGTTCAATAGATAAAGATGATTTTAAAGTTATTGCTAAATCTGATCCTATACCAAATCCACCTTTGGCGATGTCTATCGAACTTCCTTATTCTGTAAAAATAGCAATTAAAAATGAGGTTGCTAACTTACATAATAATCCTGATATAGAAGAAGGCATGCTTAGAGGTTATGGAGGTAAGAAAGTGGATTATTATGATACAAATATATCTGATGAAGATATGTTACCTGCTTTACAAAAAATGGTATTAATAGATAATAATTTCAAATTATCTATAATTGAAGCTAATAATAAATAATGGTTTATCCATTATTAAAAATTGATTCAGTTAGCAAAACTTATTCTGGGAATGTAATAGCTTTAAATAATGTGAATATTAGCATTAGTGATAATGAAATAATTGCTATTTTAGGACCATCTGGCTCAGGAAAGTCAACATTAATTAGGACAATTCTAGGTTTAACTTCTCTAGATGAGGGCAATATTTATTTTAGAAATAATAATTTTAAAGATAAAAATTATAAAATAATTAGAAACTCTATAGCTACAATTTATCAAGATTTTAACTTAGTTAGTCGTTCTTCTATTATAAAAAATATTATGTTAGGAGATATAACAAAAATTTCATCTTGGAGAGTATTATTTAACCTATGGCCTAAAGAGACTCAAGATAAAGCTATGGATATAATTGAAGAAGTTGGTTTAAATAGTATTGATTTTAAAAAAAGGGTAGAAAATTTATCGGGAGGACAACAGCAAAGAGTAGGTGTAGCTAGAGCATTGATAGGTGCACCAGATATTATCTTAGCTGATGAACCTGTCTCTAGTCTTGATCCACAAACGGCTACAGATATATTAAATTTAATTAGAGAAACCGCAAAAAAAAATAAGATTAGTGTTTTATGCAGTCTTCATCAGATCGATTTTGCAAAGAGTTTTGCAGATAGAATTATTGGAATGAAAGAAGGAAATATAATGTTTAATAAGCCTGCTAAAAATATACTTAAATTTGATTTAAATAAATTATATAAATAAAAAATATTTTTATGTTAACCAATAATCAAAAATTAAAACCACCGTTTAATTATAAAACTATTATTTTAGTTTTATTAATTTTCTTTATATTTATTTTTTCGTTTCAACGAGTTGGTATGCCCGATGTAGTAGATAGACTTTATGAAGTTACTCTTGATACAATTGGTCTAAAAGATAAATCTAAAATAGCGGATGGATTATCAAGAATTTCTAATGAAATGTGGCCTCCTGTAATAGAAACTAAAAAAGATATAAATTTAATTTTAAATTTTGATTCATCAAATTTACCTATGTATTCATTCATAGAAAATCAAAAAGTTCAATTATATGAAACAAATATTGAAACTTTAGAATTAGAATATATAGAAGAAGAGGTTTTATTTTTAGTAGAACCTTTGGGTTATTTAAAAGTAGTTATTATAAAAATAATAGAAAGTATTGAAATAGCTTTTTGGGCAAGTTTTATAGCTTTAATATTTTCTATACCTTTGGCTTACTATTCTGCAAAAAATTATGCACCGAATAAGATAATTTATTATGTAAGTAGAAGCATAGTGTCTGGCTTAAGAGCTATTCCAGAATTAATAAGTGTATTATTTATGGTTTTGGCTTTTGGATTTGGACCAGCTGCTGGTATTATGGCTCTAGGTCTTCATAGTGCTGGTTTTTTAGGAAAATTTTTTGCAGAAGATATAGAAAATGCTGATAAAGGCCCTCAAGACGCATTAAAAGCACTGGGTTCATCGAGGTGGAGGATAGTTAAAGAGGCTGTTTTACCTCAGGTAATGCCTCAATATATTGCTTATATCTTATATATTCTAGATAGAAATTTGAGAATGGCTACTGTTATTGGTTTAGTAGGTGGTGGAGGCATAGGGCAGGAACTAAAAGGTCGTTTTGATTTATTTGAATATGGACATGTAACAACAATAATTTTAGTCATATTTATAGTTGTATTTATATTCGATCAAATTTCTGCTAAATTAAGAAATAAATTGATAGGAAATTCCTCTTGACTTTAAATATTGCTCAAATAAAAAATGAACAAATAAAATGTTGGAATACTTATGGTTATGCTTTTAGTTCCAATCATTTAAAGAAAAATATATCTCAATACTTAAGCTCAGTAGAACAAATAGAAGGTTTAAATAAAGATACTAGGGAGAGTTTATTTTATTACGAAGAAATTGAGGGTATACCTAAACTTTGTAGAATAGAAAAATTTATAGATGATAACAAATTTTTAAAAAACAAAATACTAGGTGAAGATATTTTAGGTTATATAAATAAACTTACTTCTAGATCTTTCTATTTATATAAAGAAAAAATAAATATTAAATCTCCTGGAGGTTCTGGTTATGCAGCTCATCAAGATGCAACTGCTTATCATAAATTAAAAGCACATGTTACTTGTTTAATAGCATTAACTGAAATGAATAAAGAAAATGGATGCTTATATATTGCTAAATTAAAAAATAATAATGAATTGCTTTCTTATAATAAAAATGGCTGTATAAAAAAGAGTTTAGATAAAAAGCTTTTATGGCATCCTGTAATAATGTCTAAAGGGGATTGTCTATTTTTTAATTCATATTTACCTCACAAGAGTGAAAAAAATTTATCAAATAAAGAAAGAAAAGCAATATATCTTACTTTTAATTTGTCTTCTGAAGGTAATTTAAGGGATGAATATTATAAAAGTAGAGAAAAATCTTTAAGTTTTAATAAAGATAGAATTAGCACCATTGGCCATTTTAAAGGTAAAAATTTAACTTAGGTAAATTTATGCTTATTGAAATAGATAATATAAATAAAAATCAATTTACTAGTAAATTATTTAATTGGATGGAAGATGAGGGTCAGACAAAGTATGATGAAAATGTTACGCAACTAGAACATAGTATTCAAACTGCAATGTTAGCTAAAAAATTTAATTCTAAATCGAGTATAGTTGTTGCATCACTATTACATGATATTGGCCACCTTATTTTAAATGAAAATGAATCTAAAATAGATTTTTTAAGCTATGATTTAAATCATGAAATAGTAGGAGCCAAATGGCTAGAAAAGATATTTCCTAAATCTGTGACAGAGCCAATTAAACTTCATGTGTCTGCTAAGCGTTATTTATGTACTATTGAAAAAAACTATTATGAAGAATTATCTTTTTCTTCTAAAAAGAGTTTTAATCTTCAAGGAGGAGTAATGAACACCCAAGAAAAAAATATATTTATAAGAAATAAATATTATATGGATGCATTAAAACTAAGAAGATGGGATGAAAAAGCAAAAATAAAAAATATGACTTTGCTACCTATTAATAGCTTTAAAAAAGATATATTAAGTGTAATAAAAAAGGAAAGTATTAATGACTGATAATGAGTATATTCAGAAAAGAAGAAGTTTTATTTTTTGTCCTGGAAATAAGCCTGATATGATTCCAAAAGCTTTATCATCAGGTGCAGATATGGTTTGTATTGACCTTGAAGATGCAATAATTCCTGATCACAAAGATATTTCTAGAGTTTCAACTGTAAAAGCATTTGAAAATATATCTATTCCTAACGGAGTAGAGACACTTATAAGAATTAATGATGTTAATAGCCAAGATGGCAAAGAGGACATAAAAGCTATTTTAAACAGCTCGAATACAGCATCTGGTTTGATGTTGCCAAAAATACAAAGTGTTGATGAAGTAATAGATTTAGAAAATCAAATTAATTTATTTAATAAGAATATAAATCTACATATTATTATTGAAACTAATAAAGCACTGGAGAATGCGTGGAATATTGCTCATTCGAGCTCTTTAATTAAATCTTTATTATTTGGTGGAGTAGATATGAGTGCGGATTTAGGATGTAATGGTGATTGGATGTCCTTACTATATGCTAGATCTAAAGTTGTGCATGCGGCTGCAGGGGCAGGAATAGATGCAATTGATGTTCCTTTTCTAGATCTAGAAGATATGCAAGGTATGCAAGATGAAGCGCAAAAATCAAAAAATTTAGGTTTTTCTGGAAAAGGCTCAATTCATCCTAAACAAATCGCATTATTAAATAATGTATTTACCCCTTCAGAGGAAGAAGTTGAATATGCTAATAAAGTAATTAAGGCATTTAACGATGCTAGTGATGGCTTAGTTGTTGTTGATGGTAAATTAATTGAAAAGCCTGTATTAAGGACAGCTTTAAAAATAATTGCAAATAGTAAGTAGTTATCTAAGTTTCTTTAAAAATTCTTGAACTCTTTCTTTGACTTCAGGTATGTCATAAGAAGTATTAGCTTCGTATTCTAAGCCTTCTTTAAGTCCTTTATTACTAGCAGCACCATAAAGGTCCTTATATGCTTTAATAGAGTTAGGGCTGTTTTTAGAAATTTTTAGAGCTATTTCATAAACTTTTGTATTTAATTCTTCTATAGGATATGAGGCTAATGCAATACCATATTTAACCGCTTCAATACCTGATATAGTTTTAGCTGTAAATGATAGTTCTTTGGCACGAGATATACCAATATATTGTGGTAACCTCTGGGTTAAACCCCATGAAGGCCTAAAGCCTAAAACTGCATGAGTATCTCCTAATTTTGCCTCATTAGCAATATATATTAGGTCTGCTGATAAAGCTAATTCAAGTCCTCCTGTAAAACAGAAGCCATTAATTTTTGATATTATTGCTTTAGGTGAATCCTCTAATAACTTTATTACTTCATTGGCATGTTGATCTAATTCAACACCAACACCTCCACTGGAAACATCCGTGCCATTTGCTTCTAACTGTCTTAAATCTACTCCTGCAGAGAATGCTTTGCCTGCACCTGTAAGTATAATAACACTTATAGAATTATTATTATTTATAGATATTATTTCATTTTTTAATTCTTTTAAAAGGTCTACAGTAATAGCATTCATTCTCTCTGGTCTGTTGAGAGTTATTTCAGCAATTTTATCATTTATTTGAATAGTAATATTTTGATACATTTGGAGTCCTTTATTAACTAACTTGTTTGTCATGACCTTCCCAGAAAGGTGCTCTTAATGTTGTTTTTAAAATTTTTCCTGCACCAGATAGAGGCATTGGTTCTTCTCTAAATGAAACAGATTTTGGACATTTAAATCCTGCAATTAGACTTTTACTATGAGAAATTACGTCATCTTGATTTATATTGCTATTGGGGTCTTTTCTTACTATTGCATGCACTGTTTCACCCCATTCTTCATTAGGAATACCTATAACAGCACATTCTATAACTCCATCTAATTGATAAATTGCATTCTCAACTTCGGCTGAATATATATTTTCACCTCCTGATATGATCATATCTTTAACTCTATCAACAATATATACATAGCCTTCTTCGTTCATATAGCCTCCATCACCAGTATGCATCCACCCGTTTAGAAGTGCTTTATCACTTAATTCTTTTTGTCTCCAATAGCCAAGCATAACATTTGGTCCTCTTGCAGCAACTTCACCTACTTCTCCTCTTGGAACCTCATTGTCATTCTCGTCAATGATTTTAACTTCAACTCCAGGAACAGCAACTCCAGTAGATTTAAATAAATTTGCTTTAGGCCCTTCAAAAACATGACAATCAGGACCAGCAGATGTAATTAATGGGGCGCATTCTGTCATACCATATGCATGCGTAAATTTACATTCTGGGATAACCTCCATTGCTTTAATTATTACGGATTCAGGCATAGGTGACGCACCATAAGCGATTTGCCTTAATGAAGATAAGTCATATTTCTTTATATCTGGATGGTAAACTAGCATATTGATCATTGTAGGAACTAAAAGCGTATCTGTAATTGAGTAATCTTGAAAAGATTTTAAAACACCTTCCGGAGTATAAGAGGGAATAAAATAATGTTGTCCTGCAATATGAGTGATAGCAATTGCACCGGTTACATCTGCAATATGAAACATTGGAGCAGCATGTAGCCAACGAGCATTAGTAGGAATGTTTAGAGCTGTTATGGTATTAAAAGAGTTAGAAACTAAATTTGTATGACTAAGCATAACACCTTTAGACCTTCCAGTGGTTCCTCCAGTATAAAATAAACCAGCTATATCATCTTTACATCTAAGTTTATCTTCTATCTTAGAGGCTTCTTGTAAAATATTCTCATAATTATGCATATTTTTAGGGCAATCATTATCAGACATATATATAATCTCTTTCACTGATGGTATTTTACCATCAGACCTTAATTTTTCCACAGTTTCTGCAAAGGCTTTATCTACAAATAATAGAGTACTCTCGCTATCATTTAACCAAAATTCTATTTCAGGTGGGGCTAACCTTGTATTTATTGGCACAAAAATACCTCCAGCCCATACTGCTGCATACAAAGCTTCAAAATAACGGTCACTATTTAAAGATAAAATAGCTGATCTGTCATTATCAGAAAAACCTAACTTTTCCATAGCTCCCGCAAGCTTACTAATTCTTTCAATTGATTCTGACCATGTTCTTACTCTATCTCCATCTTGAGTAGCTATTTGTTTTCCATTAATTTGAACTGCTCTTTTTAACGCTTGAGTTAAATACAATGTACATCTCCAAAATTATTTATATGCTATATTACCTTACTTTTAGACTTAAATTACAGATTATGTTTATAGAATAATTCTTTTATTTTGCAAAATTTTAATTTCTTCATTGGTATAACCTAATTCTTTTAAAATTTCTACATTATGCTCACCTAATTTTGGCGCTTTTGTAGCTTTTTTTCTAGGAGCATTTTCAATATTTAAAGGAGGTGAAATTATTTTTAAATTTGTAATGCTTTCTCCAGTTATATCCATAAACATATTATTTAAATTTGTTTGAGGGTCACTAATCGTATTCTCTGTTTTAATTATTTTTGTAAATACTATACCTGTATCAATAAGTTTTTTTCTAACATCACTATAAGAATATTTTAAGAATTCCTTTTGTAAAATTTTCTTTAGCTCTTTTTTATGGTGCTGTCTTTTATCTTTTGTATTAAATTTAGAATTTTTATTTAGGGAATCTAAATTTAAACTTTTTAAGAATGGTTGCCAATGCTTTTCTTCATTGGTAAGGAGCATAAAAAATAAAGATTTATCTTTAAGAGTATAGATATTTCTCATAGCGCTTAATGTATCCCAATGAAAAGTATCTATTGGTTTGTGACCAGATAATACAGCTTGAATTAGCATAGCATTTGACCATATACCATTTGCTAAGAGCGACGTAGTTACAGTTGTTCCTAATCCAGTTTTATCTCTATTGATTAATGCTAATAATATAGAAGTAAATAGTGATAGCCCAGTTGGATGATCTCCTCCACCTGGAACAGGAAAAGGAGGGGCTTCATCTAAATCATTTATTTTTGACCAATCCATTAAACCTGATCTAGCAAAATATGCTGTTGAATCTAAACCTGTTCTATCTGAGTCAGGCCCATTTTCACCATAAGCTGATAGTGAAGCATATATTATTTTAGAATTTATCTTTCTTATAATAGTGTCCGTTAATCCTAGTTTTTCTCTAGGTGTTTTAGGAAGATTAGTAACAAAAACGTCAGCATCTAATATTAATTTATTTAATATCGCCTGTCCTTCTTTTGATTTAAGATCAATAGATAGGCTTCTTTTATTTCTATTTTCTAGAATAAATGCCCAATCAATATCGCTTTCTGGCCAGACATGACCTCCAATTACAGCCTCTCTATAGGTATCACCAGTAAGTGGCTCAA
>Ga0222718_10001001_pt1 | contig 28643 bp, 16 predicted proteins | sample C33_27DmetaG_FD_165045 | JGI IMG/M metagenome (GOLD analysis project Ga0222718, IMG submission 165045) | Estuarine water microbial communities from San Francisco Bay, California, United States - C33_27D | ecosystem: Environmental > Aquatic > Marine > Unclassified | place: USA: California...
AGAGTAGATAACACAATGAAATTAAACAGAACTCTTAAGGTTGAAACACCACAAGGGGTAAAAACTCTTTTAAACGGTTAAAAAGAATTATTATGTCAGTAGATAAAAAAATATTAAAAGAAATTGAATCTTATAAAAGAATCAATAAGTATATTCTTGAACAAGAAGAACCTGTAGACCCCGCGGCCGACCCAGCATTAGATTTAGGTGGTGATGCTGAAGCACCTGCTGGTGATGAAATGGGCGAACCACAACCTGTAGATGTTGATACAGACCCAGATGTTGAGGTTGTTGATGAACCAGGTATGGAAGGTGGTGATGAAGTATCGTCTGATGAAGTTTCATCTGATGAGGGAACTGAAGAATTAGATATCACTGATTTAGTAACCACACAAAAAGATATGTCTTCAAAGCAAGAAGAGTATATGGAGACAATGATGGATAGATTGAATGACTTAACAAGTAAGTTAGAAGATATGGACCAAATTTTACAAAAGATTAATGATTTGGAACATAAGGTTGAAAAATACCGTCAAAAATCTCCTGAAGAAAAATTACAATTAAGAAGTTTAGACAGTTACCCATACAATCAAAAATTAACTGATTTCTTTTCAGACAAAGAAGTTGAAATGGAAAAAACAGGTAAAAATGAATATGTTTTAACTTCTGATGAAGTTGAAAACTATAGTGATGGTGAGATTAAAAAATCTTTCGACACACCATTTGAAGATGAAGGAATGTAATTGACAAACCAAAAAATATAGACTATAATAAGACCACAATTCGTGGTCTTTTTTATTTTATAACCATTTGACTAAATCACCTTATGTGTTATATTTAAAAGAGAGTAAATAAGAAATAAATTAAAAAGAGTAAAAAAGAGAAACTATGGCAAATGCATTAGACGCAGTACTGGCACAGTACGAAAAAAACACTACTAAAAATAGTGGTGGTAATCAGTCGATGTCTCAAGAAGACCGACTAAAACGTTATTTCACAACGTACCTACCTAAAGGTACTAAATCAGGTCAGAAAAGAGTTCGTATTCTACCTACATCAGACGGTTCATCTCCATTTAAAGAGGTGTGGTACCACGAGGTACAAATTGATGGTAAGTGGACTAAACTCTACGACCCAGGTAAAAATGACGGTGAACGCTCTCCACTTACTGAGGTATATGAAGAGTTGATGTCAACAGGTAAAGAGTCAGACAAGGACTTGGCTCGTCAATACCGTCCACGTAAATTCTACATTGTAAAACTTATTGACCGTGAAAATGAAGACCACGGACCTAAGTTTTGGAGATTCAAAGACAACTACAAGCAAGAAGGTATCTTGGATAAAATTATCCCTATTTGGAAGGCTAAAGGTGACGTAACCGATGCTAACGAAGGTAGAGATTTGATTATCGAGTTGGCTAAAGCAAAAACTCCAAAAGGTATTGAGTACACTGTAGTTCAAACAGTTATGTATGACGACCCATGTGCAATTCATGAAGACGCAGGTCAAATGAAAGAGTGGGTTGAAGACGAACTTACTTGGCAAGACGTATATGCTCAAAAACCTGTTGAGTATTTGGAAGCAATCTCAAGAGGTGAGACACCTGTTTGGGATTCAGAGTTGAAAAAATATGTTTATGGTGAGGAATCAGAAATGTCTATCGGAGGTTCATCTTCAACAACTGAAGATACAGTAGACCCACAAGATACGGCTGAGGTAGATGACGACCTACCATTCTAAAGAAAGTTAACATGATGGTGCAGGCAATGTCTGCACCATCTTTATAATGTAAAGATTATGGCAATTAAGAAAAAAGATTTTAGTAGTATTAAAAAGAAGTTCTCAACTTCTGCAAAATACAAACCCCAAAGATTCTTTGATTTGGGTGAACAGTTCTTGGATGCTGTTGGTGTTCCTGGTCCTGCAATTGGACATTTAAATATGTTCTTAGGTCATTCAGATACGGGTAAAACTACTGCGTTGGTAAAGACTGCGGTTGATGCTCAACGAAGAGGTATGTTACCTGTGTTTATCATCACAGAACAGAAATGGTCTTTTGAACACGCAAAACTTATGGGTTTTGAATGTGAGGAAGTGGTTGATGAGGAAACGGGTGAATTGGATTGGGACGGATTCTTTATCTTTAACAACAATTTTGAATACATTGAACAAATTACAGATTATATCAACGAACTATTAGATGCACAAGCAAAAGGTGAGTTGGAATATGATTTGTTGTTTTTATGGGATTCTGTAGGTTCAGTACCGTGTAAAATGACTTATGAAGGTAAAGGTGGTAAACAACATAACGCAGCCACTTTAGCCGATAAGATTGGTATGGGTATTAACCAACGTATTTCAGGTTCTCGTAGAGCGGATTCAAAATATGAAAACACATTGGTTATTGTTAACCAACCGTGGGTTGAATTACCTGACAATCCGTTTGGGCAACCAAAGATTAAAGCTAAGGGTGGTGAGTCTATTTGGTTAAACTCGTCTTTGGTATTTTTATTTGGTAATCAAAAAAATGCGGGTACCAACAAAATAACGGCAGTTAAAGACAAGAGAAAAGTTAAGTTTGCAACCAGAACTAAAGTATCTGTGATGAAAAACCATATTAATGGTTTGGGTTATGAAGATGGTAAAATCATCGTAACACCTCATGGATTCTTGGCTGGTAAAGATTCAACAGAAGAAAAGAAGTCTATTGAGGCGTATAAGTCTGAACAGGCGGACTATTGGAAAGAGGTCATCGGAACAGAGGGTGACTTCAAATTGGAAGAAGAAAAAGAAGTGTAACCATTTAACACAATAAACGTGGTTAAAACATTATTAGTAGACGGAAATAATTTATTCAAAATAGGTTTTCACGGTGTTAGAGAATTCTATCACGAAGGAAAACATATTGGTGGAATTTATCATTTCGTTAATACTATCAGAAGGTTCTTAACTGAACACAACTATGACAAAGTAATCGTCTTTTGGGATGGAGAAAATAACTCCGCCCAAAGACGACTTATTTCCCCTGATTATAAACAAAACAGAAAACAAACATTAAACGAATCTAAGAGAGAATCGTTTGAATGGCAGATGCAACGCATTCAAGCATATCTTGAGGAGATGTTTATACGTCAGGTATCCATAGAAGAAACTGAAAGTGATGATTTAATTGCATACTATTGTCAAATATCTGAAGACGAGTACAAAACCATATTCTCTTCAGATAAAGACCTTACACAACTTATCTCAGAGAATGTTGAGGTGTACCAACCCATGAAGAAGATAACTCTTAAGAACGGAGATTTGGTACCTCTAAAAGACATCTCAATACCCCATAGTAATATTGCAACATTTAAAATTATATCTGGTGATAAATCAGATAATATTGATGGTATTCAATATATGGGTGAAAAGACATTTGTTAAATTATTTCCTGACATAGTTGATAATGCGGTATCTGTTGACGATATTAAACAACGTGCTGAGGAATTACACAAAACGGACAAAGACAATCGAGCATTACAAAACCTTTTATCGGGTAAAACAAGAAAAGGGGTTTTTGGTGAAGAATTTTTTGATATTAACAAAAAACTTGTAGATTTGTCCAAACCATTGCTAACTGAAGAGTCAAAGGAGACTATTGAACTTTACCATAGAGAAAATTTGGACCCTGATGGTAGAGGATATAAGAACCTAATGAGGATGATGATGAGTGATGGAATTTTTAAGTACCTACCTAAACATGACAATGCTTGGGTAGAATTTTTAACACCTTTTATGAAACTTACTCGTAAAGAAAAAAGAAGATTTAAAAACAAAAAAAGAAAATTATGAAAGAAAAAAGTGACGTTACAAAGTTAGAGTTTTTGTTAACACTTAATGACAACATTGTAGTACAGAGATACTTCAATGTTAGGGGGTACAATTCTAAGGCGAGAGCCAGTCTTGATTTGTACAATTTGGTAAGGTCTCTTTCTGAGAACATTCAGAAAGATTTAAAGACTAAAGCGTTGAATTATCTTAACGATAACGCTGAACAAATTTTTTCAAATCCTGACATTTTGGACACCTCAAACACGGACGGTCCTGAGAATTTTAATGTCTATATTAGGATAGGAGATGAGACAATTTGTCATAGAATATGGGACGCAAAGGTATACCCTCCAAAGACAAGATATACCGTAGACGTACGCCCACACCTAAAAAAGTTGCTTCGCGACTTGACTGACATTTTTTCATCGGAAAATTTATCTTACACCTACATGGACTATCAACTAGTTTAACCATATTTATATTCTACACACAAAGATTAAAGCTTAATAAATTATGTCAAAAGAAAAGAATTTTGGATACCTCGGAAACACATTTCAACTACAACTTATTAACAACATTATCCTATACAAGGATTTTGCGAATTCTATCGTAGATGTTCTCGAACCAAAGTACTTTGACAATCAATATTTTAAGTTAATCATGCAGATGACGAAGGAGTACTATCAGAAGTACGAACACACTCCTTCATTTTCAACTTTAGAACAGATTACAAAGTCCGAAGTAACATCTCCAATGGCTCAAAAAATGGTCCTGGATATGATTGGGCAAGTAAAAGAGGCTTCAAACGAAGGTTACCAATACGTTCAAGAGAAGTCTTTAAAGTTCTGTAAACAACAAGAACTTCAGAAGGTAATGACCAAAGCTCAAAAGATTATCGACAAAGGTGATTTTGAGTCATACGACCACTTAGAAGAGATGGTTCGTGAAGCATTACAGGTAGGTGAAGTTGATTCTGGAACTGCAGATGTTTTCTTTAATTTGGATGAGGTTTTGGATGACGATTTCCGTCACCCGATTCCGATGGGTATTGTCGGTATTGACAACCTACTAAAAGGTGGGTTGGCAAAAGGTGAGATTGGAGTAATACTGGCACCTACTGGTGTTGGTAAAACAACGGTCTTAAGTAAGATATCCAACAACGCATTTAACTTGGGTTACAATGTGTTACAGATATTCTTTGAGGACAATCCTAAAATTATCCAAAGAAAACACTTCACTATGTGGACAAAGATTGCTCCTGACAATCTGTCATTACATAAAGAAGATGTTTTAAATAAAGTAAAACAGATTAAGGAAAATGCTTCAAATAGACTGGTCTTAAAAAAATTACCGTCAGACACATTAACCATGAATCAGATTAAAAATCAGATTCGTAAAATGATTGCTGAAGGTAATAAGATAGATATGGTTGTTTTGGATTATATTGATTGTGTCGTTCCTGATAAAAATTTAGGGGACGAATGGAAAAGTGAAGGTTCAGTAATGAGAGGTTTTGAAGCGATGTGTCATGAGTTAGACATTGTTGGATGGACTGCAACACAAGGTAACCGTTCCTCTATTTCATCAGAGGTGGTTACGACTGACCAAATGGGTGGTTCTATCAAAAAAGCACAAGTTGGTCACGTAATTATTTCTGTTGCAAAATCATTACAACAGAAAGAAATGAATTTGGCGACAATCGCAATCACAAAATCTCGTATCGGTAAAGACGGTATCGTATTTGAAAATTGTAAGTTCGACAACGAGATGATGGAAATTGATACAGAGTCGAGTGTTACTTTCTTAGGTTTAGAAGAACAAAAAGAAGAAAGAAACAAAGACCGTATCAAAGAATTATTGGAGAAACGTAAGAATAGAGAAAATTCTAACAACAACAATCAAACTCCAAACATTAAATAAAATACAAAGAAAATATTATGGAAAGTTTAATTAGTCAGGTAAGTAAAGACATTCGTTATGTCATTAAAAGAAGCGGAGATAAAGTCCCATTTCAAACAGAAAAAATTGAAAGGGCAATCCTAAGCGCGATGGAAAGTATAGATAGAGTAGATGAAGAAGCTGCGGAAAGAATCGCAAGAATATCTACAAAAGCTCTATTCAGAAATAATAAAGATAATGTTCCACATGTTGATGAAATTCACGATATGGTGGAGAACAAACTAATGGATAACGGTTTAAATGAGGTTGCTAAAGAATACATCATTTATCGTTCTAAACATAGGCCAAACATTTTTGCAAAGAGAGTAAACCTTAAACCTTATGACTACCCAAGTCTAAATGAGTATGTCGATGCTATTCGTCATTCATATTGGGTACATACTGAGTTTAATTTTACCTCAGATATTCAGGACTATAAAGTTCACTTAAGTGAAAAAGAAAAATCAGCAGTTGAAAGAGCTATGTTGGCAATTTCACAGATTGAGGTTGCGGTTAAAACATTTTGGGGTGATATCTACAAAAGAATGCCAAAACCTGAAATCGGAAATGTTGGTGCTACGTTTGCAGAGTCTGAAGTTAGACACGCAGATGCGTATTCACATTTAATTCAATTGTTAGGTCTTAATAATGAGTTTGAAAACTTATTACAAGTACCAGCAATTCGTAGAAGAATTAAATACTTAGAAAAATCTATATCAAATTCTAAGTCAGTTGAAAACAAAGAATACTTTGAATCTGTTGTATTATTCTCAATGTTTGTAGAAAACGTATCATTATTCTCACAATTTTTAGTTATGTTGTCTTTCAACAAACATAAAAATATGTTAAAAGGTATTAGTAATGCGGTTGAGGCAACATCAAAAGAGGAAAATATCCATGCTGAGTTTGGATTTGATTTGGTAAATCTAATCAAAGAAGAAAACCCATCATGGTGGACAGAAGAGTTAAAAGATGATTTGGTAAACGCAACAATGGAGGCGTATGAAGCGGAAAGTGAGATTGTAGATTGGATTTTTGAAAAGGGAGATTTAGATTTCTTAACAAAAGCTGAGACAATGGAGTTTATTAAAAATAGATTTAATATATCATTAAACTCTATTGGTATTGACAGTATTTTTGAAATCAGAGAACCTTTGTTAGAAACAACAGAATGGTTTGACGATGAAATTCTAACTACCAAACACACAGATTTCTTCAACAAAAGAAGTATTAACTACAGTAAGAAATCAAAATCAATTACGTCAAACGACTTATTTTAAAAAAAACAATAATAGAAAATTAATATGAAAGATAGAAAACCTTTTGATTGGATTAATGAAGAATCGGTAACGTTTCTACAAAGAGGGTATTTAAGTGAAGGTGAAGAACCTTTAGAAAGAATTAGAACAATTGCTGAACATGCAGAAAAGTTGTTAGGTATCGAGGGTTTTGCAGATAAATTCTACGACTACATGGGTAGAGGATGGTATTCTTTATCATCACCAGTGTGGGCAAACTTTGGAAAAAGAAGAGGTTTACCTGTAAGTTGTTTCGGGTCTAACATCGGAGATAACATCGAGTCAATCTTATATACACAGGCTGAGGTTGGTGAAATGAGTAAGATGGGTGGAGGTACCTCAGGTTACTTTGGTAACATTAGAGAAAGAGGTGCTGAAATTACTGATAATGGTCATGCACCAGGTTCGGTACACTTTATGAACTTATTCGAAAGTGTGGTAGATAATATCTCACAAGGTTCAACACGTAGAGGTCGTTTCTCACCGTATCTTCCTGTAGAACATCCTGATATTATGGAGTTCTTGGAGATTGGTACTGAGGGTTTCCCTATTCAAGATTTGACACACGCGGTTACTGTGACTGACAAATTTATGGAAGAAATGATTGCTGGTGATGATGAAAAAAGAGCGATTTGGGCTAAAGTTATCCAAAGACGTGGGGAGATTGGATATCCATACATTATGTTCCATGACACAATGAACAACAAGACTGTGGATGTTTATAAAGACAAAGAAGCAACAATATATAATTCAAATTTATGTTCTGAGATTGCACTTCACAACTCTGAAGAAGAGTCATTTGTTTGTGTATTGTCATCAATGAATGTTCTTCACTATGATGAGTGGAAAGACACAGATGCTGTTGAGATTATGACAATGTTCTTAGATGCGGTTGTTACTGAATTCTTGACTAAGATTGAGGACATCAGAGATAACGGAACTATCGAAGGTAAGAGAGGTTTCTTCTATTTGGAGAAAGCTTACAACTTCGCTAAGAGACAAAGAGCGTTGGGTCTTGGTGTATTAGGTTGGCACTCACTTCTACAGAAGAGAGGTCTACCATTCGACACTAGAGACACAGCAAGATTGAATGTTGAGGTATTCAAACTTATCAAAGAAAAGTCTTATAAGGCATCTGAAGAATTGGCTACAATGTTTGGTGAACCTGAATACTTAAAAGGTTACGGTAGACGAAATGTTACGTTGAATGCAATAGCACCAACAACATCTTCAGCGTTTATCTTAGGTCAGGTATCACAATCAATTGAACCTATTTGGTCTAACTGTTATGTGAAGGACGTGGCTAAGATGAAGGTAACCATTAAGAATCCTGTTCTTAAAGAGTTATTGGATGAGTTAGGTCAAGACACTAAGGCAGTTTGGAACAGTATCAAACAAAATGATGGTTCAGTACAACATTTAGACTTTTTGACTGATGAACAGAAAGAGGTATTTAGAACTTTTGCAGAAATCAATCAGTCGTCAATCATCAACCAAGCTGCGGTTCGTCAAGACTACATTGACCAATCACAGTCGTTGAACTTAATGGTTTCACCTGACATGCCGACAAGAGATGTTAACAAACTTCTTATCGAAGCTTGGCAGTTGGGTGTTAAGACATTGTACTACCAACACTCAATGAATTCGGCTCAAGCTTTCGCAAGAAAGAAGTTGGGATTGAATGACCTTCACTGTGTTGCATGTGAAGGATAATAGATAAAATATCAGAAGAAATGAAAACTCAAAATATCTTCTGAGGTTAAGGAAGGGAAAAAAGGTCGGACGTTGTCTGACCTTTTTTATTATGGGTTTAGATAAAATAACCTGTGATTATATTTATGGAATATGGCTGACGGTAAAACATATGGTGTATTTTTCCCATTTAGGGATAGTGAACGTGGAGACTACGTAACCTTAACTCAAACTTCTGAGGATGAGATTAGGGCGGATTTGTTACACTTAATATTAACTCGTAAAGGTAGTAGGTATTATTTACCTGATTTTGGCACACGAATTTATGAGTTTATTTTTGAACCATTAGATGGTCCAACATTTGATTCTATTAAAGCGGATATCAGACAAGCGGTTGAAAAATACATACCAAACTTACAAATAAACAATATCACTGTTGAGCCATATTTAGACTCTGAACCATTACCTGGTGAAATTAACTATGAAGAGTTGGGTAACCAAATCTTTAAGATACCAGGACGAGGGACTGAAGAGTACACTGCGAAATTGAGAATAGATTATTCTATAGTTAATGGAACATTTTCATCTAAAGATTTCGTAATAATTAATATTTAATAGTATATGGCTAATCGTAGAATATCATACACAGAAAGAGATTTCGCAGGGTTAAGACAGGACCTGGTAAACTATACTCAACAGTACTATCCTGAACTGATTGCTAATTTTAATGATGCATCAATTTATTCTGTGTTTATGGATTTAAATGCTGCGATTGGTGATAACTTACATTATCACATGGACCGTAGTATTCAAGAAACGGTCTTACAATATGCACAACAAAAATCTTCAATATATAATATAGCCAGAACCTATGGGTTAAAGATACCTGGTAACAGACCATCAATAGCTTTGGTTGACGTTTCAATTACGGTACCAGCATTGGGTGACCAAGAGGACGAAAGATATTTGGGCATAATGAGAGCGGGTTCACAATTCATTGGTGCAGGTCAGGTATTTGAAAATCCAAACGACATCGACTTTAGTTCTCAATACAATAGTGATGGTTATCCAAACAGAACTAAGATTCCTAACTTTGATTCTAACAACAGACTTATTAATTATACTATTACCAAAAGAGAGGTTGTTGTTAATGGTTTAACAAAAACATTTAAAAAGGTTATCAGTAATAGTGATGTAAGACCATTCTTTGAATTTTTCTTACCTGAGAAAAATGTTATTAGTATTAATGCTATTATTCAAAAAGATGGTACTAGTTATCAATCACCACCACTTTACGGTGAATTTATCAATTCACCTGATAAATGGTACGAGGTGGATGCATTGGCTGAGAGTAGAATATTTGTTGAGGACCCTACAAAGCCTTCGGACCAACCAGGTATTAAAGTTGGTAAGTACATTGAAACTGAAAACAGGTTTGTATCTGAATTTACACCTGAGGGGTATTGTAAGATTACTTTTGGTGGTGGTACAACAACACCTGAGGAACAACTACAAGAGTTCAGTAGAACAGGGGTACCATTAAGAATTCAAGATTATCAAAATAATATTGGTTTAGGTGTCACTGTAAAACCAAATACTACGTTGTTTGTACAATATAGAATTGGTGGAGGTAAGTCATCTAATGTTGGTGTAAATGTTATCACTCAATTTGGTACAACGAGATTTGACGTTAAGGGACCATCAGACACTATCAATCAAAATGTTATTAATAGTTTAAGATGTACAAATGTTACAGCTGCTATTGGTGGTGGAGACCTACCAACAACTGAGGAGGTACGTAACATGGTTTCCTTTAACTTTGCTGCACAAAAGAGAGCGGTAACCATCAATGATTATAATTCGTTGGTTAGAACAATGCCGAGTAGATTTGGTGCACCTGCGAAAGCCGCAATTACTGAAGAAGATAATAAAATTAAAATTGAACTATTATCGTATGACCCACAGGGTAAATTAACAGATTCAGTTTCAAATACATTAAAACAAAATATTGCCAATTATTTATCACACTATAGAATGATAAATGATTATATTCAGGTGACCACAGCAAATGTTATTGATTTAACGTTTGATATTTCTGTGGTTATTGATTCAACACAAAATCAGGGAGAGGTTATCACAAATGTTATTGATGGGGTAAACGATTACTTTACACCACAAAAACAACAGTTGGGTACAAATGTAAACATTTCTGATATTAGAAGAATAATTCAAAATATGCCAGGTGTGATTTCATTGGCAGATTTAAAAGTCTTTAATAATGTGGGGGGTAGGTATTCAAATTCACAAACTTCACAAAGATATGTTAATAGTGAAACCAAAGAAATACAGTTAATTGATGACACCATTTATGCTGAACCTAATCAGGTATATCAGATAAGATTTATTGAAAGTGATGTCGTTGTTAGGGTGAAGACTTTGTCAAATACTGATTTCTCATAAATTACTACCATATACTTTTCTTAAAATCAAATTAAAATTAAGATGAATAACTATTTATCTTAAAAACTTATTATGCCAAAATCAATCAGAATTAAAACTGAACCTGGTGTTGATAAAAATATCAATATAAAGATTGACCAAGAGTTTGATTTCTTAGAGATATTGTCTTTAAAGTTAAGACAAGAAGATTTATACACACAATTCTGTGCTGACTACGGTGTGGTTGTTGGTCGTGTAATTGCCAATGGGGGTGTGGGTATACCAAATGCTCACATATCTATTTTTGTTCCTATTGACCAAATTGATGAGAACGACCCTGTTATCTCAACAATATATCCATTTAAATCTCCTGAAAGTAAAAACGAAGATGGGTTTAGGTATAACCTATTACCTTATGAAAATGAATATTATGGTCATACCGCAACAGGTACGTTTCCAACGGATGAGGATGTCTTAACACGAAAAGAAGTTCTTCATGTATATGAAAAGTATTATAAGTATTCAGTAAGAACAAATGAATCTGGTGACTTTATGATTGTTGGTGTACCATTGGGTGCACAGAAATTGGTAATGGATTTGGACTTATCTAACATGGGTGAGTTCTCACTTAGACCTTCAGACCTTATTAGAATGGGTATGGGTGTACCTACTCAGTTTGATGGTCAACTATTTAAAGCATCTGAAAATATTGATTCCTTACCTCAGATTTTACACGATGTTAAAGACATTGATGTGTCATCATTTTGGGGTGCTGATGATGTGTGTGACGTGGGCATCACAAGAGCCGATTTTGATTTAAGAGAGAGAGGTATTGAAATATCACCTCACTCGGTGTTTATGGGTTCAATTATATCATCAAGTGAAGAAGATTTTTTAAAGGCGAGTTGTAAACCTAAAAAAGACACTGGTAATCTGTGTGATTTAACCTCAGGTCCTGGTCAGGTCTTAGCAATTAGACAGACTATTGATGTTGATGAGAATGGTGACCCTGTATTGGAAGAATATAAATTAGAAGAGGGTGGTAACGTTATTGATGATAATGGAGCTTGGTTAGTAGATTTACCGATGAACCTTAATTACGTAACAACAAACGAGTTTGGTGAAAGAGTAACATCTAATGACCCAAAAGTAGGTATACCAACTAAAGCCAAATACAGATTTAAAGTTAAATGGCAGAATGAAGGTGGGTTAGATAATCATATTTTAAGAGCTAATTACCTAATTCCAAATATTAAAGAACACTGGGATATAAACCCTAGTAGTAATTATGTTAATCAACCTGAAGGTAAGTTTAATAAATCATATGCGTTTTCTTTAGATTGGAACGATTATGAAGACAAAGATGCGGCCATAAAATGTGAGGATACATTCTATCAGTTTACCTTTAATAAGGTATATACAACCGCGGCTCATTTAGACCGTTTTAAATGGGGATTTAATAGACAAAAACATTTAGGTATAAAAAATATAACAGACAGAGATTGTATTACAGAGAATAATAAATTTCCAACAAATGAAGCACAAAGAAATTTCGACTTTTTATATTCTTTAATGTCTTTTATTTTGTTAATATTCACACCTGTCATATTATTACTAATTATTGTTGCTCATTTCTTATCTTTTATTGCGGAAATAATTTTATTCCTTATAAACGCTCTTAGACCGATAATAAATTTAGTTTATAGAGTTTTATGTCCTGCGATTAAATTTTTAGCACCAAAAAGGATGAGAGGAAAAGATTGTTCAGAACCTTTATTACCTGAGAAAATTAAAAATCCAATAACCAACCTACCATTACCAATGTTAACATATCCTGATTGTGAGTCGTGTCCTTGTAAGACAACTCCAAATGGTGATAGTGCAGTCGGTACCGAAGAGGACCCAAAACCTATTGAACAACCTCAAGTCTTGGCAAGTGATTTAGCGGCAATTAATAGTTCCGTTTTATATGATGAAATTGAATGTGGTAATAATGATGTTGAAGATGAATTTTTAACTCAGGTATATTCTGGTTATGATGAAGGAATACCTGATGGGTTAGATAATGGGTCAGATGCTTTATGGTTTAAAACACCTCTCTACTATGAAACTGATGAAATGAGTAATGTTAGCTCTGATAAATGGAAGGCAACAAACACAATTTCAATGGGTCAATCTTTAAACTTATTAAATCAAAGGTCACGTTATTTCTTTAGCAGCAAACCAAATAGAATAACGACAAAAATAACTAATAATAATTTTAGTACTTTAAGTTATGCTAATGGTCGAAATACTTTTACGGATATGCCGTTAATTATGGTTTGTAGAGAGGGTATAAGTTATAATCCAGGTCAACTTATAACCTTTAACAATACAGAATTAATAAATGACCCTAACATTAGTGGTCAAACACAAAATCAATACGATACTGATTCCATAACAGGTTCTGTAGAAAATAATTCATCGGCATACATACCAAAAACTGTTAGGTATATTGATGAATACGGGGCCACTACAACTAGTGTACTTGATTTAGTTAATGAAGATGTAACAGGTAGGACTTATAACTTTAAAACAGGGTTAGAATATTTTCAAGTAGTTACTGCAACTACTTTAGGAAATATTGAAAATATTGTTGGTGCTAATTCAATTATTAAGGATTATATCTTTGATAAAAATAGTGCTTATATATGTAATAGAGGAAATACAATTACTGAAGAAACTATCAAACAATTTGATGGTTATAAAAATCTTATATTTGTTATTTTAACAAGAGGTGTGGACCCTTACACTCCAAAACAAAAAATAGAATATGATTTAACTAAGCTTTTAGGTTCTAATATAAAAATACAAGGTCAATATTACTTAAATCATCCAATACAACCAAACGGTAATGGTTCGTGGAAAGTAGATGAAAAAACTCCACAACCACACCATCTAAGGTCAGGTTCTAATTGGTCTTCAACAACAAATAATAATGATAAATTATTTAATCAATCCTTTTTATTTAGTGTAAAACCTTCTGAATTCAATTCATTTGATTCAAAAGCAACGACAACTTATTCATCTATTGATAAACAAATTAAATCATACTTAAGTGGGGGTATGTTTGCACCGAGTGTGAAGGGTTATGATGAGGCTAATGGTGAAACTAAACAAAATGAATTTGAAATTAGTCATAACGGTCCATCACAAGGTAGGGTTGAGGGTGCTACATATCAACATACATCAAAACCTTTTGACTCAAACATTAATAACCATCTTAACTATTATACTGTTTCCACAACATATAAAAATTTAACTACTACTGTTCCACATACTACAATGTCTAACCATGAAAACTTAATCTTTAGGTCTGATAGACTTCCAGGTTCAGATAATATGGAGGTTGGTCTTGTGAGTGTATATCATGATGTTCAGACGTTTGTTTTTCATCTTAATGATGGATTTTCCATTTATACTGTAAGTGATGATGGTAGTCAGTCAGCATCTTATGACTATAGTACTGAAACTACAGCATCAGATGATACTGGAAATGCTGCCGATATGACAGGTGAAACAAATTCTAAATTAACAAGTGTATTAAGTACTTTTAATTGTAGTGGTATGGTTCCTTTAGATTGTTACACAGGAGAAGGTAGTAGTTTTACTGCTGACCCTGATTGTGATACATGGGAAGAAAAACCTAATAAATATAGAGTTCAAAACGGATGTTATACTTTTGTAAATCCAGTTCTGCTTTTTAGTATAGGTAGAGACATGAAAAACTTTCTTGAGTGGAAATCAAGATATAAATTTATTTATGCGGCATGTAGAGGTATTTTTGGTCATGCATTCCAAAATAACTGGATAAACGGTACATTATATATGCCATCTTTCCAAAAAAGAACATTCTTTGATGGTAGTAACCAAGTAAGAAGATATAAATACTGTGGAGACCCAAATCAAAGTGCGTTTGGTATGTTCTTTTTAAATAGAGAATACCGTGGACCCTTATATTTTAATACGGATTCAAACTCATTCTTTTATAGGTCAGCACCATACTATGGTAATAGTTTCGTTTCACAAGACATACAGGCTGGTGGTGTTTTTGGTTTTAATTATCCAGGTACTAATGCGGGTCAAATATTCTTCCCTACGACTATTATGGATATGGGACCAAAAACAGAATTTTTGAAAGACTTAATAATGGAACCCGAATTTCAATCTTACGTTGTGAATAAAATACCTACAACCACCTTCAAAGACATATCAGGTATTTTAAATCTTTATATTATTAATCGTTTAACAAATAGAAGCTTTTTAGATAAACTAGTAGGTGGTGGAGACGATAGTGTTAGAGCCTCTTTTTCAAGAGACGGTGGTTATAATGTTTTTGACGGTAGAATGGACGGTGATTATGTTCAGATGATTAGTATTAATTCAGAATTTGGAGTTATACCGTATATTGATGGCAATTATGCTGACGAAATATACGTTGGTTCTGATAGTACTAAAGATGCAATAATCGGGATATGGTTTACAGGTGAAACCTCACAAAGAAAAGAATTAGGACCAGGAAAAATTACGATAGGTACTGTAAGTAGTGAGTTTAGTTATCCTAATGCTCAAGAAGTACCAAGTTATCAATGGGAGGTTAAACCTGATAAAGACAGTGGTTGGTTTGGAACACAATTAAATACATGGGCGACAGATAAAAATGATTTAATCGTTGTGAAATATCAAGATGAAAATTTTGTTGGTCTTACTGACTACGCTAAATCTTCTAACACAGGTTTGGGGTTAGGTTATTTATATAATGAACCCGCTAACGCAGCTATCCCTACAAAATTTACTAATAGAAATAAATTTAGAGTGGGTTCACCATTCCATTTTTATTTTGGATTGAAAAGAGGTAAGAGTGCAATGAATAGGTTCATAACTAAGTTTGTAATATTGGATGACTAATGGGTAATCAAAAAAACAACGATACTATTAGAATTGTTAGAGGGTCTGACAGATATGCTGGTGCACCTAATACTGACCTGTTTATACAAGTGCCACTTAACTCAACCAAAAAAGAAAAAATTGAAGGTGACCGTAATGTATTGTTAAACTTAGAGGAGAGGTTTGACCACGAAAGACAGATATCCACTACATTTAGAGTGGCAGGTAAGATAGTCAACATTTTTAATAATTCTATTTCAGGTAAGTGTAACAATTACGACCCGTTTAGAGATAGTTTATATTATATAAATGTTGAAGATTCAGTGACCACCAACGTATGGAGAGGATACCCTCAGTACGATGAATTTACATTTTTTAGAACTAGCTCTGTGAATAACCACATAAGTTACAAACCTAAAAGTGCCTCAACATATAATTGGTCTTTATATGTTACCTACCCTAGTTCAAATGATTATACTCAACAGATGACTTTTACTGATGATGAGTTTAATAATGTGAATAATTTTACTGTATCTGAAGGTGTACCATATGTTATAAAAAATAGAATTGTTAACGGAAAAAGATTAATAAGTTTTTACTGTGGATTTAAACATAATATAGTCAAAGGTGAGTATATCTACTTAAACACGACTGTGGATAACAAAAGAATGTTTGAAGTTTATAGTTTAGGTGACCAATCGTTTGGAAATGAAGAAACCGTATTAAACATATATGATTATGGGTTTACAGGTGCAGGTTTTAATGACGGTTCGGTAGGTACATTTAGGAGGGTTATAAACCCTAACAATTCTGGTGAAACCATGTCAGAATATTATGTTAGAAAACATAAAACACTGACGACAGTCGATAATGTAGACCTTACCAGATTAGGATTTGAGAAAAGTAATTTCCCCGTTCAAAAGAAATTAGAATATTCTGCGGCAACGCCTAATAAAGTACAAAGAATATCGGTAAAGGACGGTAGAAATGATTTCGGTTTTTCTTTTGACAAAGAAATTAATATCATAGGATTAATTGACAACTTAGACCGACCACTTACTGAGTTATTTGTGACGATTGTCAACAAAGGTTATATGGGTTGGTTTAACAATCCTTTTAATCCTGGCACATTCACCAACAATCAAACAGGTATTGAAGTAGGTTGGAGTTTTAACTTTAAAAAAGACACCTTAGATACATGGTGGCAAAAAAGTAACCAAAATAACAAAGATAATATACCTTTTGGTACTTACAATATTGGACTAAAAACGTTCTATTACAATCAAGATTTACCTTTAGGACACGAACTAAAAGGTGATATATGTGAGTGGAACAAATACGACCAAAAGGAGACGGTCTTATCTAAAATGTCACACAAATTTTCGTTTAATAACAATTATTTTGACGATAATGGTAGTCAAAACCTACCTTTTGGGTATGCATATCAACCACACTATAGTGTACCTATAAGGGCGTATTCTGATTACGTAGAAACTGGTGATGAGGATAAGGTTTCTGACATCCCTGACTACTCATTTTACTCAGAATTTGAGGGATTATGGAGATGGAGAGATATATATTCTTATGGTTATATTGATACGAGTGGTAATGGTGTTGACCATCCATTTTTAAATGACAATCACTATCCTTTTAGTCAAGTTATCTTCTTACAAACGCCGATGACGAGAAACAACAACGTCTTTAACGACATAATCTACCCACCATTAAGAGATAATTGTGAATAAATTTAGATTTACAGTAAAACAGACCGATACGGAAATAGATTTACCTATTGAAATCAAATTTGATGGATTAGGTAGGGAAGATTTGGTGCAACAATATGAAAATGATGTATTGGAGGAGATTATAAACCCTATTGAAGATTTTGAGGTTACCCGCTATTCACACAATGAATGGTTGGACAATAATCAAAATGAAAAAACAAGCACCACTTACAATTTTCACTTTTTTAACAGACAAATATCTGTTGAAAACACAACTGCAGCCAATAATGGTATGTGGGTTTCTGATTACAATTATATCTACCCACCAGTATACTCAAATTATAGTGGTATAACATTTACCGATAAAGAATTGTATTACTATGCAAATTCATTTAAGAGAAGTTTCTTTAAGATAGACTTTTACGATAGTGTTAAACCTGAAAACCAACAATTATATTTCACGATTATCATTCCAACACAGCAAGGAAGAAAAGAAAGTGTGGATATTGGTACCGCTTCAGTTCCAAATGTAGTTGATTTAAGAATACCTACATATGATTTAGATTTTGTGGGTGATAAGGAAGGATATTTTATCTATTGGTTAAAAAGTAGAAAATATATTAATATTGACGATTTCTATATGTCGGCAAAATTCTTTAATGCCAAAACAGGTCAGTTCACCCGAATGATGAACAGACCACAATCAATGTTAACTGATAAGTTTAATTTTAACAAAGAAGAGTACTTTTATTATAAAGTAAGTTTGGATGTTAATAATTATGTATATGAGGTTTTTAAAATGTTTGGAGCACAAAATAGGGTAGGAACAACGATTGAAAACATAAATTGGTATGAATATGTAAACCCACAATAATGGAAGAGAAATATTACATAAAAATATCACCTGAGTCTATCAAAGGTGATGTGGTCCAAGAATTCTTTAGTGGAAATACTTTTGGAGTGTATACAGGTATGACTCAAATACTAAGTGGGGGGACCAACGGAAGTAGTTTATTAACGGGATTAACTATACCATTAGTATTCAGACAAACATACGAAAATTTAGGGTATTACACACCATTTGATGGTTTTATTTTACAAAAAGATGTGGTTAATAATTTTGTAACAGATAAAGACCCTAACAATCAATATACAATTAGACTCTATAATACTTCAGACCAATACAAAGGATTTTTAAAATTGGCAAATTATACTGTTGATTGGGGTGACGGTAATACAGAACCTCTGACATCGAATGCTCCTCAATACTTATCACACACCTATCCAAATGTTTCTACAGGGTATACTATTACCTTGACACAAAACAATCCGTGGGGTCAAACAATAGTTGAAAAGAAAGTTTATTTACCAACAACGGGGGTGACAGTTAATAATCCTCAGGGTGAGATTACGTTTGTCCCTCAAGGGGGTAATTGGTCAGGTATACCGATAAGTTACAAATATATTTTTACAGGTGACAGTTCAAATACTGTTGCAAGTCAAACATCAAATAATTTTACGTCCGTACCATTTGTGGTTAGTGGATTTACATCTTCGAGATTAAATGAATTAAAATTATACGGTAAGGTATCTTTTGACGATACTGTGACTGTTAAAAAACAAGGACAAGATTATGGTAAAGTAAACTCAATGACGAGTGCTTATACCTCATATACAATCAATAATGTTAACTATTACGACTACCCTGATGGTACAACATTATACATCGCCAATTCATCAGGTTTAACAAGTAATGAGCTTGTTGCATCTGCGATTACTAAACAAGAAGTATTAATTAACGTAGTTGACTCACCAGAAATACAATCTGAAATATTTATTGAGAGAGGTAAACTATCAGGCTTTGAGTCGTTGCAGAGATTGGGTGAAGTTGATAACATGGGTGACTTAACTTCTTATGGTTATGGTTACTTCAAAATAAACAAACAGAAAGAATAAAAAAATGGCATTAGGAACATACGGAACTGTAAGACCCGCAGACATGTCCCCTGAAGATGTGGAGATTATTTTAAACTACACTACTTCAAGAGACGTAACAACAGACTTTGTTTTAACTAAACTGAACGCCGCTGATGTACTTACCCCTTATTTTCACAATTCAAACACAGGTGGAAACGCTGACGTTGAAATATTAGGTGGTTTATACAATTTAAAATTACCAGCCGAAGAGTTCAATAAAATAGGTATATACACCTTATACATTAGACCTGTAGAGATTAGGACTACCATCACTGACTGTGGTGTATTGTCTGCTTTACCTAATGTTAAAGGTATTATCATTGATTTAAATGGTGTACCAGACGAATTTAGAAGTAGATTCAATAATCAGGGTCTTGTAGGTTATAGAATTGAATATCTAAATGATGACGGAACAAAAATCCCTAACTTTTATAGAGTTATCACATCTTCATTCTATTGTGAACCTGTTGTTACTAATTTAACGAACAGTTCACAAAAAGCAATTAGATATAGATATGTGGATGGTGGTAGTGATTTGGTATTCTGTACTGTCTCACCATCGAGTGCTCCATCAAACAAAGCAACTGCAACACCTTTTATTGGTCAACCTAATCAAAATATTGTAGTAACAAACACATTCTTTAATCCTATTACTGTGGATATTGAATTAGCTGAACATGATATTGACACACTTGCTATTGCACTTTACGGAAATCAGACTAAGAGTATGGAAGATGGTATCTACACATTATACGATAGAAACCTCAACATTTATAAACAATACAACTTATTTGAAATTCGTGACGAGTTTAACAATCTTCTTTATGAGGTTCGTCAGGACCGTGATGAGAATATTGATTTCAGCAAGAATTTCAATAACATAATCAGTTAATAGATGGCGAATAATCGAAAGAAATATTTTTACCCACCTGCCCCACCTAGCGGTACTGAGTCTTTCTCACCCGATTTGGTAGGGTTTCAGGTTATTGATGGTGGAGGTCTAACTCAGGGTAACTTCGAGTTTACGACTTCTATTGTTGAAAAGGTAAATAGAACCTTTAATACTGGTGTGTTCTCAAATCCAATTTCATTATTGGATATTGACATCAATAGTATTGAAGAGTCAAAAGCGATTATTGCAAAAAACTATAGAGTTTATCCTAACTACGATATTAGTCAGGTTACCAACTACGCATTGTACGGTTCATTACAAAAAAGATTATCAGCATCCATTACAAAAATTATTCACTACTTTCCTGCATCTATTGAGGTTAATGAGGTTATTAAAAAAGACTACTCAACGGCAAATACTGCATCGAATATTAGTTATGACTTAACGGAAAACGAAACAACGATGACTATGGATGTTAGTCGTTTTGTTAATCCTTTCGATATTGATTACTCTGTTAACTCTACACGTAACATTGAGGTTAGACCATTTAGTACGAGTCCACTTAGAGACCTTACTAAGTTTTATGAGAAATATGCGTTGTATGTTAATGACATGGAAGTAGAATACCCATTTGTTGATTTTGTACCGTCAAATAGTGTATCTGCAGGGACTATTACTGTAACAGTTCAAGGTAACCCGTTTAGTGGTGCATCGAGTACCACGGATACTTTAATTCTTAGACCTAGTAAATATCATACTGAGGTAGCCTTTAAAGAACCTTTTGATGAGGTAGAGGACTTTTTATTAAATAGATTTACAAGCCCACCATATAAAGCTACTTTTGATTTGGTTGAAGAAACAAATAGCGGAAAGTTTGTTAAGACAAAAACATCTGTTATTTGGCCGAAAAACGGTGTATGGAACTTAGATATTATTACTGACCAATTTAATGAATACTTAAATCGTGTTAGTGAGATTGCCTTAGTGATGGACAATAACAAAACTGATTTGATTGTCCGTTTCTTAACAACAGGTGCGTTTAAAGACTTTGATACTGGTGACCAAAAAATAGAAAAGGTTTTACAAATATACGGTAGAAGTTTTGATGAGAGTAAAAAATTTATTGATGCGTTGGCATATATGAACTCTGTACACTACACACCTCAAAATGATATACCTTCAGAGTTACTTAAAAACTTAGCACAGACGTTAGGGTGGGATACTAACATTTCACCGATTACTAATGATGATTTTTTAAGTTCAGTATTTGGAACTAAAAACAGTTCTATCTACCCTGGTTTCCAAAACGACCCTACACCACAACAGTTAAACTACCAATACTATAGAAATCTAATTCTTAATTCGGCATACCTTTTCAAATCTAAAGGTACAAGAAAATCTATTGAAGCCATTCTAAGATTGGTAGGGGCACCAAAAGATTTAATTAAGTTTAACGAAATAGTATATGTTGCGGATGGTCCGATTAACCTTGAAAGGTTTAACGGTGAGTTCCTAAAAATATCGGGAGGTACAAAAGTAGATGAGATTCCAGCATTAGACCCGACAATAACGTACAGTATTCAAGGTACGGTATATACTGGATTTACAACATCAACATCGGTAACTCAAGTTGACAGTACTATTGGTGATTACCCTATCGATGATGATGGATACCCAAAGAGACCTACTGTAAATAATGACTTCTTCTTTGAGAAAGGTTCAGGTTGGTATATTCAAACTCCTGACCACCGAGCACCTGAACAGTTGGACGTAACCAACTCAACATTTACAGGTGCAAATCCTGATGTACAAACGGTATTAGAGCCATATACTTACGGTCAAAAATACTTTGATAGGTTTAGATATTTCCCAAATATGAATTTAGGGTTTGGACTAACGAAGACTGTTGATAACAACAAATCATGGGATGATACTGAAACAGGTCTTAGAAGAAACACTGACGGTTCTTACAATGCTTACTATGAGGTGAGTAATGAGAAGTTAGTTTTAAATGCTAAAAATGTTGAATTATCACTTAATATGGGTCAGGGTATCCTATATGATATATGGAGAATGTCAAGAAGGTACGATTACCCATTCCCGTCTACAGGTTTAACTGCCCCTTATCCTTCACCGTATGGTAAGGATTGGACAATTATTAATCCACGCCCAAAAAACAAGACGTTCTTTGAGTTTGCTCAGACTTTCTACAATAACATGATTAATGTTAGGAACCGTCAAACCATTAATGATGGTGCACACAACGGTTACCCTACCCTTCAATCGATATATTGGAAATACTTACAATCAGAGCAAACGGTTAATATACCATCAAATAAGTATACCTACCAAAAGATGATTGATTTCACATTAGGTATTGGTGACTATTGGACAAAACTTTTGGAACAGATGGTACCAGCGTCCACAATATGGATTGCAGGTCAGGAGTTTGATGATAATACTTTATTACGACAAAAGTTTGTATGGAGAAGACAAAGGGGTTGTGAATTACAACCTGTTGAATGTATTCCTTGTGAGTATAACGGACAATTATATTCATATGATTGTATTGACCAAACAATCAATTGTAGTGTTAAGATAGATTCAATGCCAACTATTCTAACCAATAGTATCAATAGTTGTGTTAGTAAATCAGGGTATACAACTACTGATTGTGTGTTAAGTACACTTGTTAGTGATTGGTATGTTGATGTTAGGTTAGATAATACCATATTAGTACAAGAAAAATTCTTTACGGGATATGGTAATCAACAATATCCAACAATGGTTCAATGGATTAATGCATTGAATAGCAAGCTTGAGTATTTATATCAAGACGGTTTGAATTATTTTATAGATGAAAATAACATCTTGACTGTGAGTAATACCACATGTTACGATGATTTTACAGATAAAGCTTTGACGGTAAATGTTGGGGTAGACGTTAAGATTAACTGTACATAATGGCAATTAGGTATTTTGAATTAAAACAAGCATATAGTAGTGGTTCACCAATTACTGGTGATACTATTGTTATGAAGTGGGACGATACTGTAGTTCCTGCTGGTTCGAATCAGGCGACTACATTAAATTTAATTAATGTATTTCCAAATGCCACATGGGTATTTAGGTCAAGGCTTTGGGATATAACGGATTTAGGTACGGGATATTCAGGTTCTTTTGACACTACTATGATATCGGGAGAACCGTGGACGATAGGTTCAACATCAGGAACTAGAGTTTATGTTGGCTCAACTTTTAATATTGAAACAACATTTTTCGCTCAAAACTATATAGATGTACAAACACCTTCTGGTGCAGTTAAATCTCCGAGATACCATACTAATTTTTATAGTGCCAATACATTTAATTCCACTACAAACTACATTGGTGTTGATACCAACAGATATGATTGGATTAGGTTAACAACTCAAGACGATTATACACACATTACAAATAGTGGAGTTACCAATTTTAATTTTAGTGATGCGACACAAGTTTCTAGTAGTATTGATGTCAATGCAGGGACAGCATTAATACCGTATACTGCAACTTCGGCAAGAAATTATTTTAACAATTTATATGACGGTTGGATGTCTCAATCTGATGATTGTTCTGGTACTGAAATAACTACCTCGAATTCTGTTATATATGGTGGTGACATGCATAGTAGAACAGAATCGTATGATTCAATTTACGGTGGACCGTGTTTAAGAGTTGATAGTGCCCAACAACCATATTCAGGTAATACCAATACAGGAAATTTAGCCACTCAATATAATATTGTTAATAACTGGTATACTGACTGTAGCGATTGTCAAACATCGTCATTGACTTATGGTATCTATTATTTTAGTGCAAATACAACATGTAGTAGTTCTTCAGTTAGTACCGTTATATTCAGTTCCGATACTATGACTAATGGTCCATCACCTATTGGTGGTTCATTGATATATCCTTATGTTAAGGTTGGTGGAAATTGTTTTGGTGGTGAGTCAACACCGTACAATCAAATAACGGCAACAACTACGACAGCATCAATAAGTAACTCTTATTCGACATGTAATGATTGTCAAGAATCTCAAAACCCTCTACAGACACACATTTATTTTTCGTCTTGTGATAGTAGTACTGTTTATCGTGCGGTCTTAGTTGATTTTGAAAATGAATTAGGTGGTGTAACTTTAGGTACTACTTATCTATTAGAAGATATTAGTGATTTACCTAATGGATGTTATACTGTTGTTGGTGAAACAACACCATATACTAATTTTATAGGTTACGGAGCCTCATCGTCAAAAACTGCAACTTCAGGTTGTGAAGATACGGAATGTATATTACCTAGTCCAACACCATCACCGACACCTTCTGTAACTACAACACCATCGGTTACACCAACGATAAGTGTTACACCGTCAATTACGCCGACACCGACTGCAACATTATGTCAGTGTTACTACTTAGATGTTAACATTGTTCAAAGTGATTTAGATAGTGCAGTAGATAATCCTGATACGTCCTTAAACGGTAAAGTTTTCTTAGCGTACTCAGAGTGTAACAATACTACTGTGGAAACATCTTATGATGCTTCAGGTTTTTATGAAAGTAGTGTATGTATGTTACTTGAAGATATTGGTATAACTACTTTATATTACTACCAAAATGGTGAAGTTGTTGAAGAAGGACTAGAAAGTACTTGGGAGACAGGTTCTTGTTGTACTTTAGAGCCTTCAGTTACGCCAACACAAACTCCTTCAGTTACTCCGAGTGTGACAGTGACAAATACGCCATCGGTTACATCATCTAACACTCCAACTGTAACACCTTCTAATACTGCTTCAGTTACGTCATCAGTAACACCTTCGATTACTCCGAGTGTGACAGTGACAAATACACCATCGGTTACATCATCTAATACTCCAACTGTAACTCCGTCAGTTACACCTTCTAATACTCCAGATGCTAGTGTTAGTAATACTCCTTCTAACACTCCAACTATAACTCCTTCGACAACTCCAAGTATTACACCAAGTGTGACTCCATCAGTTACTCCTACTGTTTCTGTAACATCGACACCATCGATTACGCCAGATGCTAGTGTTAGTACTACACCTTCGAATACGCCAACAAGTAGTATTACTCCGACCACAACACCTTCAGTAAGTCCAACTGTTACACCATCGGTTACATCATCTAATACTCCAACACAAACTCCAACTATAACTCCTTCGACAACTCCAAGTATTACACCATCAACTACACCTACTGTTACTCCATCAATTACACCTAGTGTGACTATAACAACAACTCCGTCAATTACACCAAGTGAAACACCACCAGTATCTGTTCCTACACCTGAGCAAGATTGGCATCAGGTTGAAGATTGTTGTGGTGGTACAACATATAGATTTCAATCACCTACTGCATATACTACGGGTACCGTTCTTCGTTTGGTATTTAACACTGTCCCAGCTACTTACCTTTGTGTTACGGTAGTTGAGAACACAGGTTCGGGTTCAACTATTAATCCTGATGTAGTAAATGTAGTACTTGAAGATGGTTGTGAAAATAGTGAATGTCCTACTTGTCCTGAAATTAGTCCGACTCCAACTAATACTCCGAGTGTGACACCATCTGTAACTAACACGCCCACACCGTCAGTAACACCATCTGTTAGTGTGACTGTGACACCATCAAATACACCTTCAGCTTCTATTAGCGTAACACCGTCAAATACACCACCTGAAAGTGTAAGTGTAACACCATCTGTTAGTGTGACTACTACGCCATCTACTACACCATCTGTAACTCCAACCGTATCGATTACACCAAGTGTTACACCGTCTCAAAGTTTACCTGGTAGTGTTGCAGATAAACTTGAGAGTTGTGAAACATCAACACAGAGTCAAAAAGTTTTTGTATTTTATGACGGTACATCATTAGATACTACAGAAGCTCAACAGGCATCTGAAAGTGTTAGGAGTTGGTATGATACAAAAGTTCAAAATGGTGAATTATTATCGGGTAACTTATATGAGGGTATTATTGGTAATAATAATGATAATGGTGAAAACTGGTTATGGTGGGCATCTTACCCATATTTAGGTTCACTAACGGGTAGTTCATTAGTTTTGGAATATAATACTGCGGTGACTAATAGTGTGCATAACTCATATTATTGTAAAAATAATTCAGGTGAATGTGTACCAAAGAATAGTGAATTCAGGGATGACCAAACGATATACCAAAGAATTAACAGGGGTTTAGACTTAGATACAGGTAGTAATGATACACGTTCACAAGGTGTACCGTTTGACCATAATGACTTAAATTATTCTGGAACATCAGGACCTGGTACTTTCTCAGGTGAGGAGATAAATTATATTGTTATTATTGTTGCCGATGAATCTGACGGTGTTGTTGGTCTTTATCATGGTAGACAAAGTAAAACAGATTTATATACCTATCCATTTCAGTTAGGTGGTAATGGATGGAGTGTAGCAGCTACTACCGAACCTAGTAGCCGATTTGAATATGATTATGAGGCATATCTAAAAGTATGGAAAGAAATAAAAAGTAGTGGAGGAACGATTAATGGGTTAATTTATCCTGTTATTGATAGTAGTACGGCACGTATACCTTTTGTACAGCATTCAGTCGCGGCAATTGAAGGTGGAACTATTAGTGCTAGTACTTTCTCATCAAAATATGGTCAATCGATTACGTCTGTTGGTCCTGAAAGTTTAAACTTATCAGCTCTTACATATACTAACGTTTATTCAGGTTTAACAGGTACTACAACGTACCAAAGTTTAGATGCTCAATACCAAAACGGTGCGGGTCTTAAAAACTTTGGTTTCTATGTTGACCCAACAGTAACTAACTTTACTGAGACAGTTGTTGCAAATACCTTAGATGATTTCTTATTAGATATTGAAACACCTTTAACTACAATATATGTAACTCCTGGTGGTAGAAATTTAAATAAGATTTATAACATTGATGGTGATTGTTATAACGTTGCAGAACTTAGTGTTACGACAACCGAACCAATAATTACACCAACATCACAATTAGGTCCTTATGAAGATTGTAACGCTTGTGAAACTACAGGTTGTTATTCAGGAGAAACTCACGGTAATTACTTTTACACGGATTGTTGTGGTATTCAATTTTCTGGTAGTTCACTTAATGACCCTGTTTGTATAGATACAGGATATCCTTATAGTGGTATACAAATTACAAACGCTCCATGTATTCAAAATTGTGACCAAGGACCATTAGATTATGAATTTTCTGTAACAGGTGTTTGTGACAATTTAGGTCAAGGTGTTATTGAAATTACTCCGATTGGTGGTATACCACCATATACCATACAGAACACAATTCCTGGTAATTTAACATCACAAACAGGGAACGGACCATTTAGTTGGTACGGTTTAAGTGGTGATACTTATGTTTTTAGATTAAACGATAGTTCAGGTGGTCAAAATGAAGACCTTTACATTAATGTTTTGGTTGACGGATGTTTCTGTGCAGACATCGACCAAGTTTCAGGAACTACATGTGGTGATAGTACATCAGGTTATTTAAGGGTTAACGGTTCTTCTAATTCATTACCTTATAGTATTGAATTATATAGAAATGGAGTATTAAGTCAGACAGTTGAAGCTCCTTTCCAAAGTTACTTATTCAGTGACCTAACTACAGGTATTTATTATGCGTTTGTAACAGACTTTGGAGGTGCAACCGCACAAACTGAGTCTGTGGTTATTGAAGAAAGTACAGAATTAGACTTTGATTTTATGATAGTGCCAGAGTCAAGGTGTGTTAGTGGTTACGGTGTATTAACTGTGAGTGGTCTAACGGGTGTTGCTCCATACACTTATTTATGGTCTGACGGTCAAACAACAATAGCGGCTACAGGACTAACTCAAGGAACGT
>Ga0222718_10001002_pt1 | contig 28641 bp, 38 predicted proteins | sample C33_27DmetaG_FD_165045 | JGI IMG/M metagenome (GOLD analysis project Ga0222718, IMG submission 165045) | Estuarine water microbial communities from San Francisco Bay, California, United States - C33_27D | ecosystem: Environmental > Aquatic > Marine > Unclassified | place: USA: California...
GGATTTTTGAAATGGTTGAGGCGTGGTATTCAAACGGAGTAATAGGATTTGGGTCAGATTATGAGGATGCTCGTGGAATAAATCACCCACCACATATTGCTGGAGCCTATTTTGCTGCAAAATTAGCGGTTTCAGAGTATCTTTTAAAAAATAAAATTCAAGCAGGAGTTTTAATCTTTAGAGAAATTAGACCAGAATATGCTATTCCTGTAGGAGTGTGGCAAGTTCGAGAAGGAATTAGAGAAGCAATGAAACATAGACCAGAGCATGCTACAAATTTTAATCAAGCATTAGAAATTGCATCAACAAAAACAAGTATCAGTAAAAATGAATGGATTAAAAATGGAAAAATTACAGACTTGATAAGACAAAAAACACTTTTAGATTATTTTTAAAATTAGTCAAAATTCTTTCAAAAAATATGAATATCTAATTGAACGCCGGGAAAGGGATTCGAACCCCTGCACGCTTTCACGTAGCTGTTTTCGAGACAGCCGCCTTACCACTTGGCTACCCCGGCAATAAATCTAGGATAATCTTCATAATAAAAGAAATGGATTAGACTAACTGTTATCATCTATATCAAAAAGTTCATTTTGAAATCGTTTTTTGATTTGGTCCTTAGTTTTATCCCATTCTTCATCTGTAACTGTGTCAGAAAATATAGAATTAAAATTAGAAAAAGTATCTTGGTCAGATATGGAATTAATCATTAAACGTTCCTGTTCAGTTAATGGAAAATATGAAGTGATTTTCTCAATAGATTGATCATGATTAAATTTTATTTGAAAAATTTTATCACTTAGTTCTAACGGAATATCAGAAATTTCCATAACAAGTAACAATTAGTTGATCGATATTAAAGGATAAAGACAAAATACTACAAATGAGCCAGAATGAAGTATGGGATTAAACCTAAAGGATTTAGTTATTCGAGAAAAAACAACACTAGACGCATTTTCAAATAAAATAATAGCAATTGATGCATACAATGCAATCTATCAATTCTTAGCTAGCATCAGAGGTCCAGATGGATTACAATTAACAGATTCAGAAGGAAGAATTACTAGTCATCTGAGCGGATTATTATACAGAAATGTAAATTTTTTATCATTAGGAATCAAACCAGTCTATGTTTTTGATGGAAAACCACCATCACTCAAAACAGCAGAAATTGAACGCAGAAAACAAATCAAAAAAGATGCAACTGTAAAATATGAAAAGGCAATTTCAGAAGGAAATTTAGAGGATGCAAGAAAATTTGCACAGCAAACTACTAGCATGAAAGATGGGATGGTAAAAGAATCAAAAGAATTTTTAACGCATTTTGGAATTCCATACATCGAAGCACCATCGGAAGGAGAAGCTACTGCAGCACATCTTACAAATACAGGACAAGCTTATGCTTCAGCAAGTCAAGATTATGATTCAATCTTATGTGGGGCAAAGAAATTAGTAAGAAATTTTACAAGTAGTGGAAGAAGAAAAATTCCAAACAGGAATACCTACATTGATGTTGTTCCAGAAATTATCGAAACCCAAAAAACACTTGAATCAATTCAAATGAGTAGAGAAGAATTAATTGATGTTGGAATTTTAATTGGGACAGATTTCAATCCGAATGGGTTTGAAAGAATTGGTCCAAAAACAGCATTGAAGTTAATTAAACAACATAAAAGACTTGAAGACATACCTCAAATTCAAGAGCAATTAAATGAAATTGAGTTTGAGCAAATAAGAAAAATTTTCCTAAATCCAGAAGTCGCAAAAGTTGAGGAAATTACATTCAACGAAGTAGATTATGAAGGGATTGTAAATTATCTAGTTAAAGAAAGAAGTTTTTCTGAAGATAGAATTCAATCAACTTTAAACAGATTAAAAAAAGCCCTAGAAAAAAAGAGTCAGAATTTAGATCAGTGGTTTTAAGATATTTTGATTTAATAACTAGTTAATTCAATTTTAAAAAATGCCTCAAACAGAAGCAAGAAAAACCCTAAAGGATGCTCCAATAATGTGGAGACGTATCAACTCCATAGGCATGATATTAGACTGTAATTCAACATATGCAGCAAATTTGGGATATGCAAAATCAGAGATTTTAGGTAAACCGATTTTTGAGCACGTACCAAAAGAATCATGGGAATCAATGAATGAATCATTAAAGATTTGGTTTGAAACAGGAAAAGTTACAGATAGAAAAATTACATTTATCAGACAGGACAAAAGTACATTTTCAGGATTATTGCAGGCAACTAGTCTTTATGATGAAAATAAAAATTTGATTGGAAGCAATACAGTGATTTTTGATTTAACAAAAATGTCAGAAGAAAATATTGCAAAATATCAACAATTTTTTGAGGAATCAAGTAAAAAATTAAAGCAAATTAAAGAAAATGAGTATGAACAATTAGATAAAGAGTCAAAATCAGAATATGAAGGATTAAAACAAATGTTTGAAATGTTATTAAAAATAAATTTATTGCAATTAAAATAATTTTTTAAGATTTGTTTTCAACAATTTTTTGAATTTCGGTAACTGCAGAAATATCATCCAAAGTACTAGTATCTCCAATTGTATCACCACTACCGATAGATTTTAACAATCGTCGCATAATTTTTCCACTACGAGTTTTTGGTAATTTTGGGACAAAATAGATTTCTTTAGGGGTGGCAATTGCGCCAATATCATTTCTAATTTTATTAAAAAGTGCTTTTTCTAAAATAGTTCTATCAGTAAGAATTCCTTCTTTTAAAACAACAAATGCAATGATTACATCGCCTTTAATTTCATCAGGAATTCCACATACAGCAGATTCAGCTACATCATCATTTGAAACAATGCAACTTTCCAATTCTGCAGTTCCAATTCTATGACCTGCAATCTTTAAAACATCATCAGCACGTCCCAAGATCCAAAAATATCCATCTTCATCTTTTACTGCATAATCACCTGCATAGTAACAATCAGAATATTTGGACCAGTAAACTGTCTTGTATTTCTCATCATCACCCCATAACGTTTGAAGCATTCCTGGCCAAGGATTTTGAATAATCAGATATCCTTTGGTGTTAGGAGGAACTTCAGTTCCAAATTCATCTACTACTGAAATTTCTACACCAGGAATAGGCAAAGTTCCAGAACCAGGCTTCAAAGGAATTGTCTCCAGTCCAGGTAACGAGGAAATCATCATACCACCAGTTTCTGTTTGCCACCATGTATCAATAATAGGACATTTTTCTTTTCCGATTACCTTGTAGTACCATTTCCACACTTCAGGATTAATTGGCTCACCAACAGTTCCAAGTAAACGCAGAGAAGACAAATCAAAGGAGTTAGGAATTTGATCCCCAAATTTCATGAACATTCGAAGTGCTGTTGGAGTAGTGTAAAAAATAGAAACTTTGTATTTTTGTAAAATCTGCCACATTCTAGACATGTCAGGAAAATCAGGTGCGCCTTCATACATCACTTGTGTGGCACCATGAAGTAATGGAGCATAAACTACATAGCTATGGCCAGTCACCCATCCAATATCAGCAGTGCAAAAAAATACATCAGAATCTTTTATGTCAAATGCCCATTGAAATGTAGAATGCAAATGAGTAAGATACCCACCAGTTTCATGTAAAACTCCTTTTGGTTTTCCAGTAGTACCCGAAGTATACAAAATGTAAAGAGGATGTTCACTATCTAACTTTTCAGCATCACATGAATCAGAAACGCATTGCATCAAGTCAGTCCAAAGTTTGTCTTTAGAAGAAATAGTAATTTCATTTTTTGTTCTCTCCAACACAATTACATTTTTTACAAATTCAAAATCCTTAATTGCATCATCAATTACTTCTTTTAATTTAACAATTTTTCCTCGTCTAAAACCACCATCAGCAGTAATTACAATTTTAGACTTTGAATCGTCAATTCTATCTTTAATTGAAGCAGCACTGAATCCTGAAAATATTACAGTGTGTATGGCACCAATTCTTGCACATGCAAGCATTGCAATAGGTAATTCAGGAACCATTGGAAGATAAATTGTTACACGATCTCCTTTTTCAACCCCAAGAGATTTTAACACATTTGCAAATTTTTGAACTTCTTTGAATAAATCACCATAAGTATAGATTTTAGAATCACCATTTTCACCCTCCCACAAAATTGCAGGTTTGTTTGATTTTGTTTTTTGATGTATGTCTAAAGTATTGTATGAAGCGTTGATTTTACCGCCTACAAACCATTTAGCAAAGGGAGAATTCCAATCCAGAGTACGCTCCCAAGGGCTAAACCAAGTCAGATTATGAGCCTGTTTATCCCAAAAAGAGATAAAATCAGATTGGGCATTTTTACGTATATCTACATCATTGTTACCTAATCCAATTTCATATTTTTCAGACAACAAAAAGTGTATGAAATTAGATTTTTTTAAATGTTAAAAAAATAAATTAAAAAAATTATTGTGCTTCCATTCTAGCAAGCCAATCATTATCGTTGTCGTCATGTGATGTTTCTGATGTCACCTGTTGTGGTGGTTCTGGAAATGCAAATGTCACTTCAGATTCAGTTGCTGGCTCTGGTATAGGGGATACTTGAGCTTCAATTGGTTCAGAAGGTGTTACGATTGGTTCTGTTGGTGCTTCTGGAAGTATTGTTTGAATCACTTGTTGTGGTTCAGGAGTCTCCAGATATGTAACGGCAGATTCTTGAATATTTGCTTCTGCAGGTGAAGTTATCTCTTGCACTTCCAATTCAAGATCAGCAATTCTGCTCTTTACATTTGAAATTTCAGATTGTTCATGTGTTACATGCTCAATTACCTCAGTTGTGCATGATTTCACAGTTTCAAATGTTGCCTCAGAGATTTCATTGCTTTTGAATTGTACTTTTGCATCAAATGATAACATCTTTGCAGATTTCATTTGTGTATCCAACTCAATCAATCTTTCCTCAAGTTTAGATTTGATTTCACTTTCCATTTCGTCTAATGTTGCAAGTTTGAACTTGTATTTTTCATGAATGATTTCTGCATCTGCTTTCATGTCATCATTTTCTGAAACAATATCCATCAATGCTTTTAGACGACGTAAAGTAAGTTGTTTTTCACGAATTAGTCTTTGGGAATCTAATCTCCATTTTGGTATGAAAATTACACTCTCACCTTGAACTACAAGTTGCTCAAATTGGATTTGTTGTAATCCTTGAGAACCACAGTCAATACCAACGGATTGAATACTACCGTCAATTTCAGTGATTGTTCCTACGACTTTACCCATGAATGTTCCGTACATGTCTTTGACGTTTTTACCGATTATTTCGATATCGTCGTTTGTCATGGTAATGACTAATGAGATTTGTATAACCGACAAAGTGTAAGAAATGTTTTTAGTTTTGGTAAGATTAAATTCACAAAATCTCAATAGTGGGCTCAAGAGCAATTTTAAAATTTAGAGTTTTTTTAGTAAAAATATGATTCAAAGAGAAGAACTTAATCAAATTCTAAGCTTTGTAGCAAGCAGATGGGATGCAGCAGTAAAAGAACCTGACAATAAAGCAATGGAAGGATTACCTAATGATTTTTGGATGAATTCAATTGGTGGAAAAACAGCAAAAGGAGGTTTTTGGGTTACCACAATAATGTATACAGAAAATGAAGCTGATGCATCGGGATTCAAAGAAGTACTGTTAAGATGGCAAAGTAAAGGAAATGATAAAAATAAAGACAAGACTCCCGATCTAATTCAGATTGGAAAAAAGAAATAGAGTATTATAATTGTGAAATAATTTATTCATGTTGTCAGAATTTTCGAGTACTGAAAAAAAAACTCTATCAGATCACTTTTCAAATACCGAAGATAATGTTTTTGCAATAATTACACCGCAGCAAGTTGATCGTGGTGCACTAATGTCAAGATACAGTAGAACTGATAAAAGTATGAGAAGAATTTTTCTCGATGAATTTTTAAAAAATAAAAATAGAGGAGAAGAATTCTACGATAGAGTTCTGTTAGAGTATGGAGATGATTCAGTAGCAGAATTAGGTGAAGCACAAATTGCAATTGAAGGATTGTCAAACATAGCAGTAAAAAAAATTGAAGATAGAAGAATAGGTCTATCATATTTAGAAAAATCATCAAGGTATGTGACATGGAATAAAAAAGAAAACGGAAAATACAGATTCTATAGAGATGAGAAAATTATGAATTCAAAATTTGCAAATGATTATGAAGACAGTTGTAATTTTTCTTTTGAAACATATTCAAACAACATAGAACCAATGATAGAATACATTAGAGAAAAATATCCAATTGAAAAATATAGTTTCAAGGATTCAACAGATAAAAAAGAAAAACTATTTTCTAAATTAAAAAACGAATCAGATATTAAATCTGCAAATATGATTTACAAAGGTTCAACAAAAGCTAAAGCATTAGATATTTTGCGAGGATTACTTCCATCATCAACACTAACCAATGTAGGAATTACAGGTAATGGCAGAGCATTTGAATATTTACTTACAATACTAGGCTCATCTGAGCTAGATGAAGAACAAAAATTAGCCTCAAAAATCAAAAAAGAATTAGATACAACAATCAAGTCATTTGTTAGGCGAGCAGACGACAAATATGGAAAGGCATTTCAAAAATATCTCAAAGATGTGAAGAACAAATCAAAGGCCATAGCATTAAAAGAAATTAAATCAAATCCAAAAATTGGTACAATTACAAAAATTGTAGATTATGAAACAGAAAAACAAGCATTAGACAAAATCATCACTTCAATTATGTACGAACAATCACCTAGTACATCATATCAAAACATCATGCAACAAGTTAAAAAAATGCCCAAGTCAAAAAAAATCAAAATAATAAATGAATTTATAAAAATAAGAACCAATAGAAGACATAGACCATCACGTGCATTTGAAAATACATACTATACATTTGATTTGTGCAATAACTTTGGAATGTTTAGAGATTTTCACAGACATAGAGCGCTTACATTAGAAAGACAATTACTAACAACAGATCATGGATATGTATTACCAAATGAAATCAAAATACTTGGTTTAGAAAAAGATTTCAAAGAATGTATGAACAATACTAAAAAGACTTTTGAGAAAATTAGAAGTAAATTTCCAGAACAAAGTCAGTATGTAGTAAATTTTGCATACAATTATCCATATTTTATGAAATTAAATCTAAGAGAAGCATGTCATTTAATTGAATTGAGAACAATACCTCAAGGACATATTGATTATCGAAGAGTTGCACAAAATATGTACAATCAAATTAACAAAGTGCATCCAAATCTAAGTAAAATAATGAAATTTGTAGATTTAAAAGAATATGATCTAGAAAGATTTGAAGCAGAAAAAAGAACAGAAGAAAAAAGGAAAAAAATCAAGAAATAAAATAATGTTATAATAATATCAAAACATAGAGAAGTCATGACAGAAAAAATTGAAAAAGATCCAGAAGAATGGAAAAAAGAATTAACTCCAGAACAATTTGAAATTTGTATCAATCATGGAACTGAACCACCATTTTCAGGCAAGTATAATGAATCCAAATTGGAAGGATTTTTCAAATGTGTTTGTTGCGGTGAGAAATTATTTTCGTCAGATTCAAAGTTTGATTCAGGTTCAGGATGGCCTAGTTTTTGGCAACCAGTTTCAGAAGATAACATAGAATATCTTTCAGATACAGACTATGGAATGGTAAGAACTGAGGTTAACTGCAAAAAATGCGGTTCACATTTAGGACATGTATTTGATGATGGTCCCAAGCCTACAAATCAAAGATATTGTATTAATTCAATTTCATTGAAACATGAAAAAGATGAATAATTGACAAATTAATCTAGAAATTAATCATTTTTTTAAATAAATTCTATTCAAAAATTATTAATAAAACACAATTAAGGTTAAGGAATCAAAGAGAAATAAAATGAACCACAATAACGTGAATTATCAGGAGGAAGAGGCATGAGAATCATACTATGTGGTTTTGGAGTAGTTGCCCAGAGTCTAATAAAATTATTTGAATCAAGAGAAGAAGAATTGTATTCCAAATATGGATTGAAACCACGAGTATTAGCAGTGTTTGATAGTAAAGGTAGTGCAATTGATCAATCAGGATTAAATTTAGAGAAACTGATACAAGTAAAAGAAAAATTTGGAACAGTAAAAAATTATTCAGAAAAAAATAATTCCATGAAAGGCAATGAAATTTTAAAAAATGTTGAAGCAGATGTGTTAATTGAAACAACAGCTAGTAATTATAAAGATGCAGAACCAGGTATGACACACATTACAACTGCAATGAAGAAAGGAATGCATGTTATCTCAGTAAACAAAGGTCCACTGGCATTAGCATTTCCATCACTAATGGAATTAGCAACGTATAATCAAGTAATGTTCAAATTTAGTGGAACAGTAGGTGGAGGCACTCCAATATTGGATTATGCCAAAAATAGTTTAAGAGGAGAAAAAATCACATCGTTTGCTGGAATTCTTAATGGTACAACAAACTACATTTTATCAAATATGGCCACAGGTTTATCATTTGATGATGCATTGAAAGATGCACAAGACAGAGGGTATGTTGAAGCAGATGAATCATTAGACCTGGATGGATTAGATGCTGCAGCAAAATTAGTTATTCTTGCAAATTGGATAATGGGTATGAAAGTAACCATGCCAGATATCAAATGTGTCGGAATTAGAAAAGTAACAATTGAAGATATTAGAAAGGCAGAAACAAATAATTCAGTATTGAAATTAATTGCTTCTTGCGATAAAGAGTTAATGGTCAGTCCTAAAGAAGTACCAAAAGATGATCCTTTAGGAGTAAATGGAACATTAAATGCAATTGCATTCACATCAGAGCATTCTGGAACTCAAACAATTATTGGTAAAGGTGCAGGAGGAACAGAAACTGCAAGTTCCATTTTAAGAGATCTTCTAGACATTAGACAAGAGATTGCAAAAAATTGAAATCAAATTTAATTTCAAAAAGTGAAACATCGACATTACTTAAAAAAATATCACAAGAATGGAATATGGAATTTCCTAAAATGAAAAATGTAAGAGTTCATCAAATTTTGGATGATGCACAAATAATTACAGGTGAAGGATTAAAAATCTTAAAAATAGAGAATGATTATTTACCATTTTTATCTGAAACCACAATTTTAGAAAAATTTCCCAACGTAGAAGTGGATATGGGAGCAGTGAAATTCATGTGTAAAGGAGCAAATCTTATGAGACCAGGAATAAAGAAATTTACAGAATTTGAAAAAGATAAGCTAGTTTGTATTGTAGAAGAAACACATCACAAATTCCTAGCAGTAGGAAAATCGGTTGTATCTAGTTCAGAATTAGAAAGCATGGAAAAAGGTGAAGTGATACAAAATCTACACTATATTTCAGACAAATTTTGGGAAACTGGAAAAACTATTTACGATTAATTTAAAATTACTTTATACTTTCAGTAAATTCTTCAGTTCCATCTTTAGTGATAATTAGAACATCCAATCCATCACCACTAGCAGAGTCTCTTAGAGATGCTGCACGAACTGCATGTTTTGCCAGGGTTACTGCCTCATCTTTAGTCATATTTTCTTTAAATTGAGGATCCAATACACCCAATGCCATTTCAGCACCAGTACCAACTGCAGCATACTCATCAGGAAGTACAGAACCTAAAGGATCAAGAGTATACATTACCGGTTTATCAACTACACCCCCAACAATTACCTGAGTCAATAATGGAAAGTATCTTCTTTCATACATCATATTTGACATCATTTTAGCAACAGTATTTGGAGGAACATCTCTCTTGATATCCATTTTTCTAATTTTAGCAAGAGCAGAAATTTGTAAAGTTAAAATTTGCATATCGGCAACAAGACCAGCACAAGTGGCACCAACTTTATCAGTAATAGAGAAAGTTTTCTTTGTTGTTTTACTAACAAGAAAATTACCAAATGCGATCCTTTTTTCACTAGCAAAAACTACGCCACCGTCAAAAGTAACTCCAACTGCAGTTGCTCCTGGCATATACATTGACATATTTAAAATAATTTTGTCACATAATAAAGGGCTTTCTACAATGTAGAAGAAATTTGAGGCTAAAATTTAAAAACAATAGATCATTCGCATAATGAATTTACAAAAATAACTGGTTCATTAACCAAACAAATCAGAGGGTTTTAATGAAAATAGAAAATAAGAGTTTTGTAAATGGCTACTGCAGAAATCAAAGAAAAAATCTTGAATGATACAGTATTTTTTGGACTAAGATTAGCAATGGGAGTAATCTTCATTCTTCATGGATATAGTAAATTTGGGAATGAAGGATTTGTTTCATGGATCTCATCGATGGGGATTCCTGGAGAATTAGCCATAATTATTGCCTTGGCAGAAGTGGTACCAGGAATTTTGTTGATTATCGGAGTTTTGAATAGAATTTCAGCATCAATTATTTCAATAATTATGGTAGGTGCAATATTTCACGTAAAAGGAGCCCAAAGTATTACTGGCGACAAAGGCATAGAATTTGATTTGATTTTACTTGCAGTTGCATTAGTGATAATTGTTGCAGGGCCAGGAAGGATTTCATTATCACAAATAATTAAAAAAATTCCTCGATGCCTGCATTAATATTTTCCAAAATTTTCCATAATCAAACACATACACTTTGTAGTTTTTTTTAACAAATCAATACGTGCAAATTCATTTGGGGAATGAATTCTAGAAAACATGTAGGTGCTCCCAATGGAAATACAAGGAGATTTTAAAATATCAACAAAAGGGTACATCGGACCCGTCCCAGCATTTGAAACATTCAAAATAGATTTTCCAAAGGCCTTATCTGCTGCAGTCTTTACTTGAGACACAAAAGGATGAGTAGAATCAGTTCTAGCAGCAGCCTCTCCATGAAAAATTTTAATTTTTACATCAGAAAATCCATGTGATTTCAGATGTTTTTTTAATCGAATGACTTGTTTTTTAGGATCCATTTTAGGAATTAATCTAAAGTCAATTTTTACTAAAGCGCTACCAGGAAGAACAGTTTTAGCACCATCACCAGTGTAACCAGAAACAAATCCTGCAATATTACAAGTAGCATCACCAACTAAAGCCTTTTTTGCATCAAGATTTTTTTTATTGTCCACAAAACTATCGATTCCAAATTCTTTTTTGAAAACATTTTGATCAAATGGTTCTTTCTCAATTAATTTCAAATCCTCCTTTGAAAATGGAGTAACTTCATTATACCAATCTTTAATCAGAATTTTTCCATTAGAATCACGTAATGTTTTGATAGCATCAACTAATCGCCATGCAGGATTTTTTATTAACACAGCTAAACTAGAATGAGCATCTCGGATAGATTCCTGAACAGATAATTCAACAAATAACAATCCCTTCATACCCAAGCCAATGATAGGCCTATTTTTTGCGTCAACATAACCAAATTCCCAAATCACACCATCATTGGAGAATTTTTTTCTGTATTTTTTCAAATATTCTTCAATATGTGCACTGCCAGTTTCTTCTTCACCTTCAATTACAAATTTAATATTACATGGCACATCGCCGGTTGTTTTCAAGTAGGATTCAACTGCTTTAATTCTAGTAATCAATTCACCTTTATCATCGGTTGAACCTCGCCCAAAAATTTTATTTCCTTTTCGCACCCCACTGAACGGAGGATCATCCCATAAATCAAATGGCTCTGCAGGTTGAACATCATAATGATTGTAAAACATCAATGTTTTATCAGGATTAGATTTTGATTTAATTTCAGCAAATACTATAGGAGCAACACCTTTTTTCAATCTTAAAATTTCTGATTTAAGACCAGATGATTTCAATAATTTTTGAACCAATTTTGCACATTGTTCAATTCCCTCATTTTTGGCAGATACACTAGGTTGTTGGATTAATTTTTGAAGATCAGAAATTAGATCATCCATGTGAGCATCTACATGTTTTAAAACATTCATAGTGATCAGATTATTTTATCAAATGGTTTCATAGCATAAGGAATTTCATCAATTAAATCCATAGCAGTCATGTGAAGACCCAATTTTTCTTGTATGTTTTTACCAGCTACACTGCAAATGAAACTTGCAGATGCGGCAGATTCTAAGCAATTTCTATTACCAGATAGCAATCCAGCAACTAATCCAGATAACACATCTCCAGTACCTCCAACAGTCATGGCAGGAGTATTTTTCTCACATAGATAAGTGACAGTGCCATCAGAAATAATGTCAGTGTGACCCTTTAACAAAATAGTGATACCATATTTCAAAGCATTTTGCTCAACCAAGTTAATTCTTTCAGAAGTTGAATCTGAAAGAATCTCTCCAAATAATCTTTTAAATTCTCCAGCATGAGGGGTTACTACAACATTTTTGTTAGCTAAAATCGGTAACACTTCAGGAATTAATGCACTTGCATCTAAAGACAATCTAACATCTCTATCTAACAGAGATTTTACAAGATATAACAATGAGTTTTTTTCTTGTATTGCAAGACCCATACCAATTGTTGCTGAATGTAAATTATTAGGCAATGCACCAACAAGTTTCTTTACTGCACCAAGAGTTAATTTTTGATCTACTAAAGGAATCACAATAAGATTAGGAGATATAGAACGAGTTGATGCAACGTTGATTTTTGGTACACAAGTATAAACTAAATCAGTTCCAGACCTTAATGCAGCTAGTGAAGACAAAACAGGGGCACCATGATAAATATAACTTCCACCAACAATCAAAACAATTCCATTTTCACCTTTTCTTGAAGTAGACTTTCTAGGAACAATAAAATTTTTAATTGTTGTTGCGGACAAAATCAAAGGTTCCAAGGTACAATGTAGTATTCATTAGATGAATAAATATTGTTTTGAATCAGGAAATGAAATTAGTCTAGTTTTTTGTTTTTTTTCGGGTTGTTTTTGCTTTAGTGGTTGTTTTTGCTTTAGTGGTTGTTTTTGCTTTAGTGGTTGTTTTTGCTTTAGTGGTTGTTTTTGCTTTAGTGGTTGTTTTTGCTTTAGTTTTTCCAAAAAATGCTTTTCTTGCAAAACACAAGTAAGTGGTATGTCCAATTCCTTGAAATGAGTGTCTAGTTTTTCCTTCTCTAGCTTCAATAGTTCTAATGATATGTTCGGTTGATTCTATGTCAGTAAATTCATTTTCAACTAATGCCATAGTTAATTTTTCCAACTGATTCATTGTTGGACAAATTGCAAATATTGCACCACTTCCCTTCAACATTTTCCTTACTTTAGGAATAACAATCCAAGGGTCACCTAAATCAATCAAGGCAACATCCATCTCGGTAACAGGGATTTCTTTAGATGTTTTTAAATCCAAATTATGTTGAGTTACATATTTTGAAAGGCCACTTCTACTGATATTTTTTTCTGCAATTTTCATGAATTTCTCATCAACGTCAAAAGTGTAAACATGACCTCGAGGTTTCACTATACTTGCGACAAAAGAAGTTAAAGAACCACTACCGGTTCCAATCTCCAATATTTTTTGTCCATCTTTAATTCCGGCGCGTGCAGCAATATATCCAAGATCTTTTGGGTAAACAATTTGGGTTCCATGTTGTATTTTCATAATGTAGTCATACATGGTAGGTTCCAACAAGTACACGTACTTGTCTTTGTTAGTCATCAATCTAGAACCATATTCTTTTCCAATAGCATCAGAATGTTTGATTACACCAATGTGTGTGTGAAATGATTCTTTTTTTGAAATATTCATTAACCATTTTTTTGAATTATTATAAAAGAATAGTACAGGAGAATTTTGCTTAATTTTTGTCATATGATTTTTCTAAAAATTTAAGATAAGAATCTTTGTTCGTAAGTGGAAAAATAGTTTATTGAGAAATCCAGTCAATAATCTTTTCACTTAACGATTGAATCATAGGCATTATTGCATCATTAATTGTTTGAGCAACTTCAGGAAATGCAACAGAAAATAGAATTCCAATAATTATTCCCACAATCAATGAAATTTTGCCCATAATTCATGTAAATTAGAATAGTGGAATAATAGTATATGTTACAATAAAAATTTGAAAATTAGACCAAATTATAATAATTCTTTTTTGGTTTAAAAATTACAAATTGATTTACCATGTCAAGTAAAAATTCCTCAGATTCCCGTCTAGTTCCAAATAATAAAGGGTATTTGTCCATAAAATCAAATAAAATATCTTGATTAACAGATAAATCATCATCACCACGTATCTCCTTAAAAATATGAAATAATTTTTCTTTTTTATTATTGAGAGGAGTAATTCTACCAAAAGAATTTTTTGTTAACAAACTATGATCAACTTTTGGAGCATCAAGACCCAAAAATTTCAGAATTTCCTTATCAATATCTTCTTTAATTAATTCATTTTTTACATTTTTACAAAATTGAACTAAATCCTTATTTTCATTTACAGGTAGATTTGATAAATCAATCAATTCCAATAATTTTTTACGATCTATTAATACTACATTTTTGATTTTTGCTAAGTTTTTTGCAGAAGAAAGGAATTTGTTGTTAGTGATTACAACAGACATTTGAGAATTGTATTTTCTCGAAGAATCCAATACTCTTTGAACAGAAGTAAAAGTTAATTCAGATTCTGAACGAGTAGTTTGAACTGCAAGGCGATAATTAGATTGTTGTAACATCATATCACAACCATATTCTTTTGAACGATTTGTCACAGTAGTAGAGTAGCCTAATTGTTCAAATAATTTAATGATAAATTCTTCAAATTCACGGCCAGAAGTATTATCAAGATTAGATAAATCATGAATTGAATACATGTCATTTTGACTTATTAATAGCAATTAAAATAGATAATCAAATTGACAGAGATTCAACTAGAAGGTTCAGGAGGATGGGTAAAAGCAGATCTTACTGATGAACAAGTAAAAGAATCAAAACTAGTTCCAAACATGGAAAAATATTTTTTAGGAAAACTTGAAAAACTGGATACAACAAAAATGATCAAACATTTTTGTAAGCAATGTAATTCAGAGTTTGAGGGTCCAACTCAAATACAGATTGAAGAAAAACCAAACGAAGCAGTTGCAGATGGTTTAATTCTAATAGAAAGAGGGCAATACACATGTCACCAATGTAATTCAATCATTGGAGAATATCGTGTTTTTAAAAAAAGTGAATAACCAAAAAAATCATTTTGCTGAATCAAAACGTATTCAATAAATACTGCAATTTTTCAGCAATGTTATGGCAAATATGAAATGTGTATCATGTGGAATTGGTTTTTTCTCACCAACAGGATCAAACAAATGTTCCAGATGTGCAGGTAAAGAATCTCAAGGTACTGAGGGACATGACTCTTGTGGCTGTGGTGGGCACAATTGTTAACTCTTTTTTTATTTAATCAAAAATATAACTAACAAAAAAAAGCAATGTTATGACAAAAACATCAATCGAAATGAAACAATTAGTGGAAGAATTTATCAAAATTACTAACGTGAAATATGAGGATCAAACTGAAAAAATAAAACAAAAAAGTGATCTAGTAGATTGGCAATTTCATGTGGGAACAAATGTAATTGTAAGTAAAAATGCCAATAGAGAAGATAGAGTACACATTAATGTAAATATGAGATTCCCACCTGAAGATTCAAAATTACTAATTAGTAAAAATCCATCATTTTCTAAAACAATTATGGAGGTTAGTGAAATTTGCACAGTATGCAATATGGGACATCAATGGATTAAAGATGGTCAAATAATAGCAGGTTTGGCAATTTTTTCTCACGTGGATGAACAAAATTTGAATAGAATTTCATTTCATAATGTTTGGGATAATGTAGCCAGGGTTTCAGGACACGTTCAAAAAATCCTGCGTTCAAATTTTAGTAGTTTTTCATCAAAAAATAATTTAACAGATGAAACAACTGGCAAAACAATGTATGGATAAATCCAAATGCAGATTTCTCACAGTGAACAGATAAATGCCACATTTGAGATATTGTGGATTTTATTATTAGATAAAGTGCAACATCCAGATATAACAATAAAAGAAATTACTCACGTAGAAGTTTTACAAAAATATGATGATGGGATTTTACGACAAATGCATACACTTGGTATGACAATTAGAGAAAGAATAACCATTGATGAACAAAATAAAATAATAAGATTTGATCTGATTGAAAATCCTATGTTTACAGGTTATTTTATCAATAAGATAGAGGATTCTGATGAAAAATTAACGCTAATTTATGAACAAAATTGGATTCCAATAACACCACAAGCCAGGGAACTTGAAACTAAATTTCCTCAAATTCTAATTAAAGGAGTGCAAGAAATGAAGGAACTTGCAGAAAAACAATAGATTAGTAAAAAATGCATGCTTATTTCATGAACTGAGGAATTTTAGAGCCAAACTATACATAGACAAATAAAAAAAAGAATTAACGAATGATAACTTTTGAATATAGAGTTTTAAGTGAATATAAAATAAAAGTAGCAAAAATAGATACTTTATCTAAATCAATAATTACCCATAGAGAACCAAAAAATACTGAATGCAAAGATGCATCAGAATTTTTAGATGTAATGATAAATGAGATAGACCAATTTTACAAAAATCATAGTGAAGTGTTATCAAAAAATGGAAAAAAACCACATGCCCGTTCACGTTTACCTGAAAATAAAAAATGGTTAGAAAATATTGAAAGATTTTATGAATTAAATCCTAGAAGAAGACCAAGAAAATAATTTAGACATTATTGAGACAAGAGTTCCCAATCATTTTGTCCGCATTTACATTGTTTCCCACATCCCACAATGTAATCCATGAATTCTAAATCAGTGCAAGGGCCTTGATCAGGAATTAAAATTTTTGAGCCACATTTTCGACATTTGGCAACAAAGTCATTCATAAAATCACAGTGTAATTAAATTTACAGATTTCAAAAGTTTTTAGATTCTACAAACTCGACGATTGATAAAATCTCACCCATTTCAACAAGATGACCATAGCTGGTATTTTTTGCATTTTTCATAGGTTTGTTATTTACACTAACAAACAGCATGTTGCCGTCAGAAAGAGGAATAGTTATTCTTTTAATTTTAGCATATGAAGTGATAGAGTACAAGCCATCTCCAATAATATCAGCGGATGAAGCATAATCATCCCATTCACCTCTAGATCTAGACATGGTTGCCTTTGTCTTTTCAATTGGAACAATATTAGAAACTCCATCTCTTTGACTATTCCAAAGTAAATTTCCACTTGCATCAGAAACTGCTGCAAATCTAATAGATTCATTAAAATCCATTAGCATATTCAAAAGTTGCTCATATTTTTCCATTATATGATTAACAGTATTTCGGTTAATATAATCTTCGAAATTACGAATTCTAGTGCCAAATTATTCTAAATAATTATTCTTCAAATGTATTTACAAAATCAACGATGGACATGATTTTTCCCATTTGGACATATCGGCCATAACTTTTTGTTTTTGTTTTTTTGAGAGGAGTGTTATCAACATAGATCAACAACATATGAAATGCATCAAGAGGAATTGTGACTTGTTTGACTTTTTGAAAGGATGCTATATGATACATAGCTCTGCCAAGATCATCAGAATCCTCGATTTTACATCTATTAATCCAATCTGAAGATTCACGTACAAGTGTTTTTTTTATTTCAGGTAGAGGTATTTTAATTTCAGAGTCATCACGGATGGTATTCCATAAAATATTTCCAGTTGTATCGCTAATAGCTGTAAGTAGAATTGTTGGTTCATAATCCATCAACATATGAAGTAATTTCTCATATCTGGACATACATTAAATCAGTTTTTTGTAGAATAAAAACTATTATTCATTAGTGTCAATAATTGGCACTAGAAAAAGACAAAAAAATAATTTATAACTGATTTGATTACAGCAAGTACATGGAAAATCCATATACAGACAAAGATTTCGTACACGAAGTATGGGAAGAATTTCCTCAATTAGCCGAATGGCACAATCTAGATAACGATATACTACCAATTTGGAAATTAGAGCAATTTATTGACGCAGGATATCATAATTTTGATGCAGATAGAAAACCATTATACCATTTGAGCAGAATGATAGAAAATTATGCTCAAGAACATAAAGAGCCATTACTTGCAACATTTGAAAAAATTGCCAAGTTCTCATACGTAAAAGAAAGATATCAAGAAATGGTTAAGGGAATGCCTAAAGTATGGATTATTGCAGATTTTGATGATGAAGTAATTCCAACGGATGTAGTAATACCAAATTCTGAATTCCTAAGTTGCAGCAATACTAACTTAGCAAATGTATGGACTGTTATCACCAGAGGACCATATGGACCGTTCGGTTTAATCGCTGAAGAATATGAGGATGGAAAATTTAGAGGGTTTTTCACACTTAATTCCAACGTTTGTAGATATGCACTAAAAGTAATGGGCAAAACATTAGATTCAAAGTTCGATATTCAATAATAAGCAAAAAAAGAATTCAAATGTATGAAAAAAGCATATTTCTTTTTCATAGAGATTTAAGATTAGAAGACAATGTGGGATTAATTGAATCTCTTCAAAATTCAAAAGAAGTAATCCCTTGTTTTATTTATGATTCCAATTTAATTAAAAAATTAAAAGATGCAAAATTTAGATGGAATTTTCTTAACGAATCATTATTAGATTTAGACAAAGAACTTCAGAAAAAAGGGAGTAGGTTGCAGATACTTGAAGGGACTCCAGAAAAAAGCATAGAAAAAATCATTAAAAAACACAGAGTAAAATCAATTTTTTCCAATACAGATTTCTCCAATTATTCACAAAAACGAGATGAAAAAATATTTCAAGTTTGTAAAAAAAATGAAATTCCATTTCACAGTACATTAGATTTTTTACTTCATAATCCACATGATGTAAAAACAAATGATGACTCGCCATATACAATTTATTCATTTTTCTACAAAAAAGCAAAAATATTCCCAGTTAGAAAAATCATAAAAAATTCAAATAAAAATTATTCAAAAGAAAATATTTCTAACAATTCTATCAAGGATGTAGAAAATTTGGATTCAGAAATAAAAGGAGGTAGAAAAGAAGGATTAAAAATTTTAAAAAATCTAGAAAAATTCCGAGATTATGACAAAGTTAGAGATTTTCCAGGATTAAATCAGACCACATTACTTTCAGCCCATAACAAATTTGGTACTATGTCAATTAGAGAAATTTATACTCAAATTAAAGAAATTTTAGGCGTAAATCATACTATTATGGGAGAAATATACTGGAGAGAATTTTTCAATTATATTTTATTTCATTTTCCACACGTAGAAAAAAAGTCATTTAAACAGAAATTTCAAGACATACCATGGGAAAACTCTGAAAAATTATTTAAAAAATGGAAAGAAGGAGAAACAGGATTTCCAATTGTAGATGCAGGAATGAGACAATTAAACAATACAGGTTTCATGCACAACAGAGTCAGAATGGTTGTTGCGTCATTTCTAACTAAAGATTTGCATATTGATTGGAGATGGGGAGAAAGATATTTTGCTCGAAAATTGATTGATTATGATCCTGCAGTAAATTCAGGAAATTGGCAATGGGCAGCTTCGACGGGATGCGATGCAGTCCCATACTTTAGAATATTTAATCCATGGAGACAGCAAGAAAGATTTGATTTGGATTGCAAATATATCAAAAAATGGATTCCAGAATTAAACGAAATAGAACCCAAAATAATTCATAATTTATGGAATAAATTTCCAGACGGCTTGAAATATCCAAAACCAATGATTGAGCATAAAATCGAAGCTGAAAAAACAAAAAATATTTTTAAATCACAATAATAAAAAAAGTTGGCACTATTTGTAGAAATAATTAGTAGATTATATACTAAAAAAAATGAATCTTGGTATGACAGAACATTACGTCAGTTTCATGGATGACATTTGGGAGAAATTTCCAACGTTTGCAGAAAAAGAAACCACAGATATTACCAATCATAATTTATTATGGTCACTAGAAGAATATCAAAAAGCAAATTATGTTAATTTCAAAACAGGTAAAGAAGAACTCTACCGATTGAGTATATTATTAGAAAATTACGCAGTAAAACACGATGCACCTTTACTAGCAACTTTTGAAACAGAAAAAAGGTACAAGTATGTGGAGGAAAGATACCTAGATATCCTATCAAAAATTTCAAAAGCATGGATTATTGGAAATTTCATCAATCCAGAATTAGCTCCTCATCCACCACAATCTGCAGAAGTAGTTAGTTGTGATGGCACAAATATTTCCCCAATGTGGATTGTTGCCACAAGAGGGGAAAAAGGAGCATTTGGACTAGTTGCTGAAGATCTTGGAGACAGAGAATACAGAGGATTTTTCACTTCAAACACCAATATCATGAAAGCAGTAATTGATGACATTAATGAACAATTGAAAATTAAAATTACGATATAAAATTCATTAAAAATACAGGTATTTCATAAAAATTATTGAAGAAATATTAAAAAATTAGAATTAATAGTTGTTTTATACTATATTTATTCAAATTCATTAAGGATTTGTAGATGGAAAAGATCACAGTAATTACAACAATTGAAAAAATTGAAAAATTAATTGATAGTAATTCAGGAGACATAGGCAGATTAGAACACATAATAGATTTTCTAAAAAAGAAAAAACCACTATACAATACAGATAGAATTTACTTAGAAAATAAAATAAATTCAGAAATAATTTTTGAAGAAGAAAAACCGGTTAAAAAAATAAGCAAAACTGAACAAATTCAAAAATTAATTAAATTAGGAAAAGGAGATCCTGGAAGATTAGAACACATCCAAACAATGTTAAAAAAACAAAAAATTCTCTATGAATCTGATAGGCAATATTTAAAGAATAATTTTGGAATAAAAATAATTCAAAATCAAGAAAAAGAAGTTAAAATTCAAAAAATAGAAAATAAGAGGGAAGGAGCCATGCCCAAAGATTGGAAACCATCAATTTATGAACCAAAATTAGAAAAAATATCAGATAAAATAAAAATTGAAGAAAAAGAGATATCGAACCAGAATAAAGATTCAAAAGAAATAAACGAACAAAATGAGAAATTAAATAAATTAACAAAAGAAAGAGAAAAGAATGATGAAAAATTAAAGAAAGAAAGAGAAAAACTAGAGAGAGAAATCAAAGAAGAAAGAGGTTTAATTCAAAAACAGACAGAATTGACAGAAACTGTAAATTTACAAAAAAAAGAATTAGTTAAAGTAAAAGATGAACGAACAAAAATTTTAAAAAAAATAGATATTGAAAAAGATGTCATTTCTAAAGAATTAGAAGAACAAAAAACTCAGCTGATTCAAGCACAAGCAGAACAGGTAAAAATAGAATCACAAGTAAATTCAGAAAAACAAAAATTAGTAAAAATGGCTAAAGATCAAAAAGATAGATTAATCGACCAAGCAAAAAGGGCTGAAGAAATAAAAGATAAACAAATAGAGTTAGAAAAAACAAAAAAAGATTATGATGAAATCACATCACAGGTTAATGCAGAAAAACAAGAAATCAAACAAGCAGAGGTATTGAAAAAAGAGATAAAAATAATGGAAACAGAACTCAATAAATCAATTAAAGAAAGAGTAAAAGTGTCTAAAACCATCCTAAAAGAAAAAAATAATATCAAAAATAAGATCAAAAAAGAAAAAAGTGAGGCCAAAAAGCAAGAAAAGGCCAAAAAGCAAATTATCAAAGAAGAGAGAAAATTAGAGATTTTAGAAAAAAAACGTAAAAAAATAGATGAAAAAATTAAAGAAAAAAATCAAAAATTGAAGAAAAAACAATCTAAAATTAACAAAGAGATCAATAAAAAAGATAAAATTCTAAAAAAATAAATTAAAAAAATCTCAAAAATGGAATCTCATTTAGTTGTAAGAATTTGTAATTTTTTGGACTGAATAAGTTTTAGAATTTTTGGAATAGAGAGATTTTTAGCTATAGGTAGGTCCCAATTCTCGGAATCGTTTTGTACAGCATTTCCACCAACAATTATTGGAAGTCCAAATTTTTCATTAATTTTCTCAACCATTCGTTTGGCTGATAAAAGATTTTCATCTAAAGTTACAGACACAAAGACACAATCAGGATTATCATGTTCAATTGATTCCATAATTAATGAAGAGGGAGTAAATGGAGGAAGGTTGTCAACCACATTTCCTTTTAACGAAAGTTTAGTTTGAAGAATTTTTGTTCCCAATGTATGTTGCTCACCGTTAGGTACACAAATCAAGATTTTTTTCTTAGATGGATTAACAGAACTTTTTTCAATAATCATATTCAATAAATCCTCAATTGCATTATAGCATGTTGTTTGAGTTCCTAAATCAATTTTTTTGGAATTTCCCAGATTTCCAATTTCTCCAATTAAAGGAATTAAAACTTCATCCATGAAGGATTCAATCCCATAGATTTTTTCATACGATTCAAGCATAGAGTAGGTATTTACAAAATCCCCATTTTTTAATGAGGTCAGCATATCTAACTGCAATTTTTGAATTAATTCATTCTGGACTTTAGGTTGAAAGTACTTTTGGTTTAAGAAATAATCAGATATTTTTTTGGAATTTCGATAGTCTTCAGGTACGTCATTAATAGTCACATCAGATTCTATTCCCAAATATTTGATAATGGATTGTTTTGAGGTCTTTTTTTTAGCATCCCATGAACTTTTTACCAAATAAAGATATTTTTGACCACGAATGGATTTGACTCTCAGATATGCCATGACTAAGATAAGGCATTAGTATTTAATCCAATTACGCACCTTGATGAGTCCCATGATACATTGTAATATTACAAAAAAATCGAACCATAATGAAAATAATCAGAGTATGGCACCACGGATTTCTAATAAAAATCTCTTAATACTAGAAATTATGGAAAATAAGTATTACAATGAGTTATCAAGAAATCGGTCATGAACATTTAGAAAAATTAGATGATGCACACATTCTATTATTTCATGAAGAACAAAAAAAGGCAGAAGAAATAGAGTTTAAGTTTATAAAAACAGGTTTAGAAAAATCCCAAATTTGTTTCTACACAACAAATGATCCTGAAAGATTAAAAAATAAAATGGAAGAATTTGGTATTGATGTAAAGAAAAATGTCGAAAATGAATCACTAAACATCGTCCAAATACCAAAAGAATTTGAAGAATATGAGAAAATGATCATGGATAAAGTAAAAGCATTACCACAAGATAAAAAAATTAGAGTAGTTTCAACACATTACTTTGATTTTAATTCAGAGAAAAAAACAGAATCAATGGAAGAGATTGAACAATGTGTAGATGATAGATTTCATAAAATTCCAGGAAATTTTATCTGTTCATTCCACGTACCAAGTGTAGACAAACAAATAGCACCAGAGTTTATGAAAAATTTACTTGATTCACATCACGAAATATTATTTTTAACAAAAGAAGATAAAATAGAAAAATTCACTTTTGCCTAAGATAGTCTTTGCGTAATTTCATCAATCAAGTCATTTACAGCAGAATAATCTTCATGAAACTTTATTCCCAATTCAGTGGTATCTATTTCATTTTCTAATTTGATTAGTCCTTTTTCACTCATTTCATCAAGGTATTTCAAAAGTTTATCGTAAGAAGTATTTGATTTGTGTTGAAGTCTGGTTTTTGAAATTTCAGAATTATTTTGTTTTTCAACCAAAATTGCAGTTATAACATCAAAATAGATTTGTAATTTACTTCTCTTGTTTTTCAATGATGCTCAAAATTAATCATATAGTAGGCTTAAAAAATGTTGAAGCTAGCATCAAAGAGAAAAATAAAACTTTTTTTAAAAGAAAAATATTGAAACCACAGGTTTGCACGCCTGAGAAAAATTTGTACTGACAGTAGTCACGTTACAAATAATCTCCAGTGGCAACAAATGTTGCCACTGACATGTATTAATTAAAAATCAGTCAGATTTAGGATTCTCTTTGACCTCTTTTTGGATCTCAATTATACATTGATGACAAATTATAGATTTTTCAGACATACTAGAAATAACATCATTATTTTGGAAATCAGAATCATATGTAATACCTATAACTAATTTATTGGTCCAAACTTCAAAATCTTGTTTCTCTTTTCCACAAACAAAACAATTCATGAATTTGATTGAATCATTTACAACTTAAGGTTGACGATAGCAAATATTTTCAAATTAACACATTACGTCTTTACAGTGAGGCATTAAAAAATTCATAATAACATAACCTCCAAAAATGGTGATTCCCAAAGTCATAGATAATCCAAATAACAGAGTTTTCTTATCATCTAATTTCATAACCATAAACAATATACCAAAATTAGAGTATATGAGAAATATGAAAAAAAAATCTAGTGGTAAAGAATCAAAACTAGAAAATTTAATAAATTCATTAAATTTCTTTGTTCAAACAAGAAACAAGTTCATCACTATAATGGCCATGTTGTTCCATACAAGAAATGATCAAATTTTCTAATTCACGTTCCTGATTGAATGCAACAAAATAATCAAATCCCACAGTACCAATTAAAATACTTAACAAAGCAATTATCAGAATTATTATATTAATTCTCATAAGTTTTACATTTTAGATGGTGCAGAGATTCCAAGTAAATCCAATGCTTTTTCTAACGTCAAGTTAAAAGAATTAACCAAACATATTCTACTCGATTTCAAATCTTCGTTTTCAGAATCTAAAACTTTCACATGTTCATAAAAGGAATTAAAAGATACAGCTAGATCATGACAATATCTAGCAATTACTTTAGGCGCAAAATTATTTACAGCATCTCTAACCTGTAAATTGAAAAGACCAATTATTTTTACTAGATCAATTTCAGATTTTTCTTTAAGCAATGAAAAATCAACATCAGTGTTAGGTTCAATTCCAGATTTTTCTAAAATTCTTGATGCCCTAGCATATGAATATTGAATATAGGGAACAGTATCCCCTTCCAAACTAAGAGATTTTGTCAGATCAAATGTAATTATTTTATCTAAATCTTGTTTAATCATCTCATAACGCAAAGTTCCAATTGAAACAGATTGGGCAATTTGATCAATTTCAGAGGCAGCCATTCCAGGATGTCGTTTTTTTGTTTCGTCAGTTATTTTTTGTTTTAAAAGTTCACAAACAGAGTCAGCACTCACATACAATCCTTTTCTTCCAGACATCTGAGCTTGTTTACCATCAGTCTCTAAACCAAGAGTTTTTGCAGTATTTGCACTTAATGTAACAGATTCATATCCAAGATGAACATAACTATTAGGAATAGAATTGAATTTTTCCATTAACGTAGTGATAATTTTTTGTAATCGCTCTTGACGGGAATCAATAACAGTTACTACTTTTTCTGCAGTAAAGTTTTGAGATGGATGATCCGAATCATCCAGGGTAGTTTCCCAGAGAGTTTTAGAGTTAGGTTGAGACGAGTTGTATTTTTTATAGTTAAATGGATCCTCTAACAGACCCAATTTCCAAGCAGCGTATGGAATATCTTTGGCAATGTAGGTGGCAGTACCATTACTTCTAACAATTACCTTATCTTCCTCTTTGCCATCACCACGAATAACCCAACATTGAGCGTTTTTACCAGTATTTTCAAATTCGATTAGCCCCATACCCTTGAGTTTTTCAAATATTTTGAGCCATAACCCTGAACGAATTATTTGAGATTCAAAATTTAGACAATCATAGGAGACATTGAGATTCCAACATGTTTCTAATTGTCCAGATAAAACTTTTCGGGTAATCATATCACCAAATTTTGCAATTTCAGAAGTTCCATCTTCAAGTTCTTTTAAAGTAGTTTTTCTAATCTCCTCAAGAGAAGGATCAAGATCATATTTCTGGGTAGTTTTAACATAAACATCATCTCCACAATAATGATCAAATTTTTTCCCATCAGGGGACTCTTCGCTAAATCCAAAATGTTTGAATCCTACAATGATGTCAGCAACCTGTAAACCAGAATCATCAATATAATTAAGAACATTAACTTTGTAATTTGCTTTATTTAAAATTCTAGAAATAGTGTCACCAACAACAATGTTACGAATATGTCCAATGTGCAATGCTTTATTGGGGTTCACACTAGTATGTTCTACCACAATATCAGAATTTTTTCCAATATCAATATCACCATATGTATCAGAATAAGATTCAGATAAAATTAATTTACTTAATTTTGGCCAATCAGCAAAGAAGTTTAGATATCCAGATGGATGTCCTTCAGATTTCAAAACAAACACATTAGAGCATTGAGAATATTTTTCAGAAATAATTTGAGTGATTTCTTTAGGACTTTTTTTCAATTCTTTTGCAAGTAAAAATGCAATGTTAGAACTTACATCACCAAACCCGGGCTTTGCAACTTCTACAGAAAAAGAGATGTTAGAAATAGAGAGTTCTTGAATAATTTTTTTCAGATTATTTTCAATTTCATCAAGAATAATTTGAAATGTCATACTATATCTCAGATAATTTAGGTGCTAATTTATCTAATGCTTCTAAAACACCATCACCGCTACTTGCAGATACAGTCATTGTAGCCTCAGAACGTACCAAATCAGAGGCATTCCCTAACGCAATACTTGTTTTTGCCACTTTAAACAAAGGGACATCAGTAGCACTATCTCCGATGGCAATTACATCATCTTTCATTATATTGAATTTATTCATTAATTCAGTAAAACCAGTTCCTTTGTCTATGCCTTTAGAATTAATATGAATTGCATATTGGCTGTCAGAGAGATTAACATCAAGGTCATGTTCAGAAAGAATTTTTCGAGCATCGTCTAAGTCAAATGTTCTTTCCAAAACTACTTCAGTCAATCTAGGAAATACAGGTTTTTTTTCTACTCCATCAATAGAATTTTTAATTAGTTCAAATGCTTTATTGCATTCTTCAATATTACCCAACAAAATATGATCATCAGCATCCATTGCAATACAACCACCGTTTTCACCAACTGCAATTTTTTTAGTTCCACCAAATACTGAAAGCAAGTATGCTTCAACAGAAGACCTTCCAGTCACATAAATCACATCATGTCCCATGTTAGTTAATCTTCGAAGAGATTCAAGTGCATCAAGGTGAATCCTACCGCCACCATTTTCAGTGATTGTTCCATCAATATCAACTGCAAAAGTTTTCTTATTCATAATTTGAATTTTTTTTTGGTAAATAATAAGTTGCTCAGTGTATTTCAATAACGAATAAACACAAAGAGGACAAAAATACAATTTCATCTAAAATTTTGGAATTTTTAATCAATGTTATATAATAAACAATAATCCATAAGCTTAAGTTCAGATAATTAATCAGGTATTCACTTGGCCAGTTTTAAGAAGATTACAAGTGATCAAATGAATCAAACACAAAAAAAGATTCGAGACAACGTTTCAAGTATGTTAGATTTTCTCAATCAATGCTTAGTAGAACCAAATACAGAACTATCAGAAGTTTATATCAATGAAATGTATTCAATATTTGCTAACGCCATAGAAGAATATGGGAAATTAGTCTACATGAAATCATTAACTTTGGATTCAGAGAACAAGTATGAAGTCAATTACAGGCATAAATTTCGAGATCATACGACAAAATATCATCTCGCATTAACAGAATTACCAAAATCAATCAATGATTTGTTTGAAGCAGGATTCACCAAAATGCCAATGAATATTTTAAATGTAGATCTAGACAATGAGGGCAATCCAACATGGATTGCATTTGATGTAGATGTGAATACATTAAGAAAATGTGTTATTGATTTTAGAGATCACATAAATTAATAAAAAATTAGTTCGTCAGAATTTTGACAGATAATTTTTTTGATGTAACTACACCAACAATACCCATAACAATTGCAGGAATCAAAGTATAGAGTAAAACATTTTGAATCAATTCAAAATAAACAAAATAAATTAAACTGGGAGATACCAATTTGCCTAACAAGATTTCATTGTAAGTGTACATAATATATGGATAATACACCATATAGAAAACAGACCCTGTTAATCCACCAACAAAAAACATTGTAAGTTTAGAGCGATTCAATTTTAGAAAAACATCAGCAATCACAAAGGGAATCAGATTTAGAGAATAGAATTGGACTGTATCAAACATTGCAAAATTTGGAACAATTGCAGTAGAACTGTAAATCAGTAAAAACAACCCACCCAAAATACTAAGTATTCCAAATTGATAATTAGATAATCGAAAAACCAAAGTTAATGAAAAAGAGATCAAAAAAGGATATGCCAAAGATGCAATAATAAACGCAATGGTAGGTTCTGGATTAAATTCAAAATAATCAGTGCTAGAAAAAGGTAGAGATAAAGACGAAATGATTCCTGAGGCAGATAACCAAACAGGAATGACAGCTAAAATTAGTAAAAATTTTGAAATAGATTTTGAGTCATTAAATTTCAAATATCTTGAAATTCCAATTAATCCCCCTACACTACACAAAAACATTCCCACAATCAAAGTAAAATGTGGTGGACTGAGTAATCCATCCAAACCAA
>Ga0222718_10001003_pt1 | contig 28621 bp, 32 predicted proteins | sample C33_27DmetaG_FD_165045 | JGI IMG/M metagenome (GOLD analysis project Ga0222718, IMG submission 165045) | Estuarine water microbial communities from San Francisco Bay, California, United States - C33_27D | ecosystem: Environmental > Aquatic > Marine > Unclassified | place: USA: California...
TAGATTGTTACACTCCAAGTATTGTTACAGTAAGTGTTGGTGATGTAGTTACTATGGTAAATTCTGATTCTACTGCAGCAATGCATTCCTTTACAGCAGGTACAGTTGATGGATTTACTCCTTCTCCAAGTGGAACATTTGATACTGGTATTATGAGTGCAGATGATATTTTTGAATGGACTCCAGAAAGTGCTGGTGAAGTACCATACTATTGTTTGTTACACACTTGGATGCAAGGAACGATTATTGTAGAGTAATTTTTACATATTTAATACTTAAAATTAATTTCATTATTCATGTCATCTGATATCCAAAAACTTCCAAAGTTTCCTTGTGTTGATTGCCATACTGATTGTTGTAAGGAATATACTATTTTTGTTAATGCCCATGATGTTTATCGACTTTCAAATGGTTTGAATTCTAAACCTGAAACTTTTTTGGAGTTAATTGGTGCTAAAGATTATTCTCTTGGAATTAAAGTGGAAGAAGGTTTGGTGGATCTTGCTTTAAAACAAAAAAATGCAGCGTGTGAGTTTCTTGAAGAATCTGATGATGTTTTTAGATGCACAGTAAATGATTTCAAACCTGGTGTGTGTAAATCATATCCGTTTGAAATGAAAAATGGTGAATTATCTCAAATGAGTGATATTATGTGCCCTACGGATTGGGATCTTACTGGGTTTAAAGAAATGATGGTACCTCATTTACAAAAAGATGAATCTGAATGGAAGTTTTATGATCAACTAGTAAAGGAATGGAATTTAACACATGCAGGGCAACCTTTGTCTGAATTTTTGAGATTTATGATAAATCAGGTTGAAATCTCTCTTAAAGTGGAATAACTTTACTTCCTTCTTCTTTTGATTCAAATTTGTAAATCTGTTCAACGTTTGAATCTTCAAAAATTTCTGCATCATGAGTGATGATTAAAAATTGCATTGGTGTTTGTGAGTTTGAAATTTCTGTTAATTGAGATAATACTCTAACCAATGATTTCTTCCTTTCAGCATCAAGATGTGTTGTTGGTTCATCAAGTATCATCAGATTTAGATTTGATGAGCCTAGCAAACTTGCCATTCCTAATCGTAATGCCAATGCTACACTTACTTTTTCCCCTCCGCTAAGTGATTCTAATTCTAAAACCTCTGTTTTTGAATAACAAGCAATTGATACGTCTCTAGCTTTTTCTGATAATGCAATTCTCTGAATTTTTGTGTTTAGAAATGACAAATACTCTGATGCTTTAACTGAAATTGAATTCAATGCCCATGATCTTAAACTTGTTGCAACAGCACCATCTCTGCTAAAAATATTTGTTTGAACTTTATCCAATTTTGAAATATATTTTTTAACTTTTTTAAGCTCTAAAATTGATTTTTGAATTACATCTATTTGTTTTTCAGCTTTATCTATTTTTTCTAAAATTCCTCCTATCTGTTGATGAATTTGAGATAAACTTGTTTGTTTTTCTTCAATTGTATTTTTTAGATTTACAAATTCTTTTTCATTAAATCCTTTTGTTTCTAATTCTAATTTTAAAATATTTTCAAAAATTAATTTTGTATGTTCATCTATTTGTGATATTTGTTTTAAATCATTATTGTTTATCAATGGTACTTTTTTCTTTTGAATTTGTGTTTCCTTTTGAATTTCAATTAATTCTTCTTTTGTATTAATTGAATGTGCTTTGAGAGTTGCTTCTGCATCTCTTGTTTTTTGTACCTTTTCGACAAATTCTTTCTTCTTTTGATTGTACATCTCCCGTTCTTTTTCTTTTAATTTGATATTTTCCTGTAATTTGATTGTCTCTTCTTTAACATGTTCTATTTGGAAAAATGGATTTAATTTTTCTACAGTTGAATCGCATACTGGACATTTATTGTCTTTTAATTGTAGTTTTGATGCTAGAATTTGTTTTTCTTTTAAGGATGCAATTTGGCTTAACATTTCTTGAATTTTATTTGATGAATCTTCTAATGCTTCTTCCACTTTTTGGATTTTTGTCTCAAAATCAATTTTTTGTTCAATTACGTCAAAACATCCTTCACAATCTCTTATTTTACGCTCATTTTCACTAATTTTTTCCTGAATTCCTTTCATTGTATCTTTAGCATATCTTGACAATTCATCTTTTCTTAATTCTAATTGGTTGATTTTGTCAATTTTGGGTGTTTCAGTTTCTAATTCTTTTTTTAATTTTTTTAATTCATCTTGAATTTGTTGTTGTTCTGATTCTAATTTATTCTTCTCAGGTTCCGATTCTTTAATGTCTTGTTGGTATTTTTCAAAATCTCGTTCTAAAATATCAATATGTGTATCATCGTATCCTAAATCTGTTTTAATTTTTTCACGAAATTCTTTAGTCACTTTTTTCATTGATTCTGATGCAACATCTAATTTGTCTATTCCAATAATTGCATTGAGTAATTCTTTGAATTCTTTTGGTTTTGCATTAATTATTGAATTTAATTCCCCCTGTTGGACAATTGATGCTATTTTTAATTTTTCAAAATCCATTCCTATTGTTTTTTCGACTTGCTCTGTCATTGATTCTCCAAATTGTTTTCTTTCTCCTGCTGCAATTTCTACTCTCCCTTCCTTAGTTATTTCAGAAAATGTTGCAACTAATCCTCCTTTACTATCTATTTTTCTTACTGTTTCATACTGTTTACCATTTATTGAAAATTCTATTTTTGAATAACCTTGATTGGAACCTCTTTTAATCAATCCTTTGTTTGATTTTCTTGTATGTTGTCCAAATAACGAAAATGTAATTCCATCAATAATGCTTGATTTTCCAGCACCGTTTTCTCCTACAAAAATTGTTACTCCTTTTTCAAACTCTAATTTTGTTTCTGAATGTGCTAAAAAATCTCCTAATTCAATTGAAGTAATCATTGCCCTTCCTCTTTTTTGAATTTTTCATAATCGTGTAAAATTATCTCCAACGCTTCATTCATTCCATCTGTTGTCAGTGTTGGCAGGAGTTCTTTAATTGCAAAATCTGCATCCTTTTCAGAATCTAATATGCTTGTTGATAGTCTTAACATTTCATCTTCAATTGCACTTGGTCTATCTAGAAATACTGATGAATCTGATATTTGCTTTGTAGTAATTTTCCAAAAACATCTTAGCGATAATGTATTTAATCTGGCAATTTGTGCCTGAATTTGGTCTGTCTCTATCTCTTCACCTTGTATTTTTACTTCAATAATTGGTTTTTTTGTAAGATTTGTGATTTTCTCTATGATTTGATCAATTGTTTTTGATAATTCTTTGTATTCTGTATCAAATGAAAACTGAGGTCTAGTGTCTAATTCAATCCATTTTGGTATTGCTTCATCTCCTGAAATATCTACTTCAAAAAATCCTTTTTTGATATCTTTAATTCCTTCACTAGTTGTTAATTCAATTGAACCTGGATATGCAATTGGGCCTTTCAGATGATTGAATTGTTTAATATCTTTATCATGTAAATGTCCCATTGCGTAATATGTAAAATTTTTTGGTAAATCTGTTGACTGCAACTCTCCTGCAAACTTGTTAAATTCTGTAATTCCTTGATGTAGTACCAATATTTTGTGTCCTGAAAATTTTTCTACACTTTTATCAAGATTTGAAAATGTTTCTTCATATTGTGACATTTCTGTTTTTCTAATTTTATCTAATCCTGCTAACATTATTCCTTTGTATTCTATTGGTTTACCATTACCTATGTATTTTGAAAATTCTAAATTGTGATAGATGTATGGGATGGGAGTTGTTCTGATTCTACTGATATCATGTTCACCTAAAATAAAAAAAGAATCTATGTTGTTTTCTTTTAATCTTTTTAATGCATTTCCCATCTGTACTATTGCAGTTCCATTTGGATTAGGCATATGAAAAATATCTCCTGCAAAAATTACAAAATCTACATTATCTTCAATTGATTTATCGATTGCTTGATTGAAAACATCATACACATCTTGCTCTCTCTCATTGGAACCGTATTGAACTAATCCCAAATGTGTATCTGAAATATGTGAAAATAACATTAGTCTAATAACAAATCTTTTTGAACTAATCCTTGTGTAGATTCTACTCCGACATTTTTCATTTTATCTGCCTTTATCCAAGCTTTAGTTGCACTTTGATCTGCTCCCATTTTCTTTTCTTTGACTTCTTCAACATGAACCATTGATGGTAAATTTGTCCATTGTCCCACAAGAACTGCATCCCCTACGTTTAATGACGTTAATTGTGATATCAATTCACGACTGGTAGACTCTGTTGCTGAGGCTATCTGTCTTTGGTCATCTTCTTGAATGATTTTCATAATTGCAAATGATCCCATCTGGCTGAGGATGTTTAAATCCACACTGCGAGGTCTCTGAGAGACTATTCCTAAACCCACTCCAAATTTTCTTCCTTCTCTAGCAATTTTTGCAGCCCAATATTTTGCTGCAGTATCGTGATCTTTTGGAATGAATACGTGTGCTTCTTCAAGGATTATGAAAACTGGTTCAAAGAATTTGTAATCTTTTTGTTTTTTTGATTTTCCATGTTTTGCTATAGTTGCATTTTTTCTATCTTTTAGTAATTGTTGCAAATAAAATCCCATTGCTACATTTGCTTGTTTTTCTGATAATTCTGAAATGTTGATGATGTTGGTGCATCCCTCTTTAATGTAATCCATTGGGTTTCCAATTTCAGGATCTAAAATATCATCAAATCTTCTTTGTGCATCCTCTATGATGTCTTGTACTCTGTATGCTGATGTTCTAATTTCTTTTAATTTTTTATCTTCTGAATTTACAAGTAAATCCACTTCGTATTCTAATTTGTTCCAAAACTCTCCTGCCTCTTTTACTTCTTGTGTAAACGACATTCTTAAAACTCGTTGTTGCACATCTGCATTTTCTCTAATTTCTAGTACTTCTGAAAATTGATCTGCTTCAAGTAATCTTGGATTAATTTTTGCATCAATTACATTTACGTTTGGAATGTTTAGTGTTGTGTAATCGTTATGGTAATCAAAAATTATTACCGTACCTTTTACTTCTGAAATTTTTTTTGTGATTAAAGATACTAGATTACTTTTACCCATTCCCGTCATAGCTAGAATTCCCAGATGTCTTGAAACGATTCTGTCTAGATTGATTTTAGCCTCAATTTTTTTATTTCGTAATAAATTCCCAATTTTTAACCATCCGTCTTTTTTTGGACTGAAAATTTCTTCTAAATCTTGATTGGTTGGCTGTGTAATCTCTGTGCCTGGAATTGGTGGAATTGCTGGAATTATTGACTGACCTCTACGTAAATTCTCTAAAAATCCTAAAATTCCTATATGTGCTGTGAATGTTTTGTCTCTCTTGTTGATGTCTGCAATTTCTGTACTTTCTTCTGCTTCATGAAAATTTCTGACATCTGTAAATGCTGCACTTGATACTGATGATCTTTCAACTAATCCTAAAATTTCTCCTTCATCAATACTGATTTTGATATATTCCCCAACTGATAATGAACGTGATGTAATTGCTGTCACTGATGTTGGTTTTGATTCTCCAACAACAAAGCCTAAACTCATCCTAATACCTCTCTTGAACCAATTTCATTACTTAATCCTAACAAACTAACCATTTTACCAAGTTCCTTGTCTGATATTTTACAGTTGTTGTGTGCAAGCTTTAGTGCATATGGGTATCCTCCTACACTAGTTTTAAACAGCTTATTCATTATTGATTTTACTTCATCGTTATCATGTTTTCCTCCTAAAAATTCTAATTTGATTATTGGAGTTGAATCACTCAATCTTACAAATGTTGATGAGATTATTTTGTCTGGTCCATAATTTCTTTCTACAAATATTTCACTAAAACCTGGACCGTTAGTTACATGATTATAATAAAAAATATCTCCTGCAAGTGATCCTAAATTCTCAAATTGTTTTTTTGTGTTTGATGTTTTTGCAATAAAAATGACATTCCTTTTTTTATTCATTGTTCTAACAACTTGTGCATCTAGTGCTGATTGTCTTGTCATGAATTGGGAGTGCAGTGAACCATCCATTAAAACTAAATCCACTTCGTCCACTGTTTTTTCACATGCATCAATCTCCATTTTACTTGCAATTCTTGAAAGGTCCGTATCTGAACCTAAACCTGACTCATGAAGATCAACAAGGATGTCCCCGTCTGATTTTATTGAAACTGCAGTAGTAGCCCATAACTCAATTCCTTGAAATTTAGTGTTGTTGAAACTACTGTCAATACCTGCTGTGACTACTTCCTCTTTAGTAGGCGTGAAATCATTCCAATTTGCTTGTGCTTTATGTAAAATTTGTTCAAATTTGGGGCCTTTTAGAATTGATAACATTTTTTCTCTATTGATGATAGCATCTTTGTAAACTGTATTGAGCACAACAATACTTGGTATGTTTGAATAAAATCTTTAGGTTATGTCGATATTTGACTAAGATGATCCATTAAAACAACTTTACCCAATCTTACCTTTGAAAACTACTTTTTCATTTGTATTTGATGGAGTGCTTTTGTCGATGTATTTTATTTCATACCAATCCCCAATATGGATAGTTTTACCGTCAATTTGACGTGGGATTTTGATTTGTACTTCGAAGATGTTTGTGTTAGGTCCTGTTTCAATCAAATAATTTGAGTTGGCATCAAATTTTGGATTTGCAAGAGTAGTTTTAATTCCTCCTTCACTTTTAAATTCTAATTGACTAATTGAAATTTTATCTTCATCTCTAGAATCTCTGTTTGCATCTGGTTCATACAATCTAAGAATAAACTCATGTCCAATTCTTGAGCCTCCTCCAAAAGTCTCAAGTTCAGCAAATGTTTTTGTTAATGGAATTGACTTTAGTTGTATGCTCTGTTCTCCCGATTGATTGGATTTGTCTAGGTATTTTATCACAACAATATCGTCTTGACTTAGTTGTTTACCATTAATTGTTTCAGGTAATTCCAATTTTAGATAAAATTTACCTGTATCGTATCCCGTTTCAATCATTTTTTCCGGCCCTTGAATTGAAATTCCATTTATTGTAAATTCAAAAAGTCCTTCAGTAGATAATACTTCTATCCCTCGATGTGATAAATTCAAATCATGATCTGTGATGTAGAAATTCACCACAGACATACTTGATGCTGGAACTGTCTCGATACCTGAACCTGATTTTATGATTTTTGTAGCAAGTAAAATGCCTCTTTCTTGCATTTTATCAACTGTTTCGGGTTTTACGCATGCAGGCATTCCGTTTATTCGAATTACTAACTCTAACCCTTCTTTACAGAGAACATTCTCTGCAGCAGTGCCTTCTTTCATTTGCTTTCTTGGGGAATCAATATCTGCATTTATGGGGAAAATAAATGAAAATATTAAAAAAAATGATATTCCTAAAATTATTTTTTTATTTATTGCCATCACTTTGCTGATTCTATTTTTTATTTTAAACTATCATTAATTAAGAGAACTTTTCTATTGTGATCACATGAAAAAAATTGGTTTGTTGGGATGTGGCGTTATGGGTACTCAAATTGCACTAGCTATTGATTCTGGTAAAATTCCTGGAATTTTAACACATGTTTATGATGATTCTAAAGAAGCATCCTCTGAACTTGTTTCAAAATTAAATAATAAACCTGAAATTGTTGAAAACTCTCATTTACTTTCATCACATTCTGTCAATATTGTAGTTGAAGCAGCTTCTCAAAATGCGGTAAGAGATGATGGATTGAGTATTTTACAAAATAAACGTGATTTTATGATAATGAGTGTTGGTGCATTATTGGATGAATCTATTTATGATATTTTGTACGATGCATGTGATCATTTCAAAAAAACAATTTATCTTCCATCTGGAGCAATTGCAGGATTGGATGGGTTAAAATCAATTAAAGGTGAATTAGAATCTGTATCCATTACAACAACAAAACATCCTCGTTCATTAAAGGGAGCACAATTTTTTGAAACTTCTGAAATTAATTTAGATTCTATAGATTCTTCAACTGTTATTTTTGAAGGAAATGCACGTGATGCAGTTTCATTATTTCCTGCAAACGTCAATGTGGCAGCACTTGTCTCTTTATCTGGAATTGGTAGCGATAAGACCTCTGTCAAAATTATTGCTGACCCTGATACTGATAAGAATACTCATCATATTGAGGCAGTAGGTAAATCTGGTAAAATGACCTTTACTATTGAAAATACTCCTGACCCCGAAAACCCAAAAACTAGTAGACTGGCTATTTTATCTGCTATCGAAACTTTGAGACAATATTGTTCAGATGATATTCAAATTGGTACATAAATGGCAAAACTTGCCGCTTTTAGAGATTCTATAGATCATTATAGACTACTTCCTATTCTTTAAATTTACACACATTCAATTTTTTGTAAATCATGCAAGTTCAAGATACTTCATTTTTAAAAAATGAAATCATGAGATTGAAAAAAGAAAAAGACGTTGTGATTTTGGCTCATAATTATGAAATTCCTGATGTGCAGGATGTGGCAGATTTTACTGGTGATTCTCTTGGATTGTCTCGATTGGCTGCTACTGTTCCTCAAAAGACAATACTGTTTTGTGGTGTTCATTTTATGGCAGAAACTGCTTCAATTATTAGTCCTGAAAAAAGAGTACTTTTGCCTTCATTAGAAGCTGGTTGTTCATTATCCGATTCCATTACAGTCGAAGAATTACGAAATTGGAAAAAACAACATCCAAACGCAATTTCTGTTGGATATGTTAACACTACTGCTGAAATAAAATCTGAACTTGACTATTGTTGTACTTCATCAAATGCTGTAAATGTTGTAAAAGCAATTCCTGAAGATAAAGAAATTTTATTTTTACCTGATATGTTTCTAGGTTCTTATGTTGCAAAAATGACTGGTAGAAAAAATATGCACATTTGGGCAGGCGAATGTCATGTACATGCTGGAATCACTCCTGAGGATGTTACTAAAAAATTACAATCTATGAAAGATGCAGAATTTGTTATTCATCCTGAATGTAGTTGTACAACACCAATGATGTATGATGTTGCTGATGGAAGTTATGATGATAACAAAGTTTCAATTCTTTCTACTGAAGGAATGCTAAATCATGTTAGTAAATCTAAATCAAAGAATTTTGTTGTTGCAACTGAAACAGGAATTCTGTATAGAATGAAAAAAGAAAATCCTGAGAAAACATTCATTCCAGCTTCAGAAAAGGCTGAATGTGAATATATGAAAATGATTACTCTTGAAAAAGTGCATGATGCCTTGATCAATGAACGAAATGTGATTACTGTTCCAAAAAAAATTGCTGATAAAGCTCGTTTAGCCATTGATAGAATGCTTGAAATCAGTTGACATGTGATTATTTTGGTTGGATTATTTAGTAAAACACCTGAAGATATTGCATTTAAAAATAATATTGATCAATTTAAGAAATTCAAAAAACTTGTTAAAAAGAAAAAATATCCTGAAGCCTTGAAATTAGGTTTGGATTATTTGGAAAAAGTACCTTACAACCATGATGCCTTATTTACTATTGGGGGTATCTACTACCTGAAAAATAAATATCGTACTGCAATATCTTATTTTGACAGGGCTCTGGAGACTGGAGATACTGATGTTGAGGTTTTATTGTTAAAGGCATACACACATCAAAAATTACAAGAAACTGAAATTTCAATTGATTGTTGCAAAAAAATTCAAAGCATTGATCCAAAAAATAAATCTATGATTAATTTACTATCGGAACTAAAATCCTAGATTTCTAAACTAAAGTCAATTCCTTTTACTGAATTTGTTATACTTCCGATTGAGATAATATCCACATCTGTCTTGCCATATTTTGAAATATTTTTAGAATTAATTCCACCCGATGCTTCTAACAATACTTTGTTTCGTAATTTTTTATTTTTTAATACTTTGATTGTTCTGGTAATTTGACTTGGAGAGAAATTGTCTAACATGATGATGGTTGCTCCTTTTTCTGCAGCAAGAACTGCGTCATCTGTATTTTCAACTTCTACTTCAAATTTCTTATATTTTTTCTTAGTTTTGTTGATTAATGATGATAATGACTGTTCTACTGCTATATGATTATCTTTGATCATTACCATTTCATCTAATCTTAATCTGTGTCTTTCTCCTCCCCCAATTTTGACAGCTTCTTTATCGAAATATCTTAAACCTGGTGCTGTTTTTCTAGTTGCATACAATTTTGTTTTATTTGGAATTTTCTTTACAAGTTCATTTGTTTGTGTTGCAATTCCGCTCATTCTTGTTAGTATGTTTAATGCAGTCCTTTCACATGTCAAGATTTTATCTGCCTTTCCTGTAATTTCTATTATGTCTTGATTAGGTTTTATTTTTGTTCCATCTTTTGTTATGATTTTTGCTTTGCATCCTTTAATTGCAAAAATTTCTTTTGCATATTTTGTGCCTGCAACAATGGCGTTTTCTCTTGAAATTATTTTTACTGTGATTTCCTTTTTTGATAATAATTGACTGGTGATGTCCCCTTTACCTATATCTTCGGCAAGAAATTGCGATAATTGCTTTTTAGGATTAAATGACAATATTATGATTAATGTTATTATGATTTTAAAGATTTAGAATTTTTTTATGTAACTTTAATTGCATATTTGCCTTTTTGTGTTATTGCTAGTGTTTTAGAAATTTCTGAATTAGTTGGATCAACTACTAGTACGACCCCATTCCAATCTGGTGTTAAGTCTGATGATTTACAACCTGGACAAACTTTTTCTGTTGTAACACGTTTACATTTTCTGCATGCCATTTCTCGTGCCATTTTAACTAGCCTCTACTTTCTCTTCTTTTGCAGGTTCACTTGAACCTCCAGCTTTTTTAATTTCTTCTTCGATCCATTCATCTGCACCTAAGAATGGTTGTCTACAAGTAATACCAATTTTACCCATTGCAGCAGCTTTACCTAATGAAACAGCTGTAATTCTTGCACGCAATGTTGAACCAACTTTCAAGGTTCTTCCACTTTGATTTGCTAAAATTAATCCCATCTTTACATCACTCTTTAGATAATCATCCATAACTTGTGATAAGTGTAGTAATGCATCTGTTGGACCAATTCTTACAAATGCTCCAAAGTCTGTAATGTCCACAATTTCACCTTGAACAATTTCTTGTAATTTTGGATAAAATGTTAAAGCTTCAAATTCAACTTTGTGGAATGTTCCTCCATCCCCTGCAATCATTTTTCCCATTTCGTCTACTTTAGCATCTAAAATCATAATGATGTAGCCTAATTCTGCATTAATCATACTCTCGTATTTTTCTTTGAGGATGTTGACTGCTGCCTTTTTGAGTGTAGTTCCAAATAAGCTTGGAGGTATCCTAACGACATCAACTAGGGTAGATATAGAAAACAACTGTAATTTTTTCTTGAATTTCAATTTATGAATCTTTGGGTGATTTGGCTTGAATTTCTAAAGATTTTGATGATTTTTGAAAAAAATGACAATTTTTTTCCATGTCCAACTTACTTTAAATATCGTATTTTGATTTTTTTATCCAATGGTTGCCATAGATCAGGTTCTTGAAAAATTAAGTACTGTTATTGATCCTGATTTGAAAAAAGATATTGTTTCTATGGGAATGATTAAAGATTTAGAACTTAATGATGGAAATCTCAAATTTACTTTAGAACTTACTACTCCTGCATGTCCTTTCAATGTAGAAATTGAAGATGATGTGAGAAAAGTAATTGCTGAATTATCTGACTTGAAAGCTTTTGATTTGAATGTAACTGCCAAAGTAATGGAGGGTCGTTCACTTGAAGCAGACACCCAAATGGCAACTGTCAAGAATATTATCGGTGTTGCCAGCGGTAAAGGTGGTGTAGGCAAATCAACTGTATCATTAAACTTGGCTCTTGCATTATCTCAAACTGGAGCAAAAGTTGGATTACTTGATGCCGATATCTATGGACCTAGTATTCCGTTGATGTTGGGAATGGAAGATGGTTCAATGGAAGTTGAAGATAATAAACTTCAACCTGCAGATGTTAATGGATTAAAAGTAGTATCTTTTGGTTTTTTTGCAGATCAATCTAAACAAGCTGCAATATATCGTGGCCCTATTATTTCTGGAATTTTAAAACAATTTTTGGTTGACACTAATTGGTCCGAATTAGATTATCTAATTGTTGATCTTCCACCTGGAACTGGTGACATTCCATTAACTCTTGCACAAACAATTCCAATTACTGGAATTCTTGTTATCACTACTCCTCAGGATGTTGCAAGTAATGTTGCAGTAAAAGCAGTTTCAATGTTTGAAAAACTTAATGTTCCTATTATCGGGGTGATTGAAAATATGAGTCATTTTGTTTGTCCAAAATGTGATGATAAACATTACATCTTTGGAAATGGTGGAGCTAAAAAAATTAGTGAACAATTCAAAATTCCATTTTTGGGTGAAATCCCATTAAATTATGGAATTATGTCTGGTTCTGATTCTGGAAAGCCAATCATGAGCACAAATACTGATTCACCAAGTGCTGAAGCATTTCGTGCTAGTGCAAAAAATGTTGCTGCACAATGTAGTATCATTGCATCTAATTTACAAGAAGAAATGGAATCTGAATCTGGTGACTCTGAATCATCTAATGAAGATTCTACAAATAACGGCACTTCTTAATTGAGATTCCTGTGAAATTACCTGATTCTATTAGAGACCAATTCAAAACCCCTTTAGGTATTTTATTGCCAATTGGAGAGGATAATAAAGAAAATATTCAAAAATATCTCTCAAAAAATTCCTATGTCGTAACCGTTGGAGATCAAACTACTGAAAAAATGATTAATTTTGGATTAACTCCTTCTTTGCAAATTATTGATGGTTTTGAGAAAAGACAAAAACGTGATTTGCCAAAACTTGGAAATGCCACTGAATTGAAAATTGACAATCCTGCAGCTGAAATTACTTTGGAAAGTATTGGCTTGATCAAAAAAGCATTTACTATGACTTCTCCTGTTAGAATAACTGTGTTTGGTGAAGAAGATTTGTTAGTACTTCCTGTTTGTATTCATGCTCCTGACAATTCAGTTGTCTTATATGGCCAGCCAAATGAGGGGCTTGTTTTAGTTGAAATTACTACAGAAATTAGAAATAAAGCACAAACATTACTTGATCTAATGAACTAATGGGGTGTGATGAGACGGTGGCTGTATGATTCGTGATTACCCCACATAACCTCTGACCCTATTTATTCATAATTTTACGAAATCAAAATCAACCAATCGTCTTACAGAAATTTGTAAGTTTTTGTTAATGGTTGTTTTTAAGAGTTAACGAAAAGTTGACTCTTTGCTTACAAGAATTGACATTTCAAGATAAAGATAGATTGCTTTACAACAAACTATGAAACTAGATGATGATCTAAAGTTACAAATTTTAGAAAAAGTTGGAATATACTCCCAAAGGTTTTCCATTCCTGAACCTGTGATTTTGTTAACTACAAAAGAAGTTCTTGATGCTCCCAGAGAAATGACTGAAGGTAGACGAACATCTGCTTACAAATACTATGGTGTTTCTTATTTACAACATAATTTGGTTTTTCTTAATGTTAGAAAAATTCCTGATGAAAAAACACTTGAAAACACACTTGTTCATGAATTAATTCATATGCGATTTCCTTATCTTGCACATGGAAAACGATTCAATAAATTAGTTAGACAAGGATTAAAAGGAAAAACCTTCTCTCCTTATAAAAAAAGAAGTAAAATTCCTTCTTTTTGATTAATACTTTTAAGATTGAACTAACTCAATATACTGTGGATATTTCTGAGGTTCTGCCTTTCATAGCTGGAATTGCATCTTTTCTTGTAGCTGGTGGTTTAGTTGCTTGGATTACCAAACAACCTTCTGGTAGCAAAGAAATGATGGATATCTCAAATGCTGTAAAAGAAGGAGCTTCTGCATTTTTAAGACGTGAAATGAAAATTATTGTTCCTGTCGCAATTGCACTTTCAGTCATTATTGGTGCCTTTTTACAACCATCCAATGGAATAGCATTTGCAGTTGGTGCAGCATTATCTGCAGTTGCAGGAATTATTTCATTAAAAATTACAGTAAAAGCAGCAGTAAGAGCTGCAAATCTAAGTAGTGAAGGTCTTGGAAAAACATTTGCTATGGCGTTTCGGGGTGGAGCCACCGTTGGATTAGCAGTACCTGCAATGGCTCTTTTGGCAATTACTGGTTTGTATTTAATTTACCCTGATCCAATTACAATTGCAGGAGTGGGAATTGGTGCAAGTCTAATTGCATTATTCATCAGGATCGGTGGTGGCATTTTTACAAAGGCTGCTGATATGGGCGCTGATTTAGTTGGTAAAGTTGAAGCAAATATTCCTGAAGATGATCCTAGAAATCCTGCTACTATTGCCGATAATGTTGGTGATAATGTTGGTGATGCAGCTGGAATGGGTTCTGATGTTTATGAATCCTATATCGTAACAATACTTGCTGCATTACTAATTGCTGCATTAATTGGTGCACCAAACTTTTTCCTTTATCCAATTTTAATTGGTTCTTCTGGAATGATTGCATCTATAATTGGTGTTGTAATTGTTGGTTCAAAGGGTGTAACTGATGTCATGAAACCCCTTAATCGTTCATTCTATGTTTCAGCTGCAATTGCAATTGGATTAAACTATGTTTTCATTACACAATTTATTGATCAATCTTCAACTGCACTTGCTTTGTTTGGAACTACTGTAATTGGTGTCATACTAGTTCCTGTCATTCAAAAAATTACTGATAATTATACTAGTTACAAAAAAGGCCCAGTTAAAGAAATTGCAGATTCTGCAAAATGGGGTTATGCATCATTAACTTTAATGGGAATAATCAAAGGAATGCAATCAACTGGACCATTCATGATTGCACTAGTTGTTGCAATTATAATCTCGTACTCTATTGCTTCTTCTGCAGCTCCTGAAGGTGCAGATCCAGTACTTTATGGCATTTTTGGAACTTCTTTGACTGCAATGGCAATGTTGAGTCTTGCTGGAATAGTTCTAAGTATTGATGCATTTGGTCCAATTGCTGATAATGCAGGAGGAATTGTTGAAATGACTGGAATGGGCGAAGAAAATCGAAAAGTAACTGATGAAATTGATGCTGTTGGAAATACAACTAAAGCAGTAACTAAGGGATTTGCGATAGCTAGTGCTGCCCTGGCTGCATTAGCTATGATTCAAGCTTTTCAATTTGAAGCAGCCCATATTTTTGAAGGTGTTTTGGAATTAAATTATAGTTTAACAAATCCCGCAATAATTGTTGGATTGTTAGTTGGTGGTCTAATTCCATTTATTATAACTGGTCAATTGATTAATGGTGTTTCTAGAGCTGCAGGTAAAATGGTAGATGAAGTTAGAAGACAATTCAAAGCTGATCCTGGTATTCTTGCAGGAACTTCAAAACCTGATTATGCAAAGTGTGTTGATATTGCAACTGTTGCTTCGATTAGAGAATTATGGAAACCTGCAATCGTTGCAATTATTTCACCTATAATTTTGGGAATTTTACTGGGTCCTACTGCAGTTGCTGGTTTGTTAATGGGTGCAGTTGTAACTGGAATTTTACTAGCATATCATTTAGCAAATACTGGTGGTGCATGGGATAATGCAAAGAAATTGGTTGAAATGAAAGGTGAGAAAGGTTCTGAAGTCCATAAAGTTGCAGTGGTCGGTGATATTATTGGTGATCCTTACAAAGATACTGCAGGACCTGCACTAAATACTGTAATTAAATTACTAAATACTATAGCAATTGTATTTGTATCTGCATTTGTTGCAATTCTTTCAATTTAAAAATTTTAATCAATACTCAAAGTCATATCTAATTCATCAACTTGTGCTTGAATGGCTTTTTGTAATGTTTGATTATGTTTGCTACAAAATTTAAAATAATCATCTGCTGTCTGAAAGCAACCACAAATCCATTTTATTTTTTTATCTCCTTCAATTGTGATTTTTGAATATTTTTTGTTCATAAATTATCTTGTTATTTCTTCTAAAAATATTTTCTTAAAAAAGAAAAAAAATGTTTAAGGACAGCCTTCCATTTTTTGAATGAAATAGCCTTTTTCCTTAATTGCCTGCTCTACAGGCTCTGGACAAGATTGTGAGTGGCAAAATGTACATTCGTTTTGTGTCATTTGTGCTTCTCCTTCTCCTATCTCTTTCAACCATTCTTTGCCATATTCTATGGCTTTAGGATGATCTTTTTCACCCGTAATTACATCAAAGTGCATTGTGTGACCATCTGCTGCTTTGACATAAGTGTCGTATACGTGAATTTCCATATTTTTTGTTAAAAAAGGGCATATTTAATTCCAAAGATGATTCTATATGCTTAAATTTTTAAGATTATTATTTTTCTTCAATTAAAATTTCTATACTATCTGATTCTAGAACAAATGCTCTAAAATTTTTATTAATTCCTGAATAAATTATCCAAACATATGGGTTATTTTGCATAAATTTTTTATCTGTAGTTGAAGGAAATGCCTCTCCATTTGGATGGGAATGAAAAATTCCAATAATTTCCAAATTCAATTCTTTACGTTTTTGATCCATTTCCCAAGTTTGTTCAGCTGATAATGTAAACTCTATTGGGGATGGTGTGTCATTTTTTGTTAACCATATTTCTTTCACTGTGTTTTCTTCTCCAGTTATATTTCCGTATAAAATCGCACATGCTTCATTTGGTTCTTCTTTCAAACTATGGTCTAAGAGAATTTTTTTATGTAATTTCGAAAGAATAATTTTCTGCAAATCTATTCTACATTAACTGTTCCAATCATCCATGGATGTAATATGCAATAATAGTCAAAATTACCTGCTTCAGTAAATGTAAATTGGTAGGTATCTCCTAAGTTTAGAATTTGTGAATCAAATATTCCGTCAGCTCCGTTTGCTGGACTTCCTGATGTTGCAGTATGCATTGCATCATCTTCATTAACCCATTCAATTGGTGTTCCTGCTGGAATGTTAATTGTTTCTGGGTTATAGTAAATTCTTCCATCTTCTGGAATTGCAGCTCCTTCTGGAATAATTATCTTAGTTGCTTCTTTTGGAGCTTCAATAACCAAAGTTGCAATCATCCATGGATGAACAATACACAAGTATTCGTATTCGCCAATTTCTAAGTTAGTTGTATCTAAAGAATATGTTTCTCCTTCACTAATCAAACTAGAATCAAATGTCTCTCCATAATCTGATGCACTGGTAACTGTATGTGGTGCAACATCTACGTTTGTCCATACAACTGTATGTCCTTGTGTTACAACTGCTCTATCTGGATCATAATCTGGATTTCCTTCTTGTGCTGAATCTTTAAGAATTTCAATTGCAAAAATTGGTCCAGCTGGAACATCTTCCATTGATTCTTCATCAATTAATTCTTCGGCTAACTCTGCTTCACTTTCATTCATTGATCCAGCTGTAATCCAAATAACTAATCCGCTAGCAACTGCTAATCCTAATACTAAACCAATTGGTTTAATGCTTCCTGGTTTTTTCATTGCTATCCATGCAACTCCTGCAGATGGAAGTGCAATTGCTAGAATAACTAGAATTAATGAAAATGTGTAATCTGAAGAATTCATTGTACCTAATGCATAAAGTCCAAATCCTATTGAAATGCCAACAATAACCAAAGTTGTAATTTTGGCTCTATTACTAGTTGAGACTCCGCCATCCAGAATACCTGCTGCTGTGAAAATTAGTCCTACAAACATTGTTAGGCCTGTTAGTGCGTGCATTCCGTCGATGAATGTGTGTGCAATTCCTGCATATGATAAAATCAGACCAGCTAATCCTACGCCTGTAAGGCCCATGCCTGGCATTAATAGGTCCCAATTACTCATCAAAATAAGCTGGTAAGAGTGAGATACTTATTCCTTTTGAAATATAATGGATCTACAACAAGGAATAAAACGGCTTTGAAATTGGGTAGAGTAAATTGGGAATTAATGAAATAATAGAAATATCGAAACCACGAATAGTAGTTCTGTTAGTTATTACTGCAGTTACATCCATGTATGCTGCAAGTAAGTTAGTTACGGGAGCATCTCAACTTGACTATTTGGATTATTTGCATATTATAGTAGCAGGAGCATTGGCATCAGCTGGCTCTAGTGCACTAAATCACTATTATGATAAAGACATTGATCCTAAAATGAGTAGAACCAGTTCTAGACCTATTCCTTCTGGAAGAATGGCTGCATCCCATGTTTTGTTATATGGATTAGCTGTAAGTTGTATTTCTGTAATTTACGGATTCTTTGCACTTAATGCGATATCTGCATTTTTTATTGCAGTGGGGATATTTTCTTACGTGATAATTTACACAGTTTGGCTAAAACGTAGAAACACTTCCAATATTGTAATTGGTGGAATTGCTGGTAGTGCTGCAGCTTGGGCAGGATGGGCAGCTGCAACTGGTAGTATGGATTTGTTGGGATTCTTAGTTGGCTTTTTAGTATTTGTTTGGACCCCTTCCCACTTTTGGTGTCTTGCAATGAAAATTAAAGATGAATATGCACAGGCTGAAGTTCCAATGTTACCTGTTGTAATTGGAATGCAAAAAACATCTAAATTTATTTTGGGTAATACTTTAATTTTAATTCCTTATTCTTTGTTACTTGTATTGATTCCCGATGGATTGGGAATTGTTTACACTGTTATTGCATCTGTGTCTGGTGGATTGATGTTGGTATATCATTACAAACTAACAAAAACTCCTACATCTGAATTTGCTTGGAAAGCATACAAAGTAACTGCACCTTATTTGACAATTATTTTTGTAGCAGTTGCATTAGATGCTGCATTTCATTTCCCTTTGATCTAATTTTTTAATTATTTATCTACGCCTGGAAAACTTGCTTCATAATCTTTTTCCATTACTTCTTTATTCTGTTTTTCTATTGGATCTTCTTCTTTTTCAATCATTGCAACTTCTATTCTTCTTTCATCTTTAGTAAACCATGCAACTTTGATTAATCCTAATATTTCTAAATCTAAAAGTAGTTTGTTAAATTTATCTTCTGGCAAATTTAATCCATCTTTTGTTAAACTCTTGTAAAGTTCAACATCTGTTAATGAGTTAGATTCTTTAATTTTTTCAAATATTTGATTTCTTAATGGAATTGTCATGATTAACCGTAAAATGCTTTCTCTCCTGTCTTGGGTACTACATTAGATATACTTTCTCTTATGGTGTTATACCATTGATCTACCTCTTTTGTAATTGATGGCTTAATTTGTTTCAGACTAACTGCGAAATCCCGACTGCTAATTTTGGACGATTTGTTTCTCATCGCACAAATTGCTGCTTCTCTACATAATGCTGCCAAATCTGCACCTGTGTAATTTTGTGTTGCTACTGCAATCTCTTGTAGTTTAATATCGTTTGATAATGGCATTTTTTTTGTTAAAATTTTAATGATTTCTAATCTGCTCTTTTCATCAGGAGGTGTGACATATAGAACTAGATCTAATCTTCCTGTTCTCAATAATGAATTATCTATGATGTCCGGTCTGTTTGTAATTCCAATGACTGCGACTCGAGATGAAGTTCCTTCTTCAATTTCTGTTAATAGTTGGCTAAGTATGGTTTCTCCTGATCCTCCTTCTCCTGATTTTGATTTTGCTAGTGCGTCTAATTCATCAAAAATTATTACACATGGTGATGATGCTTTTGCTTTTCTAAAAATTTCTCTTATTGCTTTTTCTGATTCTCCCACCCATTTAGAAAGAATTTCTGGACCTCTAACTAAAATCATATTTGCACCTGTTTCAGTTGCTACTGCTCTTGCAAGTAATGTTTTTCCGCATCCTGGTGGACCATAAATTAAAACTCCTTTTGGGGGCTTGATGCCCATTTTTGTAAATTTACTTGGTTCTTTAACTGCTGTAATTATATTATCTGTTAAACTTTTCTTAATCTTCTCCAAACCTCCGACATCATTCCACCAAATTTTTGGTCTTTCAACATAAAATTCTCTCATTGCAGTAGGGACAACTTCGTGCATCGCATCGTAAAAATCAACTAATTTGATTTGCATTGATTGTAAAACTTCTGAAGAAATTTTTTCAGTTTCAAGATCAATTTCTGGTAAATACCTACGAATTGATTTCATTGCAGCTTCTCTACATAGTGATTTGATATCTGCACCTGTGTATCCATGTAATTCTGCTGACAATTCCTTGAGATCGATTTCTTCATTTATTGGCATTCCTCTTGTATGAATTTGTAAAATTTCATATCTTCCATCCTCGTTAGGTACACTAATTTCAAATTCTCTGTCAAATCTTCCTGGCCTTCTAAGAGCTGGATCTACACTATCTGGTCTATTGGTTGCTCCTAAAACAATGACATTTCCTCTATCGTTTAATCCGTCCATTAATGCAAGTAATTGTGCTACCACTCTTTTTTCCACATCTCCGTACACTTCTTCTCTTTTTGGTGCTATCGCATCAATTTCATCAATGAAGATGATGCTTGGTGAATTATCTTTTGCTTCTTTAAAAATTTCTCTTAATTTAGCTTCTGTTTCACCGTAGTATTTGTTCATGATTTCTGGACCGTTAATTGGATACATGTTAGCTTCAGATTCGCTTGCCATAACTTTTGCAAGTAATGTTTTTCCGCATCCTGGTGGACCATATAGTAAAATTCCGCTATGTGGTTCAATTCCTAATCTGGAAAATAATTCTGGATGTCTTAATGGCAACTCAACAATTTCTCTCATTGCTTTAGTTTTTTCTTTTAACCCGCCAACTTCTTCATATGTGACTCTGACTTTTCTGTCGATTGACGTTTCTGTTGAAATATTTAATTCAGTTGTTTTGTCTATATTGATAATTCCTTTAGGTGAAGTTTTTGTAATTTTAAAGTCCATGGAGTTTCCTAATATCATTACAGAAATTTCATCTCCATGAGTTACTGGTAATCCTTTCAATCTATTTTTAACAAAATCCATGAATTCTTTATCAATTGTTACTGCATCGTTGAGTGGAGTTAGTGTAATTGTTTTTGCAATTTTTGAAATTACTTTTCTAACTTTTACTATGTCGTTTAAAGTTCCTCCGACATTTTTCCTTGTTTGTCCATCTATACTAATTATATCTGGGAATTTTTCATCCTCATCTGCAGGCCAAATAATGGCACAACTTGTCCTTGAACCCATGATTTCAATTATGTCTCCTGGCTCAGCTTTGAGAAAATCCATTGCTTTTGGACCTATTCTGGCACGTTTTTTGCCTACGTCTCTTTGTTTTGCTTCACCAATTCTCATTTGCAAAGGCTCTTCTTTGCGTACCATAAAATCAATTAATTCTTGTTATGCTAATTACTGTTATGTTAATTACGACTCATACTGAGTACTTCAAATTCACTGACTCCTTCAACTGCTCTGACAGTATCTTCTAGTGAATCCATTTGTCCTTCTTTATCCTCTAATACGAATTGTGCCTTTAGACATTCTAATCCAAAAGCTAGCGGTTCTTTTTCATGTCGATTTAAAGTAATTCCATCTTTTAGTGATGTTTTTACAGTTTCTGCTAATTTATCTAAATCCACTTCCATTCCTGTTGGAAGAATTTTTGCTATTAATACAATATCCGTCATTTTACTTAAGGTCCCGTGAAGTTACATGAAGAGCAGGTATAGTTTCTTGCTGCTTCTCTACAACTTTCACATCTCCAAATAAGGTCAACCCCACATTCAGGGCAATTGAATTTAACACATTTATCATTAGGCATAATTGCTCTATGGCAACAACTGCATGTTGGTAATGATATAGTAGATGACATGCTCAATTTTTCTGGAAACATCATTTATACTTTCCTTAGAAATTGTGTTGGATTTAACCCAATATTTTTTTCAATTCACTACTGACTAATGTTTGAGCTGTTTTCAATGAATTTTTGATTCCTACTAATTTGATAATTGAACTTGTATGAAAATCAAAATCATCTTTTTCTGAAATTTCATTGACAATTTCTGGGGTTATTGATTCAAATAATTTATTGATCGTTTCATTATCAATCCTTTCTAAAATTTTTCTTGCTAACATTTGTTTATCAAATTCTTTACCAAATCTCTCAGTCCATTTTTTTTGATAATCTAAAAGATCTGTTTTTTCATTTGTTTTTAAAAATTTGGATATAGCTTGTCCTGCATATACTCCTCCCATTCCGCTTGTGAAAATTCCTCCTGCTGTTGTTGGTTTTGCTTGTCCTGCCGCATCTCCTACTATGACTACATTGTCTTCGACAAATCGTTTGATTGGACCCTTAATCCAGATAGGTGCAAAAATTTTCCTTATTGTTGAAAATTCTCCTTTTTGCTTAAGAAATTCATTTAATGTTTCAGATACATTGATGCCTTTTCCTGCAATTCCTACTTTTCCTTTTCCTTCAGCTGATGGAATTACCCATGCAAAAAACCCTGGATATTTCTCTTGATCAAAAATGACTTCCACTTTTCCTTTTTTAATCCAATCTGCATAAATTTCATATTGTGCAGATGATAAAATCCCTGTTCGATCTTTGTGAATTAATGATGACACTCCTCTTGCATCCACAAAAATTTTACAATCAATTTTTTCTTCATTTGTCCTAATTCCTGTTTCTGTCATTTCCTGAAAACTTGTTCTAACTTTTATCACTGCACCATTTTTTTGAGCTTGAAATGCAACTTGTTTATCTAATTCTCTTCTGCTAATTTCTGCTACTTTTTGATTTTTTGAATTGATTGTGAAACTTTCTCCATTAGGTGATGTAATTTTTGCAGATTCAATCATATGTTCAAAAGTTTTTTTAAATGGAATGATTCCTAATTCTTCTAGACCTGCAATACTTACTAATCCACCACAATGTTCAGGTGTCCCAATTTCATAATCTTCTTCAATTACTAATACTGAAAATTTTTTGGAAGAAATTTCTCTTGCAGTTAATAATCCTGCAATACTGCCTCCAGCAATAATTACATCATAGTACACAGATTTTGGTTCTTTGTCAATTATTTAATTCCAAAGTTTTTCATTGTGCCTATTTGTGAAGATGATATGGGTGAAATTAAACAAGTAATTGCTGTTAGGACTGATTTGGGAATGGGTAAGGGTAAGATAGCTGCTCAAGTTGGTCACGCATGTGTCATGGGTTCAGAACATGTTAGAAAATCACATCCTGAATGGTGGTCCGAATGGTGGGGTGGACAAGAGAAAGTCGTTGTTAAAGTTTCAGGAATTAAAGAATTACAAGAAGTAAAACGACATGCCATTGATTTGAATTTACCTTGGTCTGAAATTTCTGATGCTGGACATACTCAATTGGCACCAGGAACTACAACTTGTATATCTATAGGCCCTGCACCTGAAAATTTGATTGATAAAATCACTGGTAATTTGAAATTATTGTGATTTTCTGGGAATGAGATATTAACAGTATTGTTTAAAAAAATCTGTGAAAAAACAGACTAAGGGAATTTTGGCTTTTGCTTTTCTTGGAGGTCTGATGTTGACCTCTGGAGTTTTAATTGCTATTCCTGGATATGATGAACAAGTAGATTATGCAGCTATGAATGATCCTACAGTAACAATTACTGGTACTCCTGCAGATAATTATCCTGATGAACAACGAACTCAATTTTGTAGTTCTGATAAAATTGCAAAATCCACAAAGTTTGTTCAAGAATTTGTTATTCCTACTGATTGTACCAATCCGTTAGCCATTACATCTGATTATGATGGAAATGTTTGGTTTGCTCAAACTAATACTGGAAACCTTGCAAAATTTAATCCCGTAACTCAAACATTTGTTGAATTTGAAAATCCTACATGGCCTGACGGTGCTCGTTCAATGATGTGGGGAATAGATTATGCTCCCGATGGTTCTGTTTGGTTCACTGATGAAACTTATGATTCAGTTTGGAAATTCTCTACACTTGATGAGGAATATGAGCGATTGTCTTATCCCTCTGATGGAAATTCATTACCTCAAAAACTTAGAATTGATGGCTCTCAAATTATCATTAATGATTTTACTGGAAACAAATTAACCATTCTGGATGTAAATCCTACTGACACTGAAGTAAATTATCTAAGTGTGCCTTCTCCTGTAGATGACTCAGTAACAGCTGATTTTGCAATCGATGGAAATGACGACATTTGGTATACAAATTGGTTGTTTCAACAAGGAGGGATTTTAGTTCAATTTAATCAAAATGATTATCTTAATGATGTAACAAATTCTGGACAGCCATTCTTGCCATTAATTGATTACATTACTGGTTACCCTTTACCTGTACAACTACTTACTCCAAACGGTGTAACTTTTTCTGATGATGGTACATTGTGGCTAGCTGATACGACTTCTTCTTCATTTTTCAGTTTTGATCCTGCAACTGAACAATTTATTCAATATATGACTGCTGATCCTATCTTGGAAACCTTTGGAAATCAAACAGGTATTGTCAAATCACCTATTTCTAGACCTTATTGGATTGAAAATAATGATCAAGGACAACTTGTATTTAATGCACAAACAGCAAATAATATTTCAGTAATGGATCCAAAAGAACAAACTCTTGTAGAGTATCATGTACCTTCAAAAAACCCTAACTGGGCTGATTGTGATTCTGGATTACAAGTAATGGAAAATTGTGGTGTTGCACAAATTTTTGATTTTGCTGTATCTGGTGAAAAAATTTGGTTCACTGAATGGGTTGAAAACAAAATTGGTGTCGTAGATACATCTGTATCTTTACCATTTGAAATTCAACTTGAATCTGATAATGTTAAACTTTCTTCTAATGATTCTGTCGCTAATCACATCATATTTTCCCCACAATTTGAAAATGATATTATCGAAGTTTCTTCAATTATTTCTACCACTCACGACTTTCTAACTGTTGATTTAATTCATAATTCTTCTGAAAACTTTGAATTAAATTCTAATGATTCTGTTGCTGTACATATTGAACTTTCCACTTCTGATGATGCTTTACCTGGAACATACAAAATTTTACTAGGTGGACAAACTTCAGATATTGCAATTAGTAAATATCTTACAGTGATTGTAGAGTGATACCTGAAATTGACTCACAAATAGGAATATCTGTTTACACTACAAAATTTTCTGGTATTGGTGGTAAAATTAGAATTAATCCTGAAGATTTTGAAGTTTCTGAATTAATTTCTAAACGTGCAACAAATTCTATTAATGATGAAAGTGGTTATGCTGTTTACAAACTAAAAAAGAAAAAAATTGATACTAATCATGCCTTATCTGGTGTTTTTCGAAAAACTGGTGTTCGTCTTAAGTCTCTAGGCCTAAAAGATGCTTCTGCTATAACTGAGCAATATGTTGGCTCGCCTCATAAGGGTAAACCTATTGACGATTTTTCTACTGAAAAATATTCTCTTACAAAGATTGGATTCACAAAAAAACCCTTATCTAAAAAAGAGATGATTGGTAATAATTTTAAAATTCAAATTTCTGATTGCTCTGATGATTTATCTTCTTTTACTGAACATAATCAAATTTTAAATTTCTATGGATATCAAAGATTTGGTTCCAAAAGACCTGTTACTCATTTAATTGGAAAGGCAATTTTACAAAGAGATTTTGATACTGCTGTTGATTTGATATTATCATTCACTTCCTCATATGATTCCGCAGAAAATACAGAGATTCGTGAAAAACTTTCTGACAAAACAAATTATGTAAAATATTATGATAAAGTTCCATCTCAAATGGATATTGAAAAAATTGTTTTAAAAGAAATGATTGAACATGATGACTCTATTCGTGCAATACGTGCAATTCCATTATCTTTAAGACGTTTTTACATTCAAGCATACGAATCATATATTTTTAATAAATCTCTAAGTTCTGCATTTTTAGATGGTGAAAATTTATTTGAATCTCAATCTGGTGATGTCTGTTTTGACTCTAAAAGTATAATTGGAAAATTCAAAGATGGGGTTGAACAATATCTTGCATTACCTTTTGTTGGTTATTCTTACTATAAAAAAACAAGATTTGACCATTCCATTTCTAAAATTTTGATTGAAGAAGAAATTTCTCCCAAGGATTTTTTCATTAAAGAAATGCAAGAAGTTAGTAGTGAAGGTGGATTTAGACAAGCTGCAATTCATTGTACTGATTATATCTCTGAGAAAAACAAAGTTGAATTTTCATTGTCTCGAGGTTCATTTGCAACTATACTGTTAAGGGAAATCATGAAGCCTAGTGATCCTATTCGCGCTGGATTCTGAGAGACTCATTTTTTAAAAATTTTTAATAATGTTCCAACCCCGATAATTGTTATTCCTAAAACCATTATTTGAATTCCATAAGTTATCCAATCTGGATTGGCATACATGAAAGATGATTCAGGACCAACTATGGATTGTCCTTGTAGATCAAAAATTAACCCAAAAATGAATACTATGCTGCCAATTCCAATAACTGGAAAACCTTTTGCCATGTCTGTTTTGATTTTTTTCTATTAAAAAGGGTAAACAGAATTGATTCATTGAGCAAATCATTTTTGGGCTGCATTTTTAATCATTTTCTTATGACCTCATAAAATGTACAATTGGAGCGGCCAATCTGAATCTAGTGGGCATAAATATCTTGGATTGATATTATTTTGTTCATCTGCTTTACTGGCTTTATTGCTCTTTTTGATATTTCATCCTCAAATTGATGCTATAAATCGAGAATCACCAATTCTAATCAACTTGATGTTTATTCCTGCCATGGCTGTTGGATTTCTTTATGGAATTAAAATTACTCAACGAGCTGTAAATCCTGCTGAAATTAGAAGTCCAATTAAAAGATCAATTGTAAAAATTTTCTTGTTCTTTTTTGTAATGGGTGGCATGTTTAGTTCAGTCAATTTTGCAATAAATGGTGGTAGTTTAATGCCTGATGTATCTATTTTTGAAGATGGTCTAATCACATGGGTTCATTCATTTGTAATGGCTAATGGTGGTGCAACCTTTCTTATTATTTCAAGTATCACGTTGATGGCAGCTGCAACAAAAAGAATCGTTGGTTTGGATTCTGGATTTTTGAATAGATTAGTTTCTTCTGCTAGTACATTTGTTTTTGTTACAGTTCTGGCTTTGAGTTTCACAAAATCCGATCCTACTTCCTCAGGTATATTTTTGTACACTTTTTATCAAGCGGGAATTGTAGGTGGTGCATTTTTTGCAATGAATAGATTAACTAAAGATAAGAATATGGTATCTGATTTTGCCAATGGCTATTAATTTGATTTTTTTATTTGATAAACATTATTACTTTCAAGATATTTTGATATCTTAATGGGGTTACTTGATAAAATTAAAAAAAGTATTGAACTAAAACATCCTTCTCCCAGTATTTCTTTAATTGAAAAGACGGAAAACAGAATTCTAGAATTAACAAAGAAATCTGAACTAGATCCTAATGATTCTAAAATTTTACTTGAATTATATGCATGCTATGTTGAAACCTCAAATTCTGAAAAGAAAATTGAATGTTTAGAAAAATTATCTTTTCTTACACCTGGGGATTTTTATCCTCTTCAACAACTTGCAGATGTTTATTTGAATGAATTAGATGATAATGTTAAAGCAAAATTCTATCAAAATAAGGCTAATAATATTAAAAATAATTTCTAGTTTTTAATAGTGATTGAGAACTAATTTTCCAGATCTACGTAAATTCCTGAAATTTCATTATTTATTCTGTCCCAGTATATCTCACAGCCATCTGTTTTGAAATCATTTGCCTTACACTCATTAAAATGGGCTGTATTGTTTCTGGACATGTTATCTGCATACAAAACGTCTTCACCTATAACTACGCCAATTATTAACACTGCCAATAAACTGGCTGATACTAATATCATGGAATATCCAACTTGTCTCATATTTTTGGATTTTTTCATTCACGTGAAATCGATAAGGCTTGAATTTAATCTTTTCAAGTCTTCTTAATCTCTTAGATCTTATCACTAGACTCTTTTTTCCGATAAAAAGAAAAGAAAGTACTTCAAATTACTTTTGTTGAGCATTCAAATCCTTCAATATGAGTTTCTAGGACCAATACCTCTATCAGAATGGGGTCCTCCAATGGAAAAATTAGTTTATTTGATCTTATCCAGAAACAAAGATAAATTTGACATGGTCTATGTTGGGGATTGTCAAAAAACTGATGAAAAATCATTTTTTACATCTCATGAGCAATTCAAGTGCTGGTTACAAAAATCTGGCTCTGAACAATCCTTGTATCTTGCAATTTTTCCAATGTTTGAATCAAGTGAAGAAAAACGTCATAATGTAATTCAAAAGATTATTGCTCAATACAAACCTCCATGTAATAATGATGATATTTCTGAACCAAAACCTGATTATGTTGTAAGGGTTTCAGATGACTCCGATAAAGATTCAGATGACTCCGATAAAGATTCAGATGACTCCGATAAAGATTCAAAGGAATTAAACAAAGATGAATAATGATTCAGATAAGATTGCTTGTGCGTGCTGTGGTCACGAAATGAATTTAGAAAAAAA
>Ga0222718_10001004_pt1 | contig 28610 bp, 47 predicted proteins | sample C33_27DmetaG_FD_165045 | JGI IMG/M metagenome (GOLD analysis project Ga0222718, IMG submission 165045) | Estuarine water microbial communities from San Francisco Bay, California, United States - C33_27D | ecosystem: Environmental > Aquatic > Marine > Unclassified | place: USA: California...
GTGGTACGTACCTTAGCTAAAAAAAACATAGTACCCCCTATACCCCCTATTAGCCCTATTTATATGGTTTTTAGCCATTTACAGCTAATTATGGAATATTTACCTATGTGCCACTCCTTGACGCTTTTTATGACACATTTGGCACAATATACGTAAATTACTTAAATCGTGCGAACCACCCTTAGATATAGGTATTATATGGTCAACTTGTAGCTTGTTTTGGCTTGTTCCACCAGTTCCACACCATACGCAGAACCTTTGTTGTTGTCTTATTATCTTACGATTGCGTCTATATTCTGCGTCATCATACGGTCGTTTACCTTTGTTATAGCTGTATTTCTTTTTAGGTTTTATTACTGGTATATGTTCTGCACAATAACTTCTACTGTTGTTGTCTGGTGTAAATAACCTACGACACTTTAGACACGGTCTTTGGTAGTTCTTCATCTAAGTCATCTAATATTACTTCGTCAAATATCATTTCTTTAGTTTAGTCTGTTTTTGTTGCCATAGTTCTAAATTTTTTCTTGTACACGCTTTACACCAACTTGTTTTACCACCAATGCCTTGTGGTCGTTTACTAAACTCTTGTGCTATCTTTCTTTCGCTACATTTAGTGCAGCATTTACTTACCAGCTGTCCATAACTATCAAACTCTGGTCTTGATTTACTTGGTTTCTCACGATCTAGTAACTTATCTACTTGCTTGTTGTTTTGTATTTCTATATGACAACTAACGCATATATGACTTCTACCACCCCAGTTTTCATTATCTTTATGAAAGCCACGTGTTTTTCTATTACAACGTAAACAACGTTTCTTTTTTAACTTACCGTGATAATCAAATTCAGCTTCAATAATGTCTAACGTTGTAAATGTTTCTTGCATTGTCTTTAGCAAGTCTTTAGGTGGTTTTGTTTTAAATCTACGTCTTACACGTTCTGGTAAGCAATATAAACCATATTCTAAGTCTTGTTCTAATGCGTATTCTAAGCAATCTATGTTTACTGGACAATCACGGCATATACTATGTGTTTCCCAATACTGTTTATCTGTACGTTCATCAGTACCGGGAAAGAATAAGTTTGTCGGCATTTCATTACATAACGCCCTGTTTTGCCACGTCATACAACAATGGTAGTTGATTAGATTTCTTTTTTAAGTATTTCCTGTGTTTCTTTACTTACTTCAAACTTTAGACTATCTAGCACTTGATTAGATTGTGCAGTTATTTCTTGATACGTTGTACTTAACAACATTAATATACTTTCACGTGGTAAGGAACGTTCTATTGCTAATCCAAGTTGTTTGTAGTTTTGATACTGAAATATTTGCATATCGTAGGTGTCATCATCATTTAAACGTATGCAGTATCTTGATTTAGTATGATCTAGCCAATTTATTGTAAAGTTCATACCACCACACTGGCCATTTTTAGCGTCTGGTTCTACTGGCTCTTTATCTTGTAGCCAATCGTTTAAACCCATAACATTTGTTACAAGTTCTTTTACGTCATCATAACCTGCGTTCATATCGCACATACTCCTAATTCTATTGTATGAATTATAGTAGTCGTGTATTTATCCCATTATTTTTGTCATTATCGCAGTATTTTGCCGAACTGTTCTAATAAATAACCTACACGTTTTGGTATTGGTTCTTGTAGGTAAAACTCTGTTGTTTCTGGTTGCTGCCTAGTTTCCCAATTAAAGTTATAGCCATTTATTGTTAGATCAGTTATATTCCACGCAATAATTCTTGTTTTATATTCTGTAACGTAAATAAATAGCTTTTTATCTTTACTTGCTTGTGTGTAGTTTTTATCGTATTTATATTTCTCTATTAGCCACGGATTGTATTCACGTTGCCTAGATTTTATTTCAATTAGGTAGTTATCGTTGTAGCAATCGTAATGTTCGTAAATGTTTGTTGTTTCATTAAGCTGTCCAAATACATCTAGCTGATTTAATTTATTAATTATTTCCAGCTGCTTCATTTTGCCATTTCGCAATCCATTTGTCTGTATCTTCCCAACACCATTGGCTACTACTCCACGGTTTCCAATAATCATCTCTTGTGTGCATATCTTGTACAAGTAATGCAGCTGCTTGAATATTATATCGTGGAATAAACTGTGCATAGGTATTTCCAACCGGGTAATCCCAGTAAGGTATGTCGTGTTTTTCTTTTACCCAACCGTATGTTTTAGGTATTATCTGGTATAGCCCACTATCTTGATCTTGCCAACGATATGCGTCTGCTTTATTGCGACTTTCACACCACATTACTTTTACAGCTGTTTCTATGTTTTTTTCGTCAAAATGTTCTACAAGTAATGTTGCATATTGATAACAAGTTTCTGGTACATAATTATCGCAATCAGTTAAATCCATAACTTCATTTGCAACGCCATAACCAAAATTATTAACAAGTAAAGCGTAAATTAATATGCACTTAGTTATCATTTGCCCAATCTTCTAACGCTTTCTGATCCAATGCTTTATTTACATCTTTGTTTGTTGCAGTTCTAGCACCTTTTAACAAATGCACGTTATTTACTATGCCTTGTGGTGTCAATGCACCCACGCCATAGGTTTTAACAAGGTTTTCTGCGATAACTGGAATATCTGTTGGTTCATACCCGGCTTCGTGTAGTTGTTTTGCTGCCGAATACATTTTACCCCATTGGTTTTTAGTAGGTTTTTCATATCCACATACTTTTTGTAAGCTATTAACGTAAAAAGTTTGTATTTCCCTAGAATATAGTTCATTGGATATAGTTCTATTGAGTATAGTTTGTGTCAAGTTTTCTATACCCCTACCTGTAAAGTTTTCTGTACCCCCCCTGTCAAGTTTTCTTGACACCCCCCTAGTTAATTTGAGTATATACAGATTGCTTGTTTGTTCGCCTTTATCCTTAAAACGTTGTTTTACTTCAATAACGCCCTTATCTTCCAGACCTTTTAGTGCATTTATCGTACTTTGCCTTGATCTGTTCACATCTTTGGCTAATTTACTAACACTTGGCCAACACTCTTTAGTTTTATTGTCTGCATACTGACCAAGTGCTACATACACCATTAATTCAAGTGGTTTTAGTATTTCTAGTAACCAATGTGGTGTTATTGTAAAAGTAAATTCGTATTCGCTGCCTACAAACTCAATATCTTCTGTCATCTAATTCAACCCCAATGCCATATCGCCAACCCTTTGTTTTTGCTTCATCATAATCTAAATCTTTAAACGGTTCAAACAGTTTACGTTGCCAATCACGTAATCCACCGTATTTATATAAATCTTTTGTTTTATTAAATACTGCTTCAGCAAATGTTTTATAACCAAGCATTTTTAAATATGATTGCAAACTACTTGGTGGATCTTGCTTTTTATCTTCTAATGCTTTTTGTTCTCTTATTGTTTGTGCTTGTGCCGTAAATGATTGTGTCTGGAACTCTTTGCATAGTCTTTTTATCTTTGACCAATCTAAGAACTCATTACCACTTTCAAAATAATCTAGTAACACTTTGCCAAATACATCATCATCATAAATCTGAAAATCATTGTATAGCGATTTAACTGTATATTCGCCAAGCTGTGCGTTTGGCCACCTTATTTTTAGCCAACTTGTCCAGTAAATAAATTCATCTTTTGTCATTTAACTCCATTTCTAATAAAGCAACCATTTTCTTCACTTCTTTTAACTGATCTACAGTTGTGATGTGTCGTAACAGTTGCTTTATGTTTTCTAATACTGTCATTAAAACGGTGGTGCTAAGTCCTCTATTTCAACAACTTCTGGTGTTTGTTCAGCTGTAAATTTCTTCATAGCGTTATCAAACTCGTCCTCGTTCCAACTCGCCCACGGATAACCTTTACCAGTATCGCAACCGTCTTTGTTTCCACATTTCCACAATGGTTGTTTACCTTGTGCAGTTTCACGATTGTCCCAAACCTTAGATCCACAACTTGGACATTTAGGTTCAAACTTAGGTTTTTCACCTACTGTTACTTCTGGTGTATCGTTTGTGTACTTGTAGGTTACTTTTTGTTCTTCTATGTAACCGTCTTTTAGATAATTAAATAGATTGTTTGATATGTTTCTAACAACTTCTAGTTGGTTAGCTATATCGTTATTAGGATCAAACTTATCCTTTGTTAATTCAACTGCTGCCTTTAAAGCAACTTGTTTCATTATTATTTCACTTTGTGTCATTACACTCCTTTTTCTTCTATTAACTCTATTTTTTTACACTCGTTTAATGTTGCTGTTTTATCTTTTAAAACATCTAAAGCATTATCAAGTGTGTCTGCCATAATAGTTTTATGGTATGACACTTCAAATGTGTATTTATTTACCATTTATTCTTCTTCCTCTAATTGATCATCTTCCCATAATTCGCATTTTTCACAACAACGTACATCAGTATTTGTTATTGTATCTTTTACAAAATTATGTTCACAATGTAATTGACCAAATGCTTTCATAAAACACAACTTATGCGTACCTGTAATAAGTAGTTCACGTTCTGATCTTGTTAAATTTGGTAAAATGTCTTGTATATTTTTTCTTGGTTCTACAGACATTTCATTATTTAGCTTTTTAAGTTCTTCGTAAGATAAACTAACAGAACCTCTTTTTTTACAGATAATGCAAGTTGGTGTAGTTACGTCAAATTTTTCAGTTACCATTGTTAAACATATTGTCTGCGTCTAATACTTCACCGTCTTGAAGTCTTTGCCAAAAATCTACATTTGGTTGTTCTTCATATTCATAGCCAAGTATTTTTGCAATGTATACAGCAACTTCACCAAGTAATGCACCTAAAAGAATTATGCCGATAAAACCGACTAATACTATAAATACATCTGGATTACTATATTTTTCCATTTGTTCACTCCTTTTTGTCTTGTCTGTATTATATATAATTATTTAACAATGTGGGGTATTTATAAAAATTATTATGTTATAGTTAGATTTCTAACACTCCATTTGTTAGTACGTAAAAAGATAAGACCGGGTTTTTACACCCGGTCTTTCTTATTGGGTTGCAATGATGAGGATTAAAACGTTTCTTTTGGTTTATATTGTTCTAATGCGTGTTGCAATACAGTTACAAATGAAGTCATAAATGCTACACCAATAAGTTGTAACATATCTGCGTCAATAATCCCTGTAGAGTTAGCTAACCACAATGATATTGCTGATTGCAAACCAGTCCTAAATGCTTTTGCAAACATAAATTTCCAGTATGCTTTCCAATCTTTTTTTCCTACTTTACTCAATGTTATACTTACCCTTTCCTTTATTCATTTTACGTCTATTAACTTCTACTAACTTTGCGTAAGTCATATTGCCTACAATGCCGTCTGTTTTTAGCTTGTATTTCTTTTGAAAGCTAACTACAGCTGCTAAAGTCTTTGCCCCAAAATCACCGTCTATTTGTAGTTGTGTACGGTTAATCATATTAAGCATTATCTGTATTTCTTCTACTTGTTGCCCTGTATCGCCTTTTTTGATTAGCATTGATCTAGTTACTTCTTGTACTACTTCTTGTGCTTTTGTTTCTTCTGGCACTATAGTTAGTCTGTTTTCAATCCATTTTGCCCAATTATCACCCGGACAAGTAGTAGATTTAAAACTTCTATGTGGTCGCAGTTCACCACCAACTTCTTTCCATAATTCTTTTACTGCCATTACAGCTTCTTTACTTGGCATATCATCTGGTTTAGATCCACCAAGCCAACAAACAGCTACGTAATGTTTATTGTTATAGTTTATTTCTTGTCTGTTGTTGCCACCTTGTGCTGCTGAACGGTTACCTGCACCCCTAGCTTCATACAAGTTACCACTATCACCAACACAAAAATTATATGCTATATCGTTCCAACCCCGGTCGTTTTGGTGCAAGTCTTGTATTTGTCGTACTTGTGCCATTTCCTCATCTACGCTTAACGCTTTTGGATAAGCTGACCAATGTACAACTAAACCTTTTACTTCACCTAATTTACTAAATCTTGACTTGTTGGGTTTTGCACCCCACATTTCTCTACTTATTATCTTCATATCAATATATATTAATGTCTGACCACTTACGACCGTCTTTGTTGTGCATTAAGAACGCAGTAACACCGTGTAACGCTGATCCACCACCCTGTTCACTAAACCATTGTTGTCCAGATAAATCATAAGCTGTTGAACATAATACAAGTCTATGATCTACTTCAACACTAAAATGATGATGAAAATGGCCTACAAGCAATACATCTGTATCGTATAGTTCTGCTTTCGTTTTATTTGAACTCATCTTTGTAAACCAATTAACTACCTTAGCTTGTGCGTTAGATCCATAACGTGCTTGGTGTCCGTGTGCAATAGATAAAACTGTATTAGGTAACACTTGTACACTTGTTGTTAAATAATTATCTGGTATGTACCACTTAATATGTTTAAAAGCTGGTGATTTACTAAATATTTCTTCTACACTATCAAATAATTCTACGTCCATATTATCGCCAAAAGAGGTATTTGCCTTGCCGTTTTGTCTGCGTTCACCGTGATTACCCATAGTTGCCATAACAATTACATCAGTAAACAATGGTGCTAATATTTCTATGGTCTTAGTAAGCATACGTCTTGCTATACGCATTTGCTGACGATTATCAAACTCTTGTTCATATAAACCCATTGGGTAGAAGTTGTTGCTGCAATTTTCTACTAAATCACCTAATCCACAAATAACTAACTTATCTATTGTGTATTTTTTACGTAGGTTCTTTAAATCATCTTTAACTTTATAAATGCTTTCAAAATACTGTAATACAGATTGTTCTGTATTTTTCTTACCTACTTGCCAATCGCTACAGCTGACTACTAAACACGTTTCGTGTACTTTTACTTTTGTTTTAGGTTTAGGTTTTATTTTAGATATACGATTAGCTAGTTCTTGTATATCTTTATCTGGTGTGCTGTTTTCACGACTATAAAGATTTGTTTTAAAATAATAAAACTTTGTAGGTTCACTTTCCCCGGTCTTTGGATTTTTACCCCAAGCGTCCCACACTCTAAAGTTTATGGCTTCATCTTTCTTTATATAAAATGTTTTACTTGCACCTTTACCAATCCAGTAGTCAATCCACTCGTCCCAATCTAAATCGCCACGATCTGCTAAACCTTTTGTTGTTATCTGTCCTTTGTTGCCGTTCCACTCAACCCCCGGTTTAAAACCACGTGGATAATCTTCTTTTGGCTTTTGTTCAGCTTGTTTAACTTCTATAAATTCATCAAAGTTCAAGTTGATATTCCTTTGCTATACGTGCTATCGCCCTACGTAAACCCTCTTTTGTTGCTTCGTGCATTTGGCACTCGTCATACAAATATTCTGCTATTGATCTATAACTATATAAATAATGATTAGGTGTTGTTTTCTTTTTTTCTACGCATTGTTCTAGTAAATTAACAATTATCTTTACATTTTCTGGATAACGCACTTCATAGCGTCTATTAGGTAGTTGTTTTGCTTTTTTATCTATAAAATCATCAAAATTTTTATCCATAAAGCCCTTGTTGTTACTTTTAGTCTAATAGATATATACGACAATTAAAGGTTTTATACATACAAAAAACCCACTAATTAAAGTGGGTTTAATGTATTAGTATGTAGATATTTTTATTTTTTAACTAATTATTTCCAATATTAACTATTTCTTTTAAAAAATCCCAACAATATAAACAAAATCTATATTCTAGTATTCCATTATTGGCTTCATAATGTATATCTTCTTGGTTGCCACATAAACTACACATTATAAAACACCTAGTTTTTTAAGATAGTTTTCATACTTAAAGTAGATGTATTTTTTAAGACCTAATCCTGCATATTCCCAATATCCAAGTGTTCTTACTGCATTGTATTCAGGCATATAAAGAACAAATTGTATTTTTTTGTGCATAGCTACTTTATAAAGTGTTCTTTCTTTTGGTAAATAATCTAATTGATTATTTCTAATATTATTCATAAAAATATAAAAGCTTTTACCAAACTCTTTTTCTTTACTTGGATATACCCAACCTTTTTCTTTATCCCACCTATCAGCACCATAAAAAGTTTTAGTATTAGAATAAAAGTCTGTGTATTCAGAAATCATACCGTCTAAATTTGTTCTATCTTCATCATCAAGTAATACACATCTAAAAAAGTTAATATCTTTAGATTGTTGATTAACAATTTTTTTAGTATGACCTGTCCAAGCAGAGTAAAAACCAATGTTATCAATTTTAGTATTCATAAAATCTAGCCATTTATCACGGTTAAAACTACCGTCTGAATTATTAAAATTTATAGGTTTTTCTAAACACTCCATACAATAATTATATAGTAGTTTTTTAGAATATGTGGTATTTTTTTAGGATTTTCTAAAATTTATTGTTGCAAACCAAACACCAAAACTTATTAGGATCATAATACCTACAATATCTTTTGCTGTTCCTGTAAGTAAAAACCACGATATTGCAAACCCTAAAATAGTAAAGGTTTGTGCTGCTGTTTCTCTTAGTATCGCTATTATGCCGTTATATATTTTTTTCATTAAAATCTTCTTGTAAATGGTGTGGCAATAATTTGGCCAACAATAATTACCGGGACAACTGTTTTAGCTGCTTGTGTCTTTACTGCTTGTGGCATATCACTACCAATATCTGATATTACTACACCAGATAAATCAATATCCGTTAGTTGTCCTATTGGATCATTTATAAATTCTTCTATACCTACTTCAACGATTACGTTTTGAATACCATAATCCTCTACATCTGCGTTTTCTGTTGCACGTTCAACATACTCTTGTACAGCTGTTGCAATAGTTTCATCTTCAACAGATTGTTCAGCAATTATTACAACATCATTAGTTTCTACTACACCAAGCACTTCAGCAACAACTTCTTTTTCTTCCTCGCTAAGTTCTGCAACTGTTTCTGGTTTAGTTACTTCTACTACAACAGCTTGTACTATTTGTTTTGTTTCTTCAGTAGCTTTATCTAAATTTTGTACACTTACCTTTGCTACTTCTTTTACAACTTCTATTTTTTCTTCTACTGGTAATGCTTTAACAGCTTCAACTATTTCTGCTTCAGTAGTATCTTCTGTAATCTCAACAACTTGTAATTTTTTCTCAACTTGTTTTATTACTTCTTCTTGTTGATCATCTGGTAGTTCGTCAAGTGGGGTTTCGTTATTTCTTCCACCCACTTCTTCCTGTCTATCTGGGACAATATCCACAATTTCATCTTGTTCAAAATCCTCTTTAATAGGTTCTGTATTTTCTTTTTCATCTAAATCTTCCTGTTCTATAATTATTATTTCTGGTATATCTAGTTCAATAGCTTCTTCTACTATCTCGTATTGTTCTAAATCTTGTTTTTTTATTTCTTCTATAGTGTTAATTAATTCTTTTTTTTCTTGATCTGTTAGTTCTAAATCTTTTTGTATTACGATAATTTCTTCAATAGGTTCGTCAATAATATCTTTATCTTCATCTTTGTCTGCCACGTCAAGTACCACATCATCATCATTAGAAAGTTCTGTTTTGGTATCTTGTTCATCTTCTACAACAATAATAACTTCTTTTTCTTTTTCTTCTTCTTTTGGTATATCGCAATCACCCCGGTCAATTTGTGCATTGGTCATATAACAACCGTATTTATCTTCGTTATCTTGTCTTTCAATATCACGATCTACTGTTCCGTCATCTAATTCTTCTTGTGTGTACTCTACTTCTTCGCCACCTATCTTTACAATTACTGGTGCAAGTGTCGTTGTAGTTGTAGGTGGTGGTGGTGGAAGTGTAGTAGTTGTTGTAGTCGTAGTGGTGGTTGTAGTGGTCGGTGGCACTGTAGTTGTTGTAGGTGGCACGGTAGTAGTAGTGGTAGAAGTTGTAGTAGTTGTTTCTGGAACGGTTGTTGTTGTAGTAGTGCTGCTAGTTGTAGTTGTAGTAACTACATAAGCATTACAAGCGTCTGTTCCTGTAGGTGCTGACCAATCTGTTTGGTTAAAATCAAATGGTGAACCTGCGTATAAGTTCCAAGTATTTTCATTAGTTAATGTAGAAACGCTATTGTCTGTTTCATTATTAGACCTAACTCTATAATAAATATTTGTACCTGCTGGGTCATTAAAATAATACTTTAAATTATCAAGACTAAATGTGTAATACTGCCAAGTATCTGTTTGATGACCAAAAGAAGTTGTAACACAAAAACTATTTGTTTCAGTTATACCACTAGATTGACTAAAGAATATTGTGTAGTTTTCTGGTGGACTATCTTCAAATCCGTCTGAACCTAATATACCAATAGTAAAAGTTCCTGCGTTAACATCATCACTAGCATTTGTTCCATAAGGTGCTTGTGTTGGTACGTGATCTGCGTAAATCGGTAATGGATAAATTAACAAACCAACAATTATTAGTCTGCATAATGTATTAAATTTAGTTATATATCTTGTAAGCACTAAGACATTATACTATTTACAATTACCCCTAATATCATAACGCTTACTGATAACCACCCGGTTAATTCCATACGTGTTGGTCTTTGATTTATACGTGTGTGTATTTCGTCTATTTTTTTATCTAACTCTTTTTGGTTATCTAAAACCATTAAAAGTAGTTCTTTTTGTGTAAGTCCGTTAGTTTCTGGCATAATCTAAATATGATTGTAACAGTATTCTGTATTCTTTCTTTGCTAATGATATTGAACGACCGTCATACAAATCGTGGTGTAGTTTACATAACATAGCAACGTTATTTATGTCGTATTTTCGTGTTTTAGATCCACCCATACCAATATCAAGTAAATGTGCCATTTCTAGCTTTTGGTCATAGTTAATGCACGTTGGCCACTCACAACGGTTGTTAGCACGTTCTAATGCGATTTCACGCATTTTTTGAAGTTCAGTCAATTACTCTGGTTTTGGATTATCAGATTTAACTTGTGTGATGTGATCTTTCCAAGTTGTAGTTCCATTAACATTATCCCAATATTGCATATCTAATTGGTCTGCTATTGATCCATACGCTTCTTGTCTTGCAGACTTATAGCCATTTTCTTGTTCGTCCCATTTAGAATTAGCTAGATCAGTTACAGCTTGTGCATAATCATCATCAGTAAATTCAAGTCTTTCATTATTAACTTGTTTGTACAGTGGCTTTGCAGCTTCTATCTCTGCTGTAGCTTCTGTTGTTAATTCCTCTAATGTTGCCATATCTCTCCTATCTTACTATATATTTCTTATACTTACTTCTTTAAACCATATAAAACAAATTTACCTGCTGAAATATTACCACTTGAAAAAAATAGTTGTATTCCATCAACTGCACTTGTTGAAGTAAAGCAACCACCACCCTGCATACCTCTTAAAGTATTTGGTCCTGCAACAAGTCTTGAACTCTCATTTGTGAAAAAAGTAAATTCACTTGAGTTACTAGCATTAAAAATGTATTGATGACTATGAACACCACCACTTGTTGAATTACTAATAGCAATTTCTAAATCTGATTTTGTATCATTAGTTGTTGCATTAGTATTCCAAGAAGTATCTGACCTAAATATTTTTTGGGCTCTATCATAATTTGCTGATGTATCAGCAGTTCCACCAACAGTAAATCTTAACCTATAACTTACATTATTATTTACAGGTTGAACATTAATTTGTTGCAGTAAATACACATCATAAGTGCTATCAATAGAAGCATTTAATCCACTACTACCACTACTTCCACCACCAAGAATTACACTTGCTACTGCACTTGAAACTGTAAATTCATCAACCTTAATTAAGCTACCTGCCATTATTTAACTCCATATATAGAAACTGTTAAATCACTATAAGTTCCTGTGTTTGCTCTAATAATAAATCCTCTATGTAAAGCAGATAATTTTAAAACCCCTATACCTTTTTCCCCTCTTAACAATGTAGAAGTTCCACCTGATGATTGATACTGTACAAAACTATAACTTCCTGTGTCAGCAGGATTATAAACATACATAGTTGCTTGATTTCTATCTCCATAACCTAAATAAGCAATACTTCCTGCACCTGTTGTTCTTCTTTCAAAAAATCCTGTGTGTCCATACATTTCTAAAGAAGCATAATCATAGTTTGAACTTGATATTTCACTACCACCACTATCTAAAAATCTAAATAAATGCTCACTATCAGTTGATTTATCCATTGGTGTCATAACAATTTTATATACATCATAATCAGTAGTAAAAACATTATCTGCTGACAAAGTTGAAGCTGATGTTGTTGAAAAACTATTTATAAATTCTAAATTACCTGCCATAATCTAACTTTCTGCAATTCCATATAGGGATAGTGTGCCTGAAAATGTATCACTAAAGTTTATATTGCCACTTATTCTTATACCATCAACTGCACTTGCTTGTGGTAAAACTCCACTTCCAAATAACATATAATGCAAACCTAAATATGCAAAACTATGATTTGTGTTAAAACTGTATTTTGAACTGTCTGTTAAATTATAGAAATATACATATCCATTAGTTTCTGTAGCACTTGTTGCACCAGAAACTATATTTATATAACTATCAGTTGTAGTTCTACTTTCCCCAAAACTTCCTGTAACACTTCCATACTGTCTTGCAAATTGATAAACACTTGCAGTTTCTAATACTCCACTTTCAAAATATCTTGCATACAAACCATTTAAACCTGCTGTACTTGGAGATTGTATATCATTATAAGTTAAAAAATGAACATTATAATCTCCAAGATTTGTAAAATCTACATAACTAGCACTACTAGGTGTTTGAGTTTCAATTAATTCTAATTTGCCTAAATCTGCAACTCCACCTAGAAGTCCAAATCTACTTGCACCTAATGGCATAAGTTACTCCTAACTAAAATTCTGTAGTGCATTAAGTAATGGTGTACCTGCATCTAAAAACAAAAATGTTACTAAGTCTATTGCACCACTACCTGTTGACATTGTGTACCCTGCACCACCTGCAGTTTTTGCAGTAACATCTCCACCACCATTTACAGTAACTGCATTAATTGCAACTGTTCTATCTGAAGTATCTTGTGTAATTTGTAGTGTAAATGTTGAAACTCCACTTGTTGGAACATTAGTAAAATCTATATCTGTTATGTTTTCAGTTAAGGTTATAGAACCAGTGTTGCCATTATCTAAATCTATTGCAATAACTCCAGAAGATGAAGTAACTGCTACATCTGTTTCTGCGTAATCAGTTAGTGTAATACCAGAAATTGTTGTATCTAAGTTAACTGTAACTGCACCAGACGTTCCACCACCATTGAGGTTTGTACCAGCTGTAACACCAGTTATATCGCCCTCACCAATAAAATTAGTCCAAGCTGATCCATTGTAAAACTGTAATACATTGGTGTCTGCTAAATAACAAAACATACCCTCAATAGGTGATGTAATTTGTGCGTCCCTTGCTGTACTGTCTGCAAATATAGATATGGATTGTTCCATTAAATAATCATTTACATCTGCTGCTGTAAGAACTTCACCAACAGCAAAAACTTTAAATCCGTTTGCCATATTTTTAGTTTATCCTTTCTTTGTTTAGTTTACTTGTATCTGTCATTAATAACCTAACTTATCTGTATCTAATACACCAAATAATGTGTTATCTAGTCGCATAAACGCTTGTACGTCTGCGTTAGATAGCTTATATGAACAACTAAATATATCTGGTGTAATGTTGTAGCTAATACTGTCTATTATCTCATTTGATGTTATTTGTGCTGGACTACCACCACCGGGTGGTGTAAGTTCTACTTTGACCACATCACCTACTTCACGATCTAAAATACTGTTTTGGTTTCCTGTAGTGGCTTCTGTTAGATCAACAACTAGGTTATCAAATCTAATTAATGCGTCTTTAAATTTACCAAGTAAGAAGTTTGCTGCGTCATTTACTTCACTATCGCTATCGTTATATAATCCACTTCTACTTAATGTTCTAATCAAATATTTACCTTGACTAGCAGTATCTTCTACTGTTTGTGTTGTACCACCTGTTCTTGTTAAAGAAACTACGTTAAATATCTCATTGTCATCATTGATATAATCTACACGCAAGTATGGTATATCTGAACCGTCATCACTAAATGTAGCGTCTGGTGTGCTTGGGAACGTAGTATGTCTTGATCTAAATGTTAATTTACCGTCTTTAGACATAAATAATAATCCATTTTCACTACGTTCAATATTCTGTAAAACAGATAATGTGTTTTCACTAATGCCACTTAATGATTGCATTGTAGATATTCCTGTTTCAATATCACGTTCTGCACCGAACTTAACGTTAGCGTTGTCTAATACATTACCTACTAACGTGCCACTATCTGTACTACTAAAAGAAGCATTAATTAAACTTGTGTTTGCTAATTTCATAAAACCGTCTGAAGCAACAAAATCTGCAAAAGAGTTTGATTGATCTGGATAAGTTAGGTTTATATCTGTTACAAAACCTACAAATAAATCTTTGTATGTAGAACCGTCTGTTGTAGCGTCTACCTTTATAGCAATCATTGGTTCAATACCCGGTGAATATGGACTTGATGTATTAGTGTTTTCGTATTTACGTGCATTATTTAATAATCGTACTGAACAACTACCAGTAGTAAATGTGTCTAAATCTCTTGATCTACCACGGCTTATACTAACACTTTGTACATCACTTGTTACGTCTGTTAAGGTTACTGCACCACCTAGTTCTGCACTATCTAAAACACCACGTACTAAGTCATCTAATGTAAATGTGTTTTGTGTAAAACCTATGCGAACACGTACTGTTGGTGCTGCCATTACTCTATTGTGATTACCCTATTTAACGCACCATTGGTTCTGTTGAACTCTTTTAATCCTTGTATAACTACGTTTTTTGCGTCCTCTGGATTAGTTACAGCTGCATTAAAATTTACTGTTACGTTTTGTTGTGCTTGTGATGTTAATGTTTGTGCAGTACCTATTGCAGATTTAGCTAAGTTTTCTACAGCATTTTGTGGCATACCACCTGCTTCGCCAACAACTGATTTAACTTCTGCTTCTTTAGCAAATTTTATTTCTGCTAATCTACCAATCTCACCAAAACCTAAATCTATACCTATTTTACTAAGTATTTTTTTTGTTTTATTTGCAAACGAATTTATCTTATCAATAAATCCATTTATTCCTCGTATTACTCTATTTACCATTTTTTCAAACCTTTCTGGGAACGCCCTTAAAAATGGTAAAGAAAATTTTTCAATTAATTTAAAAGCAAGTTTAAATGCTGGTGCTAAAAGTTTTACTAAAACAGATCCAACCATTAATATTGGTGGAATTAAAGCACCCAATACTTCGCCAATCGTATCTATGAACGGTGCTGCTTTTTGCATAGCACCAATTAGCATTGGCCCTATTTGTTCTACTAAATCCATTATTTTTGGTATTAACGCTGTAACTATTGGTAACAACGCTTCACCCATTTTTGCTTTTAATTCTTTAACTTGTGCTGCTGCTTGTTTAGATTTTGTAGCGTAACTTTCTTGTTCTGCGTTTAAGTAACCTTGTGTAACTGCTGATTTTCTTGTAATCAGTTCTAATGTTGCTTGTGCTTTCTCTTGTTTTGTAAGTTCACTAGCAGCAGTTTTCCCGGTCATTGCAAACGCTTGTGTTTGTACTTCTGCTTCCGATATAGCTATACCATAGGTTTTAAGACTTTCACGTTCACCAAGTAACGCTTTAGTCATAGCTTCTAATACTGGTTGTGTTCCACCTTGTACGTTGTTAAATGCTGCTACATCACCAGCTAATGTTGCAAGATTTTGTGAAAAACCAACACTAGCTTCAGCAGACATATCAATACCTTGCAGAACCATACCTGTTGTTTTAAGTAGATCCTGTAATTCAAATTCAGCTAGACCAGCTTTTTTGGAAAAATCTTCAATAAATGTACCGAACTCTGGTATTGCGTCCCCAAATGTAGCTTGAAACGCTGCTTCAGCTTCCATAGCGTCTGAAGCTAGGTTGACCATTTCTTTGCCAACAGTTGCTGCACCAACTCCTAATGCAGCAAAACCTATAGCAGTTGCCTTACCAAGTTTTCCAGCAAAATTACCTAAACCTTGTAATGCTTTTTGTCCTTTTGTAATATCTTTAACAAACTGATCTGTTTTACCAATTATTGCTATTGATACTTTTTTCTCAAATGCCATTATTTAATTGCCTTTACTAATGCGTCATACATTTTATCGTTATATGTTTCTAGTATTTCTTTTTGGTTTCTACTTATAGTTTTACCTACTACGTAACCTTGTTTGCCTAATTTGGTAAATGAACTGTCGCCACGATCTCTTGCGTTACCAATCCATTTTCTATATGGGAACTTAGCACCCGGTCTTGAGTGTGGTAATCTACCTACTTCTGAAGCTGTTATAGCCCTAGTTTTACCACTTCTAGTTGGTACATATTGAAACCTACGACCAAACTCCATAGATAACGCACTTGGGTATCTATCGCTTGTTTTAATATTTATCTTTGCTTCAGTACGTGTACCAGAAGCAGTAAAACCCATAGCTGAACGATTTGCTTTAGGTACTGGTTGTTTACGTCCAAGTGTACGGCTATCTGCTAATTGTTCTTTAGCTATCTCTCTATGAAATTTTGATAATGTTTTAAGAACATCTTTTTTTCCATATTGTTTTAGTTCTTTAGCTAATTCTCTAACTTCGCTGTTATCTATTGCTAAATCGGTTTTTTTAAATGTTCTTGCCATAATTATCGTATTTCTTGTTTATAACCCTTACTAGTGCGTCAAACATTTCCATATCAAGTTCTGCTATCTCTTGTGGGTTTATTCCTGTTTCTGCTGCTATTGCTGCAATTAAGTCTATAAACCCGGTTACGCTTTTAAATTATCACTTGATCCAGTAATGTCTAGTTCTTCAACTAAACCAATCCAAGTATCGTAATCTTCAGTAACGCCATTTCTCTTTGCACCAAGCCAAGCCAAATACAACAACCACTCATAACGTTGTTCATCTTGTAATCTTGAAACTGGTACATCAAACTTGCGTTCAAATTTAACAATATCTGCTGGTTTAATATTTACTTCGTACTTCGTGCCGTCTGCCATTATGACGACCATATTACCCATTACGAAGTTGCCCTAGTAATTGTTCCAGAAGTTGGGAACGATACGGACATTGTAGCAAGTTCACCAACTGCGTTAGCTACTGGTATGTGTTGATTTACAAGCACGTTTCCAGAATAACTTGGGTTAGTAGCACTTACTGATCCACTAGTAGGTTTTACAACAAATGCTGTTGTAGATCCCAGTAGTGGGAATAATGTAGCGTCCACTTCTGAAGCTGCGAAATCTTGTTGGAACTCAATAGATAGTGTTCCGTCCTTTAATCCACCAGTTCTGGATTGAAATGTATCACCCATAGCTGTTGTAACGATTTCATCAGCTGTAATATCTAATGTAACACTTGAAACGTGGTCTGATAGATCAACGCTGTTCAAGGTAACACTAGCGTCTGTTAAAACAAATTTTGCCAATGTAAACTCCTTTCAGACTTAATTTTATAGTTTAGTAAAGAAGTTAAGTTGTGTGTGTTATTCTAAAAGAACAACCCACCAATAAGGTGGGTTATCCTCAACTATAACGAAAGGAACAATATATGTCCTATGTTTGACGCACCTAGCATATACCAAGTATGTCAAACTTAGTACATACTAAGTATGTCTAAGTTGGTATGTTAAATAACTTTAGTTTTGACTATATTACTTACTTTATCTGCGTAATCTAAATCTAAGTTTTTATGATCTACGCAGTAGTCCATTTCTACTTTACTGAACCAAGTAGTACCAAATTTTTCACTACGGTATTGTTGTATCAGTTTTTCTACTGGTTTACCACAACCACCTTTAGCTTTACTATTGTTACTACCACCAAAAGCACATCTAACAATATCTTCTGGTCTAGGTAAGTTTTCTGGGTTTCCTTTGAAAGCCATTTTTTACTCCTTTTGTATAGTTAATACAATTATAGGTAGTTTTTTTTATTTTGTGAAGTATTTATTAAATTATTCTATGCCGATTGTTGCGTGGATAGAAAAACTTGGTGATGTTCCAGATATTGTGTAGTTAAGTCTAAAGTAATCATCAGTTATTGCACCTGCTGCACTTTGGTAATCAGCACCTATTGCAGTTATGTCGCTAAACGTAATGACATCAGTTGGACTTGTAAAACTAGCGTTGTCATCTGATTGAAGTTTAAAAGTAACTGTTGGTGTTGATGTACCACTAACAGCTGTACAATGTATAGCCACGTATATTTTTTCAGTAGATCCAACTGCACCTAACTGTACCCCGGTTGAATTACCAGTAGTAGTTAATGCACTGTCTATTTCTATTTTGCCTTGAACCACTTCGTCATCTGATTGCGATTTTGAAATACTAAATGGTGCTATCTCACCTACTGTTCCAAACATTTGGTAACTAAATAATCTTGATTTCATAAAGTAAGCTGTATTGCCTACACCTGCGTCTGGTACTGTTGTAACAATTAATTCGTTGCCTACTGACGCACCAAGTAATGCGTCTGGTTTATTTGCCCCAGCTTCATAAAAGCCGTCTAATTGTAATGTACTGTCTTTAAGTCCACCTAGTCTTTCACGAAAACCACCACTATTAATTGTTGTAGCGTCTAATTCTTCTGACATTATTTCTAGGTTTACACTAGTTACGTGGTCTGATAAATCGTAGCCACCACTAAATACTTTACCGTCATTAAATACAAATTTAGCCATTTACTTCTTCCCACGCTTCGTTAATATTTGGTGTACTTTTATCATCTTTTTTAAATGTGCCGTCTTTTTTTCTAGCACGTCTTTTTTTAATAGTAATAGGTTCTATGTGTCCACCTTTTATTAATGACTTAGCAATATTTTCATCATCAATAGTTATGGTGTCGCCTTTTACTTTATCCATAACTTTTTTGTTGCCTATAATCTTGTATTTAGCCATTATGATCCTTTCGTATAAACCTCTATTGTTAAGTTAGCACCTACACCGTCTATGCCGTTTAAATTAACATCTGCTGCGTAATTACTTACGTTTACAACTCGTGCGTCTGTATCGCTTAGTCCTAAAGTCTTATTGTTATATATTACTTGTCTTACACTTGATGAACCACTTCCTGTAATAAAAGCGTCTAGTTTATCTTGTGCTGTTCTACTATCTGCACGTTGAACAGCTACTAACATATCAAATGTATATAGATCAGTTCCCCTTTGCATAGCTAAATCAAACTGTATTTCTGTTGGTATAAAGATTGCTACCGGGAAGTTTATTGCGTTATCTGGAACTGTATCATAACAACGAAGTCCACTTATGTTGCCTACAGTTGTTTTTAAACCGTCCCTAATTTCTGCAAGTGTAGCCATTAAGAAACACCTAAAACTGTACCTTTACGAAATGGTGCAATTAATCGTGTTATTTCCCTATTCTGTTGAATATTGACTACGCCAAAATCACCAACACCAGCAACGCCTAGTGGTGCGTTTCGCATAGCAAATAGTTCACTAGCTAACATTAATGTAGCTTGTTTAATTTGGTCTGGAACACTTGCATAACCCCAATTCGCAGTAATTTCAGCACGTGGTCTGTTACTAGAATAATCTAGTGGCCACTCGTGATTGCCGTCTGAAATTAGTTCTACAACATAAAAAGGATTACCTGTAATACCACCAACTATTCCATTGATTGGTAATACTTGATAATCTGAACTTGCAACGGTTACTTCATAAGTACCGTCATCATCATCATCATATTTAACAACTAACCCGGTAGTTGTTGAAATATCATCTACACGAAGTCTGTATAGATCATTGGTAAAAAATTTACGTGCAGAAGTTGATCCATCTGCATAAAAGTATCTACCACAAAAAGCGTCTATTTGACGACTAGCTGCATTTACTGCGTCATCAATTAAGGTATCGTCTGCTGTATCGCTTGTAGGTATTCCAACAAACGTCTTTAATTCGTTTTGAGTACAGTAGCCATTAGTAATTGCCATAAGAAATTATCTACCTTTCTTTCGGCCTTTACCTTTGCCACCTTTCATTTTCTTTTTTCCGTAACCGATACCTTTTGGCATAATTACTTCTTTTTCTCTACTTTTTTTTCAGCTTTAGGTTTTGCAGATTTTGTTTCAACTTTGCCACCAGCTGCTTTAATAGCTTTTTTAACTTCTTCAGCACGTTTTGCCTTTCCATAGACTTCGTAATGCTTTAATTCTTTTTTTAATGCTTCTATTAATACTTTATCTTTTGCCATAATACTTTCCTAAATGGTTTGGCGTGTTAGTTGCCCAACACACCAAAACCATAATTTAATTAAAAGGTAGGTGCAATAAGTCCTGTACCTACGATTTCTGATATTCCTTTTGGATATCTTCCAGAAGCAAAAGCAACGTAACCATAAACAACCATTTTTGTTGTTAAGCTACCTGCGTTTGTTTCTTCAAATTTAAGTTGAAACAAATTATCTTCAAATAAGATATGGTCATCAACTTTTGCTATATAAATAGCGTCTTCAGTACCAGCACCTAGATCAGTTCTAATGTTAGCGTCTGTGATTACTGGTAATCCTAGAACACTACCTACAACTTGACCATAAGCTGCTGCTTCCCCAACACCTGCTGCGTTGTCTGGGTTGTTACCAGCTGGTAATACTAATGGACGGTTTGAACTGTCCACACCTGCTGTTAAGAAACCCCAACGTCTTGGGTGCATAAGGATTGCAGTAGCTGGTGCAAATCTATTTGAATTGATTTCCTGTACTGCGTCTGCAAGTTTTGGATATAACTCTGCAACTGTTGGACTTGCGTCTGTATAAGTTGTTTGGTTGATACCAGAAACTTGTGATATACCTAATGGTTGTCCTGAAGATCCAGAACCGTTAATCATAAGGTTATCTAATTTTGTGTAATAAGCTGCAACTAAGTCTTGGAATATAATGTTTTCCAATGAGAAACCCGGTTGTCCACCTCTTTCAAGTGCTTGTCTTGAAACGTCTTGCTGACCTGCAATAGTATCAACATTGACTGTCAATAAGGTGTCGTCCATATTTGTTTCTTGAACAGCTGAGTTTTCACTAGCTTGTTCTGCTGCTGCTGATCCAGTTGTTATTCTGGATATTTCAATTTTGTTACCGAACGCTGGTAAGTCCTTTTTAGGAACAGCGTTATAAAATGGTGAACCTGCTCTTGCGATTGGTGCGTACTCATCTACTAAGTATTGAGGTACAACTAATCCTGTAAAAGCACCAGTTCCAACATCTCTGGCTTCAAAATCTTGGTGCTTGTTAAGTCTTTCTTGTGCTTTAAAGTCGCCACTTCTAGCTGACCAAGCGTCTGCAATAAAAGAGTGGTCGCCACCCTCTCTATACAAATCTGGCTCGTTCACTTCTACAACAGCTTCTTTATCGCCTAAGTCTTCGTCCTCAACACCAAGTGCATTTCTGCTTTCTTTAACTGCTTTCAAAGTTTCAGCTGCTTCTCTTGCTTCTTCAATCTTCTCGTTCATATCTTTGATTTCAGCGTGAAGTTCATTTGATCTAGCAAATTTGCTATCAAAATCTTCCCCTGCTTCCATTTCATCAAGTTCTGAAACAAGACCGTCAAGTTCAGCTACTTTAGCTTCTCTAGCTTCAATTAATTTTTTCAATTTAATTTCCTTGTTGTTATTTTCTTATACTTCTGCGTAGAGTGTGGTAGTTAAGTGTGATACACGGCTATAACCACGGCTATACGTCTTTTAGCGAATACCGTCCCTTTCAAGTTTCATTTTTAATAAATCCACTTTAGGATTGCTTCGCTTTTTATCAACGTCATCACTTTCTGCGACTTGGTTAATAAAACTTTCTAGAATCTCTGTAGCTTTTTCGCCACTTCTTGCTTCAACTAATTCTTTGTGCAAGTTCTCTATATCTATTCCACGAAGTTTTGCACCTGCCCACGGATTAGCCGGGTATGTTACTACTGATACGTCAAATAGTCTTGCTTCGTTTACTTCTCTGTTTTCACCGTTCTGGTCAAAATTATCTTTGATTGCTGCAAAAGCAAAAGACATTTCGTTTAAATCACCACGCTTCATAGCACTTGACACTTCTGCAACTGTTGGGTTGCTTGGATCAAGTTCAGCACGTACAAATAAACCATAATCATCTTCTTCTAGTTGTAATGTACCTGATGAAGTTCTTGCCAATGGAATACCGTCGTGATTTACTAAAAATCTTACGTCATCTTGTTCTTTTAATGTTTTCTTAAATGCACCGGGTTTAATTGTTTCGTTGTATTGTCCACGGCTATCTCTTACGCCATAAGGTTTGTCAAATACAGAAGCATAACCTGTAAACAACAATGTATCGTTATCGTTACTATTGCGTTCTTCTACTGCACTAAATGTAAAACTTCTATTTTCAGTTTGCTTATCCATTTCTTTAAGAATAGTGTTGCGTTTTTGTGTTTCTAGTGTTTGTGATATAGCAACTGGTCTATCAAACACTTCTAAATGTTGTGTATTCATTTTTTCTTCCTTTGCACTATAACGTGGGTGTTCTGTTGGTAATAAATCATTGTCTGATCTATAAGCCGGGTTTTGTGGTCTATCGTTCTTTAATAAATAACTAAATGCACGTAACCTAGCTAGTCCCCACGCTTGACGACTAACACCCGGTCTATGACTTGTTGAGTATGCACCAAATCCACGCCTAACAACTGCTTTTGCAGTTCCCATTTTCAACTTACGCCAATCTGCCTTACCCTCAACTTCTTCATTATGTTTTTCTATTCTTCCTCTAATAGATTTTTCTGTGCTTTCGCTAAAGTCTATGCCACCAGATTTACCACTTGCAGAACCTTTTGGATTTTTCTTACTTCCTTTTACTTGGTCGCCTTTTGGTGCTGGTGTACTTGGATCATTACGTGGTTCTAGTTCACCCTCACTAACAAGTTGTGCAATTTTTCTATCTGCCCAATCTGCTGCTTGCATAGGATTAGTCCACGGATTAGAACCCCACAATAAAAAAGCGATATCGCTAGCTCTGTATGAACTAGGATCGTTTGGATTACTTGGTTCTCTATCTAAATCACTTAAATGTCTTTTATGCCAAGCTGCTATTTTTACAATCTTGTCAATGCTTAATTGTTCACCTTTTGCCATAATACGTGCTTGTCTAACTGTTTCATCAACTAAACCGTCCCCTGCCTTATTAAGATTGTCTAAACCACGTTGTGCGTTCTCTTGCATAAATTTAGGTGGTGTTCTATCAACTTGTCGTAATTCTGTATCTTGATCTAAACTATTTTCTTCTTCTTTTTGTTTAGCTTCGTTAATCAATATTGCTTGTAATTGTTTTTCAGCTTCTTCGTGTGTTTCGTGGCAACCCATAATCCTGCCGTCATCAAGTTTGACTACTGCGTGTCCTTGACAATCTTTATTGTCCATTTGTATTTCGTATGGCATTAGTCTGGCCTTACTACTATTACATTTCCAGACGCACTAGAACCAATACAATACAATTCGTTGTCTTGTGGAATACGCATTGTTGTTGAAGCATTGTTTGCAAGTTCAAATCCTGTAGTTGTTGTAACATTAGAACCACCTAGATATATTGATGAACCGTGTTCATTATGTATATATATTTGTTGATGAAAATTTACGCTATCTATAATTTTTGTAGATGTTAAGTTATTAACAGCTATACTTGCACTAATCATTTGGTAACTCGTTTGTTGGGTCGTGTTCGTCTATACCTTGTGGTTCAAGCGTTGGATCTACCAATGCACCTTGTAAACCAATATAGAACTTGTCGCCACCCTCGTAAGGTTCTAAATCCATTTTTGCCCTAGCTTCGTTTGGTGTCATAATTCCAGAACTAACAGCTACTTGAAATGACCTAACCCTACTTAGTTGGTCGCCACGGCTATATTCATCTGTATCTAACTTAACAAACTGTTTACCCGGTAATAATGTGCTAAATCCGTCCTCTATTCTTCTAATCCACGGCAATAAGGTATGTCTAATAAAAGCAAGTCCATTACTTTCAATATTTGAATAAACGTTTGAACCGTCTTTAGATAACAACAAATGTGCTGGTATTCTAAATACTCTTGCTATTTCGTGAACAATCTGATCTCTTGCAGCTATAAGTTCGTTTCCTGCTGCGTCTGATATAGCTTTCCATTTTAATCCACCAGTAAGAACTGCTGGTTTTCTATTTCTATTATGATTATTCAACCAAGTTTCTTTTAATATATTAGCTTGTTCAGCTGTTAAATCTCTATCTGTTTCTAATACAGAACTTGGTGTACCACCCTGTCCATAGAATTGTGCAATATGCCTTTCCATAGCTAATGCAAGACCATAAGTATTTGAATTGGTACGTAATGGACTAACACCTATAAGTTGTCCCGGATATGAATACCAAGTGAAGTGCAACATATTGTTACTTGTAATTTTTCTATCGTAAGAACCTTTTTTAGTTTGTAACATATAAACTTTTTGTCCGTCTGACATTTCTACTTTTACTTTTTCTGGGTGTATTGGTGTAAGTTGTATTGGTCTGCCTTGTCTGTCTTTATCTACTAACACGAAACTATTACCGTGCATAGCTAAAGATGTAATTATTTGATGTAACAATGAAAACATTGATAGATCAAGACTTACATTTGGTTTTTCTAAAAATTTTGGTTTATCAGTAAATATTGTCTTTTGACCGTCATAACGAAGTGTTTTAACTGGAAGTAACGCAATACTATCAGCAATTAATGATATTGCACTAAATACAGTTGATATGCCAAGTGCAGACATTTCATTTACTTTTTCGCCTGTATAGTTATACAGACCACCCTCGCGTAAAGCTAATAAATCAACAAGGTTTCCTAAAGCTGCGTCCCTGTTTTCTACTCTTTTGAATAAACTCATCTAACTGCTAAATAACTTCCTATAATTAAAAACGCACCAGCGATTATTAACGCTAATGATACGTTTATTGTATATACTCCATAAATTATAAGTCCTGCACCTATTACTTCAGCTAGTGTTGTTATATAGTTTTTCATAGATTTATAATAGCAACTTCTGGTTCATCACTTAATGGTTCTGGTGCAGTTATTCTGTCAAGCATTAAAACCATAGCTATTGCACCGTCAATTTTTCTTTTACTTCTACCCTTAGATAAACGCCAACCCATATCTGTTATCTTTTGTGCAGCACTCATTACTTGATCTGTAAAGGTTGGATCGCCGTCGTGTCTTACTTTTGTGTTTGCAATTAAATCATAAGCATTACCACACGCTGGTATCATACGACTATGTGTTTGTGGAAAGTTAACCATAGGTACACCCCGGTCTAGTAATACTTGTGCAGAACGTTCAAAAAATGCTGGATCGTATGCTACTTCTTTAACTTTGTAGTCTTTCATTAATGAAATAATAAATGTTTCTATTTCTTGGTAATCCATAAAGTTGTCGTCATTAGGTAGCCATATTTTAGATTTCATATTAATTACTTCATTGTCATCTTTCTGGCCATACACTATTGCAACGCTATCGTGTCGTAGTGCCATATCTACACCAACAAATGTATCTACACCCACTTCTAGTTCTAATTCCTCATCTTGACAAGCTAACCATTTTTCTATTTCTATCCAGCTTTCTTCTTCTGTTCTTGTCCATTGGTTTAGGTGGTATCTTTGAAATTCGTTTAGTGGTAATGATTTATGCCTACGTCTAAGGTTTTCTATTGGCCACCAATCATTTGGTATTGCCGGGTTTACTTTTTCCCAAATACTTTCATCTGTCGGTGCGTCATCATCTTTTGCACCAATCCATTTAAAATAAAATTCTTCATCTTCTTGTTTACCAGCTTCTTTTAATAATCCACGTTGATACATACGACCTGCCATACTATCTAAATCGTGTCCAGCTGTTGTGATATTTAGCACTAATCCGTCTTTACGTTTAGCTGTATTGTTTGATAAAACATAATGTACACGTTCTAAGTTAATGTTATTCCACTCGTGTATCTCATCAGCAATAAAGCAACTATTTCTACCACCGTCTGCTGTTCCTGCTTTTGCTGCTACTCTAAATGCCCTACCCGGTGCGTTCTTTACTTGTATTTCGTTTTCAAATGTTTCAACCATATCACGCAAAAATATACTTTCTTGACACATAGTTTTCATAGTTCCAAACACTAGGTTTGCTTGTTCGTAACTTGCAGCAGCAACGGCCACTAATGGACTAGTTACACCAGATCCAAGAAGTTCATACATACCTATTGCTGCTGCTAATGCTGTTTTACCATTACCTTTTGGTAATCCTATTAACGCTTCCCTATATTTTCTTTCGCCATTATCTTTAATTTCATATAAATCATAAATTATTGCTTGTTGCCATTGATCTAACTTGAATGGTTCACCAAAGAAATCACCCTCACCGTGTACGCAAAACTTCTCTATAAACTTTACAACTCTTGCACCTTTTGTTTCCGGTAAGCTAATCATTATTCTTCTTCTAACATTAATATACGTGGATCAATTAATTCTTTTTCTTCATCATCTTGTAAAAGTTGTTGTAATTGTTTAAAGCCCATTTGTGCTTCACCAAACGCAATACCAAGTCTTTGCCTAGCTAGTGGTGTAAGTCCTAGTTCTTGTTCTAATTTTAAAATCTTTTCTTCTAGCTTTAACGTTAAGCTAATTAATGGATTGATTGTAGGTTGTCCAGTTGATCCAACACTTAATAAACCTTTATTACCTAAATTTTGTATTGTACGATTAGCACGTTCTACTTCATCATAGTATTGAAACAAACGATAAAATGCCGGGAAGTCCACTTGTTGTGCTGTACTTGCAAGTTCACTATCCCAATATTGTTTCCAGTAATTACGTGTTTTAGTCAGCCAACGTGAATTGGCTTTTGGTGTTTCAAATGCTTTTCCACCTTGTATCACGTTCAATGAATTATCCCTATGTCCTGTTAGTTTATCTTTTTGTTTTGGTATGCGACCACGTTTACCCATTATTGTGCTAACCTTAAATATAAGTATAAGTTAATAAGGAGTAGGAGTTGACTTTTTTTGTTTAACTGCATTTCTTGTTGAGGTTTTATACTCTCTTTATGCAATAAGGTGGTCGGCATTAGTCGGCCACTTTTATTTCATCTATAAGTTCAGCTTTTTGTCCTGTTAAATTTTCCCAGCGTTTTAAAATTACATCGCAATATTCTGGCTCTAATTCAAAAGATATATTTTTTCTTTTTGTATTTTCACAAGCTATTAAAGTAGATCCACTACCAGCAAATAAATCTAAAACCGTATTGCCTACTTTACTACTATCAGTTATTGCTTTTTCTATAAGTGGTACTGGTTTCATAGTAGGATGTAAATTATTTAGATTGGTTCGTTTTATATCCCAAATGTCTTTACCGTTTTTACCACCATAAAAATTATGTTCCTCAGACCAACCATAAAATATTGGTTCATACATACTCATATAATCGCTATTTGATAAAGTATGATTACCTTTAGACCAGATTATTAAAGCCCTTACTGATAAATTATTTTTAATTAATAGTTGCCACAATTTACCTATGCCTAATCTGTAGTAAGTAATATAAAATGCTCCTTTATTATATTTTTTTATTATGTTAAGAAAACTATTTATAAAAACTTCGCTATCTACGTTGTTTAAATTATCATTTTCAATATTTTTATATTTACTGTTAAAACTTTGCGAACCATCAGCGTGAAAACTACCAGTAAAATCCATATTATACGGAGGATCTGTAAAGACCATATCAGTTTTATTTTTTATTATTTTTTTAATTAATTCTTCATTTGTAGCATCGCCACATACTAAGGTATGTTGTCCAAGTTTATATATATCGCCTAATTTAGTTTTTGGTTTTTTTGGTATTTCTGGTAATTCTTTTTCTTTTACTTCATCAAATCCAATTAATTTATATAAATCATCTTCAGTAAAACTTGTTGCTTCTAACATTTCTAAATCGCTTGAAACAGAACCAAGCATATCTGCTAGTAAATCATCATCATACGTTCCTAGATCAGCTGTACGATTATCTGCCAACGCAAATGCTTTAGCTGTTAATTCATCATCATCTGTAAATACAACGGCTATTTTATTCCAACCTAGTTCTCTAGCAGCTGCAAGTTGGTGATTACCAGAAATAACTTCACCGTCTTTAGTTGCAACTATTGGTTTTCGTTGTCCAAACTTTTCATAGCTTTTTTTTACAGCTTCAACGTTACCTTTACGTGGATTGCCGTCTAGATGTTTAAGTTTATCTATTGGGTACGCTAATGTTACAAGATCATCTGCTATTTGGTGTTTGTCGGTCATAAAAATCCTTTGTATTAGCAATCTTACTTAGAACCACTACGTAACAACATAATACTACATAACCACGCATAACAACGTTTTTTAAAAACTATAAAAAAACAAAAAAAAGCATAAATTTGGGTAAAAAAAAAGTGTGC
>Ga0222718_10001007_pt1 | contig 28480 bp, 19 predicted proteins | sample C33_27DmetaG_FD_165045 | JGI IMG/M metagenome (GOLD analysis project Ga0222718, IMG submission 165045) | Estuarine water microbial communities from San Francisco Bay, California, United States - C33_27D | ecosystem: Environmental > Aquatic > Marine > Unclassified | place: USA: California...
ATACATTGTTTTGCCGTCTTTTTTTTCCGCCTTAAGCATTCTCCTGCGGTTATTTTCCGGCGATACATAACTTACATGTACCCACGCCGGGTTTTCATCATCGCCAAATTCCCATATAAGTTGATCAAAGTCTAATTCATCTTTAATAAAAGCGAACATATCTTTGTTAGACATATGCCCAAATGTATCATCAACATCAATTGCTTCGCCACGTGTATGCTGGCTTGATTTAGAGCCTCCTATTGCGCTGTTTAATAGAATAGAGCGGTAGAAGCTATTAATCTTAATTGGGCCGCCCACATAAGCCCTAAGTGGCTCAAATACATTCTCAGCAAGTGTTTTCATTCGCTCAAAAACTTCTGGTGTAGGTATGTTGTCAATATCTTTACGTGTAGCTGTCTGTGAAAACGTTGCCTCTTTGTAAGATATATGCTTACTTATACGATTATCCATTTATTATCTGAATTTACTTATTACTAATGCCACATCGCTTGGCGTTGCTTTGCACTTAAGATCAATGCCGGCTTGCCAGCTATAACTTAGTCTTCCGTCTACGTATAATATAAGTGTTGGTACAGATTTAATTGTAGCTGCAAAATGTGGTGGTTGATCCTCAAGGCGGGCTTGTCTTATTTCAATACCATCTACTTGGCTAAAGTTTATAGAATTTTTTTTATTCCAGTCTGCATTAATTTCCACCAATACAAGTTCTTGAGAAAACGTATTAAGACTAAATAAGATTCCTAAGATTAAAATAAATTGTTTCATGATTACTTGTTTTTAATTATCTCATATAATTTAGTGTCTATGTTGTCAAGCTTCTTGCTGTTTTCTTCAACTTTCTCTTGAGTATTCATAATTGTTTCTCTAATTAATTGATCTTTAAGATCATACTCAGTGCGGCTTACCTCAGCAGGCGGTAATTTCTTTGCTTCTTCTATTTCGGCTTGAAGAGTAAACCACATACCAACCGTGGTGACTACAACGCCCCCAAGTATAACTATTGACTCTAAGCTAAGAGTAAACTTGCTGTCTTTTGAAATTTCTGCCATTTTATTTCTTTTTTTTCTTTTTATAAGTTTCTGATTTTAGCCATTGCAAATATTCATCTAATGGCAATTTTTTCATCATTTCTAATTCTAAAGCATTTTGTATAGAGTCAGCCTTTTGTTTATTTCTTTTTCTAGTTGCTTTAGCTTTTTCAATGCCCTGTTCTTTTCTTAATGCTTTTGCCCTTTCTTTAATTAAATCCTCTTCTTCTTGTTTTGCACCAACCGCCCATGATTTATAACCTAACGACAATGCTGCTCTTTGCGCTGCTGTATTCCTGGCATCAAATGCTTCGCTTATTGAAACAACTTCATCATAAACTCTATCTAGTGGAGCATTTGCAACAGCCGCGGCAATATTACCAACCACAGAATATATTGGGCTTGGTTTAAATTTTCCGTCTATAAATAAATCCCATCCGCGTTCTTCAATAACATCTTTTTCAAAATCTCTTGTGCGTAATGCATTATAAAATTTTCTTGCTTTTGAACCAATTGGCGGAGAAAGGTTAAGTGCTTCTAAAACAATTTGAGCATTATCTTTAAAGAACGGGTCTTTTTGCTCTTGCTCATAGAATTTCATTATTGTATTTTTAAGCGTAGCTACCACAGCTCCACGTAAACCAGCTCCACGTAATACAGTATCTAATGTACCATTAATTGCGCGGGTCCATGTTGATGATTCTTTTTGCTGTTTTCTTTCTAGTTCTTTATCAGTTAACTCTTCGTCTTCCTCTTCGCCATCAAAACCTGGTATAAATGTAAATAATGCGCTTTGAAGCGAGTTAAATATTATGTTTTGAATAGCTAAGTAATATAATGATACTGATAACTCTGTTTTAAAATCTCCTCTACCGTTAATAATGTTTCTTATGCCCTTGCGGCCTCTACGAGTATATTGGGCAGAAGTATTTTGGAAAGCTAATATAAGACGCCCCAAAACGCTCGCTTGCTCTTGTGAAATAAGCATAGGATCAGACGATTGCTGCGTTTCATCAGATATTCTTGAAAAATCACTCCATGCTTTTGCTTCGGCTTCTTTTTGGGTCATGCCCTCTTTAACATAAGTTTTAATTCTGTTGCGATAAAAAGTAGCACCTCCACTAGAAATAGCAAAGCTATCAGCAATTTGTGTTAATGTAAAACCTATTTTAAGCAAATAAGAAAGTATAGCCCCTGGGTCACCTTTACTTCTTTCAGCCGCGTTAGCTATTTCAGCTTCAGAAACATCTGTTCTTAAACCTCCGCGGCGTTCCTTTAGTTTATCTGAATTAAATATGTAGGCAAAATCTTTCCAGTATTGTTTTTGATTTGCAAACGCGGCGGCGGCTTTTACTGGATTATTATCCGACCAGTTTATAAAGTTAACAGTAGATAATAGCTGCAATACTGCTGATCTTCTGTTAAAGAACATGATGGCACCAATGGAGCGGTTAACCCAGTTATTCCATGCATTAACAATACGATTAGAGCCTGAAGGTCGATTTGTACCATTTTCCATGCGATATAAAATATCCTCTAATGCTTCAACCCAATTATTGCCCAACGCGGCTCTTAGTTTGTTTTTATTTTGTTCGGAAAATATAATGTCTATGTTTTCAATAAACTTAGATAAAAATGCTTTTCTATTCGTTTTTTCTGTTAAACCGTTTAAGTCACTTAATAAAGTTTCAGCATCCCAAAATTCAGAAGGTTTAGGATAACCTTTTTCCATATTTGGTAATGACAAAAGTACATTCGCAAAATCTTGCAATTCTTGGCTACCACTAATTAATTCAACAAGTTTATTACGATCTCTCTCCGATAGCCCTGGAATTTCTTCGCCTTGCTTATTCCAAAGATATACACGCAACGCCTGGTCATATGTATAATCTCCGTCTGGTGTTTTCTGCTGTAACAGCTTTCTAATCCCTTTATTTTCTGTAAGTAAATTTCTGTAAGTTCTTTTAATAGACTGGCGAGCGGCATCAATTTGTGCAATACCGTCAGTATAAGGCAATACAATATTATCTACAAACCATTGCATCTGGGCATCACCATTTTTGCCTTTACCCAAAAGATCATACATTAATCCCATAAAGTCTTCGGCAGAAGGCGGGAAGAACCATTGCTTAACATTGAATTTGTCAATTTTAGCACCACGTCTTTTACCTACGATCTGCGAAAATCTTTTATATTCTTCAATACCAAATTTATCTTCAATAATTAAATTAAAGTCTTTGCTCATTCCGTTAAGACTATACTTAACCGCTGGCTTTGGTTTAATAAGCTTACCGTTTTCTATATAAGCAGGGTCTACCACATAATATCTTCTATAAAAAAGCTCTCCGCTTGCTGGCCCTTTAATGTCTTGGATGAGTACTTCATAGCCAAATTTCTGAGCCATCATATTAGCAAAACGATCATACAATTTTACTCTTGACATTGTCTCTGCATCAGCACTAAACATTACGCCTTTAAACTTTCCTTGTTTCTTCATAAAATCCATAACAGAATTTCCAATTATTGAAAATACTTTAATTGGATTTCTTTCTCCTTCTGTAAAGTCATTAGTTAAATCTGTTGAATCTTGTTCAAGGTCTGTATCATATCTAAAAAAACTAAGGGCTAATAAATCATCAGTTACTGCGTCTTCTGCTATTATGTCAGGGTCTAATACTCTTCCATCATACAATCGGCTTAGCTCATAATAATATTCAAACGGACCACTCATAATTCGAAACATTTCAGAGCGATATTTTAAAAGCTCTCCTTGTTCTCCTGTAAGAGTATTATATTCATATACGGGGACTATAGTTAAATTTCTAGTTGTATTTAAACTAAATTTTCCTTTCGCAATTTGTTCAGCGGATTGGGCATGTGGTAATTTATCAAATTCAATCGTTTTATTACCGTCAACGCCTATAAGAACTTTTCCTTTTAAATCTCTAGCAACTAAGGAATGCATATAGCGGGCTAGTTGGTTGTAGTCATCTTTAAGAATGTCGATGTCCATTGGAAGGTTGTTCTTAAAGAAAACAGATAATACCTTGTCTGTTGTTTTGCCGTCGAGCACGACAGCTGTAGCTTTTTCTTCAATAAATTTATCAAATTGCTCTTTTGTTATTTTTTTATTTAGCCTGTCGCCAATTAATCCCATTATTAAACCTATAGGCGTTGAGTGTTCAAACAAAGCATTTTTTGCATTAAGGTCAGCTTCATAATGGCTAACTTTAGCTATTTTTCTACCAGTACTCTTTGAGTCGGTTTGCATTGAACCAAACAATATAGCCGCTTGATGAAGTATTATTTGTTCTTGTTCTGAATTTTCTGCTTTCTTTAATCTATTTTCAAATGCAACAATTAATTTTTCTAAATCTTTTCTTGCTTGTTCTGCATTTTCATTGTATTCATTTACTGCATTGTTTGCGTTGGTGTTAAAAGCTAAGGCAACTTTTGGTCCATTTATATTTTGTGTTGTACGAGTCAGCTCTTTGTTGTCTTTTACAAATACCGTACGCCTTGTAATTTTTCCGGTTTTTTTATTTTTAAGTTCACTAGTTTTAATATCTATCCCTTCCTTTTTAAATTGATTTTCAAAAGCATTAAAAAAATCTTGATTATTTGAAAAAACTGTTAAATAAGTACCACTATTTAAAGAAGCACCAAGTACGTCCCAAATTTCAAAAATAGTATATCCTTCATTTTCAATTAAATAATTTATAGCGCCTATAGCATGCCGCTGATTTGTAAGATCGTATATTTTATTTTCATTAAGCTTCCAGTCTTCACCTTTTTTCGACCCATATAAACTATTTATTTGGTTTTTGTCTTTTGTAAATTTTGTAACAAAGCCGCCATAATTACCAAAAATATAATATGCCATAGCTTCTTGCATTGCAAGGCTTTCTTCTTCTTTATTTAATTTTGAAATTTCTCCTCTCTCTTGTTTTATACGAAGTGTTCGTTTACGCTTTTTAAAGCTACTAGTGAAATATTTTGCAAGTCCTTCAATAGCCTCTGGGTTTATCTCACTATCTTTAAATATTTGCTTAAATTCTTCTATTAAATTTTGTATTGTAAACCTTTTGCTCAACAGCGCATTATTTGCTGCTCCAACAAGCTCAGGCATTGCTTGCAATACAAGAGGAGCATCACTTGCATTAATAGAATATTTTAATTTGAATGCGCCCGGATCTCTTTCTAAAGCAACTGTCATTGCCATGCCGAGATTATTAATTTGATTTGATGATGGTAACTTTTGCTGAGCTAAAAATAAATCAAGCTTTTCCTGATCATTTAAAAATTCAAGCATAAGATCTTTACCATATTCCTGTGCAATTAAGATAGCAAATCGTTCTTTTAATTTACCCCTGGTCGACGCACCTTTCCCCGGGGCTAACCAATAATCTTTCCACTCTTGCTCGGTTAGTTTAATCCTTTTATATAACGGATTACCTTTTGCGCCGCCATATGCTCCGGCATCTAATACAGTTTCTCTTTTTTGTTTACCTTTATTAGGCCCTTCTGTATGAAGGTCCGGCTCTATCCAGTTTTTAATTCTACTATTTAAAAACTCTTGTGGTATAATTTTATATAAGTCAAAACTACTTTCGACTAATCTTTTAAATCTACCGGTCTTATCTGCTGGGTTAGCAATAACCTCTAACCTTAAATATTTAGTAATTTCTTTTTCTAAAAATTCAGCAATAATTTCGCGTAAAAACTTAGCCTCTTCGGGTTGCAAGGTAAGCTCTTGATTCATTAGCGGGCTATACTTGTCTTGCTCTAATCTTGGCAGTGCTTCTTTTTGCGCTTGGGTTATTACATTACCAAGAACATTTGTAAATAATTTCTGCCCTTTTTCATTAGTGGCTATGCCCGCTTCGCTTTTTTGCCAATCTAATCGCGCGGTGCGGAATCCTTTTAACTGGTCTTTTGTTTGTAAGAATTTTTCTAGTGCATTGTAAAATACCTGCTTAACCTCATTATTTATAAGGCCAGGCATCATTTTATCTAGTGCTTTAGAAAAGCTAACCCTATTAGGCATGCCGGGAGAAATTGGCGCAGAGGCTGCGGCGGTTTCTTGGCGGGTTATAGCATCATCTGATTCTTCTTGTGAAAATTGCTGGGTTAAATCCTCCATGCTTGCTTCTCCAAAATCAGTGACAATGCTAGGGTTTGCATTAAACGCATCCCCAATCCTAAATTTAATACGACCATTCAAATAACCATATAGCTGTCCGCGGCCGTCGTATTTGCTAATGTCTTTATTTTTAAGAAGCTGCAACGTGGTTTCTTGAATAAGCTCCTCCATGTCAAATTGAAGACCTTTAATTGCGCGCTTCTGTGCTTGCGCATAAATCATTCCTGGCAGCGCATTAAATATTTCTACACTATTAGGATCAAAATTGTTTTTATCAAAGACACCGTTTTCATCACGCCCAAGTTTTTGCAATGACCCTTTAACTTTTTCAAGCTGGCTGTCAGACATTGGGCCAACATTTAACGATGCTTTTGCAAAGGCCGCTTTTTCTTTTTCTGGTAATTGTAATCTTGCGCCGGCTCTAGTTTTCTGGGCTAGCTTGGCTAAAAAGTTTAATGCATCGCTTGTTGTATTGATTGCAAATAAATGACCTTGCTTAGGAAAAAATTCTTCAAGTAAATTTTTAGTTAGTTTTTTAATTGAATATAAAGAAGTACTACCAGAACCTTTAAGCATTCCTGTTCTTTGCAGGTTTCCAATAATCATTATAATTTCCTCAACCGGATTGAATTGAGTTTCCTCATATAATGAAATTATTTTATCTATTTCTTCTTTATCTTCTTTATTTAGTATACCACTATCATATTGGTATTTAAAATATTTTTTTAAATCTTTTTTTACTTGATTAATATCTTTAGAAACAATATCGGTCTTGCGTTTGGCCAAACCTTCGGACAACATATAAGCATGCCCAATTTCCTCTATAGGGGCTTCAATAGCTCTATCCTTGTCTACATTTGAAAACTTATCGCTTGCAATTGTTGATTCAATTACTGTCTGATTTATAAATGTTTTTTTGCCAAAAAACATTCCATTATTCAATTTTCCCTCAGGATCGGCTACAACAAATCCGCGCAAAGCAGTTGCTTCGTTTTCTGTAAAATTATTTTTTGGATCAGCTATAAGTTCTTCGGCAGCTGCCAGCCTTTCGGCATCAGTATTCCCCTTTATAACAATTTGAGTTGTTCCCTTTATTTTACCAGCAAGAGCTAGATTCATATTGAACCTACCAAAACGATAATGAGCATCCGCGTCATATTTAGCCTTGGCTCTAAGATCAACAGGTATATTTATATCTTTTAAAAGAGCGTCTCTTTCCTTGGTTAATTCAGCTCTTTGTTTATTTAATCTATTAAGTAAATTATTTTTATAAGCACCAGTTTCATCGGCCATCCCAGCGGCGGCGGCATCATTTGCATTTTGTCTTAATGCGGAATTAATTTCAAATAAAACCGTTGCATCGTCTGCTTTCAGATTACCCATAGAAGCAATAGTTACTTCTGTTAATCTTGCCATTTTAGACATTACTGCGCGTCTTCTTTTTCTTAAGCCTAATCTTTGCTCGCGGTTTAGTTGGTCTGATTCTAGTTGAGTTTGTATGCCAATTAATTCTTTTTGCATACTGCTAAACTGTGCCGTTTCGCGGGATGTGCTTAGCTCATTTAAAAACACACCTGCTACATTGTGAGTAGCTCCCCCTCCTTGTATTACTAAAGAAGATAACGCGGTATTAAAAAAGAATTCAGGATCAAGACCATCTATTAAACTTTTTTCTTCACCTAAAACGGCTATATCTATAAAATTATGTCCAAGCTGTGTTAGTGTTTCTTCAAGCTCTTCAATCCCTACACCACCGCCAAAAGCAGCCCCAACGCCTGTTGATTTTGCTAGTATTCTACCCATTCTATTGCCAACAGCCTTTTTAAAAAGGTCTGATCCATATGAACGGCCAATTTTACCAAAGTTTTTAAACAATGCTAAATTACCAAATGCCTCCGCTGCCCCAGCAATAGCGCCAAAACTTGTTGCTACAAAAACTTTTTCAAATTCTGTTTGGCTTAATGCATCTTCGTAATATTCAATTTCTTTTTGTATTTGTTTCCGAAGATAATCTGAAGTTGCATTTTCTAATTCTATTTTTAAACCAGGAAGTTTTTCTTTTGCATTTCTCTGTGTAAGCTCCATATCACCAAGCTTACCACCACCTTCCATTAAAAAGAACGCACTCCCCGTCAAAGTTGCAGCACGTGCCGCACCAATAATTCCTCCGCTAGCAAGTGTTGCCGCATTTACAGCAATTGAAGGCGAGTTGCGGATTAGTCCATCGGCAATTAAATCAGACCAAGCATTGCCTTCTCCTAATTTTAAAGGAGCCGGAAATGTTTCCATTTGTTTAGACGTACGGCTATAATAATCAATAGCCTGTTGTTCTATTTTTAAACCCTGCAATAGGCCCTCTACATTAGTAATGCCGCCAGGGCTATATTGTATGCCTAGTTTTGCAAACTTAGCTAAATAAGTTGTTATACCGGCCCATGAGTTTTCTACAACCGCACCTAAAAGATTAAGTCTACTATAATCTTTAACTAATCCCGCAATTTCTTCTTCACCAAGATAAAAGTCTTCTATTTTTTTATTTAATTCTTCAATATTATATTGTAAAGAATAACCTTCTTTCTCAAGTTGCTTGCTAAAATTATTTAATCTATTTGCTTCGGCCTCAAAATTATTTTGATATTCTGCAATTAAATCATTATATCTTTGAATATCCGCGGAGCTAGAGTACTGGTCTACATTGCCTAGGGCTTTTAATTCTGCCTCAATAGGCGCTATTTGAGATTGGAAGTTTCGAGCGTCTTGCTCATACTGCTGTAGTGCTTTAGTATATGATTCAGCCGATTGTTCTATAGGCGCTTGCATTGCCTCTATAACTTTTCTTTGCTGTTCTCTTACTGCTTTAAATTCAGGTGTTTTTAAAAGATTAGATGCTTCTGGACCATAAAAAGTGCGGCCATCTATTTCTTCCGTATCTGTAAGCTCATCACCTGTTATATTAAAATAATCTTGAGCGTCTTTCTTTTGGCGGGTTTGTGCTTTTGCTAACGCCTCATCGGCTCCGGTTATATCTAATGTTAATACCTCTCTTTCTTCATCAGATAATCGCCCTAAAGCTTGTTCTCTTACTCGCCCTTTGCGCTCAAGAATTACGTCGGTTTTTAAATTTTGATCAACCTTAGTTAAATCAAATTCGCCAGTTTCTTTATAACTTAAATATTGCTCATATTTATTTCCTAAATATTCTTCTAAACGATCGTCATCCTGCACATATGAAGTTGTAGTACCAAACATCCCTGAGGGCACTTGAACCATTTTTTGTGGAGCATTTTTAAGATCAAAATATTTTTCTGCTATTTCATTATAAGAATTCTCAGGGACGATAGAATTAACAGCGGCTTGTATACCTTCTTTGTCTTTTGGTAAATTCTCTAAATCTAATTTAAATGCAGGGGCAGGAAGTTCGTCCTCTTCAAATAAAAAACTTTTTTCTTCCAAATATTGCTCAGGAGTAAGACCTAATTCTTCAGCATATAAAGCAAGCTCTTGCTCTGTTAGTATGCCTCCGCTTTTTAATTTATAATCTGGCATTATAATTTTGTTCTATTTTGTATAGTATAGTCTTCTTTAAACTCTTCAATATTGGCATACGTAATACTTTGCCCCGTAACAGGATCAACCGCAACTAAATTATTACCAATATTTTTTAACTCCCATTTTCTAGTGCCCCCTTTTAATCTAAATGTTTGAGATAGTAGAGGCTCATTTGTGTCCGGTTTTGTTTCCCAACCATCGAGTTCCTTGACAATATAATCTAAAGTTTGCTGCTTATCTGTAGTTAATATATATCTATTACTACCCCCACTACCCCCGCCTCTTCTATTTCTTCTTTGACCAGTTTTAGCTGCGTTTTCAATAAGTCCCATATAATGCGCAACCATTTTTTCTTTTAGCGCGCCAGCATCTTGGGCATACAATTCTTCAGCATTAGTAATAGGCGTGCCTTCTTCATCTCTGTAATCTACATTACCGAATTTGTCCTGAGCCAGCGACAATAAAACATCTCTATCATTTAGCATTGTACGAAGTTGCCGGGCATAATCCTCTAATTGTTCTGCTGTAAGTCCTTGTTTGCTAGTTGTATTAGACAAGGTTGCTAACATAGTTCCAATTTGCCCCGCCTCCTTATCAGCGCGTATTCTTAATTCAGGAATATCTTCATATTTTACCCAGTTGCCTTTTAGTTCATATAAGACTACTCCGTTTTCAATTTTCATCGGTGCTCGGTTCTGAATAATAGCCTCAATGCCTTCCGTAAGCTCCAAATCATTTGTTGTGCTGAGCTTATTAATGTTTTTATCAAACATTAGGACGTCATCCTTTTTGTTTTTTTTCTGATCTGTAAAAGTGCCGGCAATACTTTTTATGCCATTATTAATTTCAGCTAAACGAATGTTTAAATCTTGATAGACGGGGTCTGTAGATTTAGTGTTAATTAATTGCTGTGACACTTCAAAATATTCATTTTTATAGGCTCTCAAGGCATCTTGTACTTGCCCCATATATTGTTCGGGCACTATGCCAGTATCAAAGTAACTCATATTAGCCATATAATTACTCATACGAGTTTCAATATTGGCTAATTTATTCTCTTGCTTAGCTTTTGCCTTCTCGGCCTGCGCTTGCACGCTTTTAATAATATCGGTATTAATTTTCACTCCAGGCAATGTTCGCCCCTGAGTACCGTATACTAAACCGGCTCCTGTAATTAAAGCTGCATTGGGCGAAAATTGTGTTGGTAATGTTTTTTGTTTTGCCATTGTGTTTAAAATATCGTTCCACTTTCACCTCCAGCCATCGCCAACGCACCACCAGCTAGATCGCCAATACCGCCCATTAATTGGTCTGTAGCATTTTGGCGAGCTTGATTAGCGGCTCCTAAACGAGTTTGTGCCATACCTAATAAGGTTTCTGTTCTTGCTTGTTCTCTACCTTGTACCATAGCGTCACCTTGGGCCTGAAGCTGTTGTACTTGATTAGCTCCTTGAGCGGCTAATACTTGATTTCTTGCCTCTTGCTGACCAATGCTTGCGGATGCTTGTTGTAGATTTTGTGATTGTTGATTTGCCATTGCTTGAGCTAATGCGGCAATACCCGAACCACCAGCGGCCCCTTGCATAGCTCCCATAGTGTTAGCCAATCCTTGCTGTTGCTGCTGGGCTAAAAACTGTGCTTGCTGTTGATTAACAGTTAAGTCTTCCATTGTATTTTCTAGTCCAGCGTAGGGGTTTGTAAACTGCATGTTTTCATATTCACCCATGCGCTGTTTAAGTTGTTGTTGTGCTTGAGCTTGTTCTCGTCTGCGTGCACGTCCACCAACCATTGAGCCGGCCATGTTAAATAAACCTTGTACGGCACCTGCTGCCGCTAAAACTGGAATTGGCATAATTAATTAATTTATAGTTATATTATTACATGTTATTAGCTGCTTATAAATACTTCTGTATTAACAGCAAATAGTTCTTTTTTATCTGTTGAGGTAACCTCCATATCAACTGTCCCATGATAACCTACAATACCAGAAGTATTAGCATCATTATCTTTCATAAAAAATATAAAGTCATTTGCATCATTAGGTGGGGGTGTTGTGCTAAATATTTCGCATGTAATGCTTGTATCTGTTTTTGCAGTAACCATACCAAGCCTATATACATTGCTCGTTACACTATCCTGATAGTATATAACATCTGTCCCTACTTGTAAAGATACATTAAACGGTACAGAAAAATTAATTGTTATATTTTCTATTGATGCCATTATGTTGATGGTTGAGTTATTGTAAATGGATTTGATTGCGTAAATGGTGAAGCAATATCACCTCCGAGTGTATAAGACCAATTTCTATCTGACCCAGAACTATTTTCTCCAACTATTACGGCATATTCAAGATAACCATTACTGTCTAATGTTAAAGATGCTGGTGACCAAGTTGTAGGGGCAGTAGTTGTGGTCAATGTAAAATCGGCCCCTGCATCACCATAAAATTTAAATACGCGCGTTTCACCAACATCTGCATAATTTTTAGGATTAACAAAATAAGAGTTTAATAATGGGGTGGCTGGTGCTACATATAATAAAGAAGCACTAGCGACAAAATATAAATCATTTAATGTTTTATTTTCTGTGCCGATTGTATATTTAACAGTATATGCTCGAGCTGTTAAATTGCCTCCCAAATTGCTATCAACCCATGTTATTTCGTAGGCGTCGCTGGCACGGGACGCTGGGTCTTGGTAATAATAAGGTTCATTTTCAAAATAATAATTTGTACTTGCAGTAAAGGTTTTAGTAAACAACGTAACTACTGTACCTGCAGTTCCTGATTGCGAAAAAGCCGTTGTTCCAGAAGATCCAGTCGTATTTGTTTCTGTTGTAATATAATCGCCGTCTATTGTAAATGTTTGTTCGTCAGCTGTACCGTCTATGTCTATTAATAATTCCACATCAGCCGAAGGCATAACAAAGCCAGCAGCAAAAGTAACCAAACAATTTACATTGTCGCCATCTTGCGAGAAAACCGCGCTGGCTACTTCTGTAGGTAATGTTTCACCAATTGAAAAATTAGTATGCGTTAATGTATATCCTGCAGCAGGGCTAATCACTAAAGTAACGGTTGGATTAGCGCCGCCTGATATATTGTCGCCAGACTCTGCTTCAAATGTAGCGCTAGTTATTGTATATGTTTGAAATGCCATAATTAATTAAGTGGATCATTTTTAACTGTTACAGTGAATGTTGTGTTGCCGGTGTATGTTCCAATACTTGAAGGATTACCAATTCCCTGTGCCGCAAATTGTTTTAAATCTAACGTTCCTGTTTGGGCTACATTATCCCAGGTATCATCCACACCTCTAATATAGTTATAATATATATTTTCTTTATCTAAAAATGTTGTTACTTGCCCATCTTGCTGATCCGTTTGAATTAATGGAGCAGTCCAGCCGCTGTCGCCTTCGTAAGATAAAGTTTTAAAGTTTTTAATTTTACTGGGAGTATCATTAAATATTAATTGAACACTAGACTTAGCGGCGCTGCTTTCATAAAATGTATTTCTATTTTGATTATCATGCGTCCATAGCATGCCATCACTCATAGTATAATAATCACTATTTAGCGAAATGCCCCATTCTGGTATATATGATTTACGTGTTGGCCAGCCATCAGATGATTCTTTAAAACAAACTGTATCATTATTTAAAGTTAAATTATATGTGTCTGAATATATGTCATAGCTACCTAATACAGTAGTAGCGGCCTTTAAGTTGTCATAAAAATAGTCAGACATACCTTTACCGCTAATCTCTGTCAAGCCGTCCATAGATAGCCTTAACACAACGCTCCGTTTTTTATCTGAAAAATAAGCGCGGTAGCCATATGAAGCAAAACTTTCTGGATTTTTAGATATACCAAATTCGCCCGCAAACGGTACGGCTTGTCCAAGAACGTTATTATTTGAAGTAACATTTACATTACCATCGGCATTAAAAAGTGCATCTTTGTTGGCTAATATTCTAAGACATTTATCTTCGCACAGTGTTACCAAGTTAGTATCACGAGTATGCAGCTTTTGTATGCTACCATATATTGGATTAATGTCTTTTGTTATTTTTTCAGCTTGTATAAACTGATTAAGACTATTTAAACCAGAAATTGAATTATATATGCCTGAATATATAAGCCCAGTAGCTCTTCTTTCTTCTCCATATGGGTCTTCTAGCACAGCTGAGGCTTTAGTGCCTTTATCTATAAAAGCGGCGTTAAAATCATCCCTAATGCGATTTGATTCAACACCATTGCCAAATGTAAATACATTATAATAGTTTAGCGTGTGTGTATTAGCATATTGCGCAACTGGAATTGCATTACTGGCTTCGTAATAAATATTTAAGTCTACAGGCTCTTGTGGTTCTGTTTCAAATATAGCTGGATTTGCTGTTTCAAAATCAGCATTTTCGTCAATACCTAATATTGAAATGCTCACTTGATGAAAGCGATATGCACTTGGTGACCCATCAGCAACCCATGTATTATAAGCAATTTTATTTGGGTTAACTATAGAGGCAAGTTGTTCTGTAAATTTTATATAATATCTTATTTTATCTCCTACAGTTTGAATATTAGTATAGTCTATTTCATAAACTGTATCATCTGCCGGAGATGCATTATTAAATTGTAATTTTGTTCCAGGCGTTGATATTGAATCTATAAATTTACGATCAAATCTATTTATATTTTTTCTTTCAATTACAAGTTCATAACGAGTATCGTCAGTGCTGTCGGCAAACGGCGGCTCATTATTAGCTCTAGCCTTATAACCGCCATCTCTTATTCCATCTATATTCCATGGATTTGAATCATTATAAATTACATTTGGCACCCCGCCACCCCATACTCTTACATTAACAGCATTGCCCCAATATCCTGCTCCGTTCAAAGATTCTCCATTGTTTGCAACGCTGCCAAACATTGTTATAGATGTTTCTGCTACAAGATCAGTAGCGGCAAAACATGCGTCTTTTAAAGTTTCATTTTTTTCAAGTTTAATAAAAAACTTACCCTGGAAAAGAGCATCTTTAGCTATATCGACATTACCATAAATGTCTAAAGTATTATCTAAAGCGGTTAGCGTTAATGTTTCTTCATCGCTACTGTCAACCGTATACAAACCATCTATATCTGTACCAAAAGCATCAACAAGAAATACCTTTGCCTCATCAGCTCCAGAAGTATCATAAACAACTGAGGCGATTTCATATAAATTTGAACCAGAAAATTTAATATAATTGCCGGCTTTTAAAAATAATTGTGCCTGATCTGTAACTCCAGTAGAACCGCCTTCATAAGCAATTGTAAAAGATTTTGACCCAGGATATGGTAATTGCCCAATACGGGTGTCTCTATCTGTTCCAGCAGGAATAGGAATCCCTGATCCAAATGACTGGTCGAATCTTATAGATGCATTATATAATACAACTCTTTTTTCGGTTAATTCCGCGGGCGCCTCATTTGATATGTCTAATACCTTATATTTATTATCATCAGCAATAACAGGGACATCAGCGTCATGCCCTTTTTTAAGTATTAAATATGAGTCTTCTGTAATTTTATTTCTTTCTGAAGAAGGCAAAGAAATCCAACATGTAACCCCGTCCTTAGATAAAAATATTCTATCGGCTGCTAAATTATAATATTCTTGGGAAGGCTCTTTTATGAAAAACTTAAAGTGTGTTGCCCACGGGGCTATAGTGTTTATATCAGCCGCAGCAGCTCCGGCCTTTACGTGAATTTGCGTAGGCGTTATTGCGTCTTGCAAATTAGTTTTGATAATTCCAGTATTATCTGTAAACACAGGCGTTTCTCGGCCATATTTATCTTTAAAAACAACGCCAACCTGATATGTCCTTAAACTTTTTATAGAAGCTTTTGGTGATTGCGGACCTGCTGTACCATTGCTAGATAGCCCACATTGGTTAAATTTTACACTACCATCTATATTATAGTTTTGCAAATAATTACCATATACAAGTCTATTGCCAACTAGCTCTTGCGATTTAGCTAATCTAGGAACATTATCCCACGGTCTTAATATTTGGTTAGATTGTACTATTTTGTATATTAACTCGCTTGTAATTTCAAATTCACTAAAATTAGGCTCCTCTTCTAAAACAATATTATCAACAACATATATAGCCGCATTATTTGTTTGCTTATATAAAATCTCTATTTCTGTTACATCATCTGGGGTTGTATCAAAAGAATTTAAAGTTATTTTTCTAACTGAATTAGACATGCCTTCATTATATCCTTTTTTAGCATTAAATTCAAATCCAGAGGGAAGAAAAGCTACTTCTGTAAATGGAGAAAAGCAAGAAAATTGATTATCATTATATTTCCATCTATAACCAAATCTTGGAAACTGAAGTTTAAATATAGGATCGTCTTGCAATAATTCAACCTCCCATGTGTCATCATTTTTATCAATTACTTGCGATGTAATGGATAATATTTTAATATCAATTTGAGTGGTTAATTCTGTTGGCGCATTAACCCGATCAGTAACTTCAACTTTTACAGTATAATATTCGCCAAGCTCATTATCATTTGTTTCATCGCCCGTTAAAACCAACACGTCTCCTATTTGATAATTAGAGGGGGAACTTAAATCAACATCACTAATTTCAGTGCCGATAGCATAAGCGTCTTTTAATACAGAATCGTTAGATTGAGCATTAGAAAAGTTTTGTACTATTTGTGACTCAATATTTTGGCCACCTCTAATATCTGAATTAAGCACCATTCCTGGCGCATTTAATGGCGATTTTTTAATTACTGTAATGTCAGATTCAATAAAATTGCGTCCTTCATATTGACTGTGAGTAGTGAAATTTGCGGAAGTAAAAATACCTTTTTTAATATTAACTTTTTTAGGCTCCGAATTATCATCTGTAAAAAATAAATAATTATCTAAAATATTAATTCCAGTAATAAGTTTTGTAGCTGAAAAGTTTAATACATTTTGCGTATCAACAAGCACAGGACGTACTTGGCCAAATTGATTTTCATATTCTATAATACAATCAACTGTTGTAGAAGTAACAAACCAATATATTTTATCATTTATATCGTCTTTAATTGCTCCGATACATTTTGCGTCTAAAGGTAGACCGTAATAATTAGTGGACCCGGTTTTTAAATCCCAGTTTGTAGCAGGCTGAGCTTTTTTAAGCCTAGCAACTTGATTACCTAAGATATTTTCAATAGCGCCTACATCACTGCCCTCAGATGATCCCACCTGTATATTTAACGCGTCTCTATATTCACCATTAGGAACTAATCGCTCGTCAAGGTCTTTATTCATTCGACCTTTAAGAAATAACCTCTTTAATTCTGGCATGTCTTAGTGTTTTATTTGCTTAGACTTACCTCGCATTATTTGTGTAAGCTCTTCTAACTTAATATTAGATAAACGAAGTTTGGCTTGTCTTACTGAAGCAAATTTTTCTTTATTAAATCTATTTACAATGTATTCTGGAGTATTAGCTCTAGTTGAAAGGATCGCGTAAGCAATGCTTTTATACATTGCCTCTTCAACAAATTTATGCACTTTCATTTCTTTAACCGTAGCAACTCCGTCAGATATATACTTAATTGTTACAATACGCCCAACCATATCTGCGCTAAAGAATATTTTAGACTTTATTGGGTCAATAAAAAACAGCCCATTGCTTTGAGTATGTTGAGGATCAATACCAAAGCGCTGCCCAAACAACTGAGTAAAAGAAGTGTTTTCTTCTAAATCACTTAATTCATCTTCCTCTGTTGACCCAGCTGCTTTAAACTTTTTCCATGTCTCAGATTCATTGGCAGTAAGTAAATTACCATCATTATCAAATGTGTAGTCGTAATCACTATCTTGTAATAATGGCAATGGATTACTTGTTTTTGATGCCGGATAAATGACTCTTTCAATACCTGAATCGTCTACCCAGGTGAGCTTTACGTAATTTACGTAGTCATGTGGTAAAATCATTTGCAGGCTAGGCGGAACCTCAATTTCTTGTGATTTTTCAGAACGAGCAGTGTCATAGCTTAATTCTTGCATAGCGCGTTGTGCGTGAAAAGCTACGTCAGTTCTTTTTATTTTAGATATAATTTTATCCTCACCAACGTAAGCAATAATAAAATTATTAATAATATCATCTAGGAATATAAACTGATAATTACCATAATTATTTCCCTCGTAATATTGTTGTTGAGTTCCTGTAAATAGTGCCATTTATTATGCTTTTTCTTGTTGAATTCTTTCAAGCTCTTCTTGGTTAGCTATTTGGTATACGCCTGGATCTTTAAGTAACATTCCAGATAATTCCAATATTTTTTCTACGAGCTCTGGCTCCTCGGATTCGTGTAGTTCAAAATCAGTTGAGGTTGACGCGTTATACTGTGCAACGCCAAGCACCATCGTGTAGTTCCATTCTACATCGGTTGGTATTTTTATATAATTACATGTTACAAATGAAGTTAATTGATCCGGCCCATATACTTCTATGCCGTCTGCGTCTCTAATATATATTGGCCTATCAACTGTGGGCGCTGACAAAGGAGATCTTAATATATATAAATATTCGTTTTTATTAACTCTTTCTGCTTCTATTAGCCTTTGCGGCTCGTTGTCTCTATATGGATCTGTATATAATGTTTTTACTGTGCCTAAACGGTATAGGTCAGTGGGAAGTGTTGTACCACCTGTAACATTTCCTTCTTTTTCAAACACACTAATCTTTTCATTAAGTATATTAAGCATGTCTGAATATTCCGTATCATTTCCGTGCATACGGCCAAACTGGTTAATGTCATAAAAGTATTGCTCAAAAATATCTCTTTGAGCCTGGTTGGCAAATAAATTAAATTCTTGCGGCGTTAAATAACCTCTTTGCTCTTTGTTTAAGATTGCAAGTACTCTTTGATATACTGTATCTACGCTTATTGCCATAATGCTTTTTATTATTATAATAATGGGCCACCTTTTACAGTAGCCCATTACTATAAAGGTGACTATTTAAGTCTTTTTTGTAAATTTTGATAAACTTCTACGCCTTCATCTGTTTTAAACCACGCAGCTAATGCTGAATATGGATTTTCATCAAATGGAATTGTAAATAGTTTTCTTCCTGTTGATCCCCAAGTAAAATCACGTTGGTCTTGTGATAATACCATAAATCCTTGTTCAACAGCTTTTAAGCCAAAGTTTCTTAGCTGAACATTTTCATCTTGTGCAAGATTAATAAATGTAGCTGGTTGACGTTTGGCATAAATTAATGCATCACGTTTTAATTCTTTTGATGTCATCGAGTTTACTCTTGATCCAATCTCAACTCGCAATATTGCTTCTAATTCATCAATATCTAAATTATTAGCTAAGTTAAGAGCATTAATTTCAAGTTCAATTTTATCAAGGTCGTCTTCCGCATTTGCTACAGCATTAAATTCTGTATATAATTTATCCTTTAACGGATGATATAATGAAAGTAATTTTTGTAACGCTACTTTTGCGGCCGGCACTGTTAATGTCCCGTCTCTGAATACAACATGCTCTAATGTAGCTGGTCCTTGTTGTTCGTCTACAAATGGACTAGGCTGATTTGTTGCATAACGTAATTCTCTTTGGTAGCCTTTATCTGGGTCAAACCATAATAAAGATCGTTTTTGAGAATGCTTAGATGGGATTGTCATAATTAGCGGTTGTTTTCTGCTAACCAAATAATATGTTCTATCTTTAAATTCCCATTCTGGTTTTTTAGGCTCAACGGCCTTAGGGGCTGGAGCAGTAATAATTTCTTGCTCTACAGCTTCTGTTGTTTTTGGTGCAGGCTTTTTTGCACCTGTTTTTTTAGTTGCCATAATATAATAAAATTAAAAAGTTAAAATAAGGTATTGGCCCCCGAAGGGGCCGTACCTTAATAATTATTATGATGCAGTGTCCTTCAATAATACGAAGTTGTTAGCACCTTGAACACACAGACAACGCTCAGAAAGCATGTGTACGTTCATTTCGTCGATGTCAGAAGTATAATTTCCTCCAACTGATCCAGTGATCCAAGACTTCATACGACGATCATCGGCTTCAGAAGCACGATAACGAATGTGTAAGAAAGGACGTTGGATGTTTTTACCTAATGTTTGATCGTAAACAGTAGATACACCAGCAGGTACAAGAACACCGTCAATATCAGCAGTAAGACCGCGAGTAGCAGCGTCGTTCAAGTATTTCCAGTCAGTTTTGTAGAAATCATAAGATCCACGACGGAATCCAGAGAATCCTAAGTTAAGAGCCATATCCTCACTGTTGTTGAATACCCCATAAGAAGTACCACCAGTCCCATAAGAATTAGCACGTGCTAGCATATTGTCGATAGCCAATGAAGTGCCACGATCTAAGAAAAGCATGTTTTCTTCGATAGCACCTTGCTTATCAAGCTCAGCTAAGATTAAGTCAAACTCAGCAAGACCAGTAAGTCCAGTTGTGTTGTCAAAATCGTGATCGTTGAAAATCAATCCTCGTGACTCGATAGCAGCAAAAAGACCTTCAGTACCACGTACTGTTTGTGAATTTGCGTCTACAATGTCAGTAGAGGCTGTTACTTTTTCAGCTTCTACCATAGTCATTTCAAGATAATCTTCAAAACGAAGACGTGTTTCGTGCTCAGACTTTAGATACCATAGGTAACCAGAAGTTCCAATTTCGCTAGTTACTTCAACCCAGCCGATTTGAGCAGTGTCAGAACCGTTGATTGAATATTTATCTTTTAAGATAATTGGCGAGTTAGAGAATTTTTGGAAACCAGCATCAATTGATCCTTGCATACCAGCTGAACCTTTTCCAAATTCAGATCCATAAACAAATACTTTAAGATCTGGATTTGTTCCAACAGCAACAAAAGAAGACGGCCAAGTATCTGAATCTAATGGATAAGCCTCAATGCTATCAGTAGCTACAGTCTTAACAAAAGCACGAACAGTAACAAACCCATTAGCAACAATGATAGTTTGATTAGCGCGAATTGCGTGTCCAGTAATATTTACCGTATTATCGGTATTAGTATTTACTGTGGCAATTTTAGCGTCGTCATAAGCTACATGTAAACGTCCTTGTTCAGTCCATACAACTTCGTCAGAAGCCATTGGCATTTCAGCTCCTACCATACGCAAGAAAGAAGAGATAGAACGATTTCCGTAACGCTCTACTTCTTTTTCATATACTTCTGGTAAGAATTGCTTAGTAAAATTAAAATCGTTGTCTGCTATAGCTAAATAGTTTTTATCAAACAACGTTTTAGTTGGTGAGGGTGTTAACCCGGCGGGGAATGCTCCCCCAGTTGCAAAACTCATAGTTTTTAAATTTTAATTTGTTATTTTCTAATTTTCACTTTTAAGCGAGAAGAGTCATCACCACTAATTGTTCGCACTTTAAATCCTTTAACATCCTTGACGGGCTCATGAGATTTGCGTGGATCCATATTTACATTTTTGGACCGTGCAATACTATCTTTAAGCGCATCAGCTTTGCCTTGTTCATAAAAGTGATTTGCAATAGCGTCCGCATTCATTGCAGTAAATAATGATTTGTGGTAACCTTTAGCATCTTTCATATTATTTTTTTCATCCAAAAACTTTTTGACGAAATTATTAATATCAGACTGCGTATTCTTTACCTCAGAAGCATCCTTAACATTAAAACGGTATCTTTTATCTCCAACATTATATTCAAAACCTTTGAATTCATTTGTAAATACTTCATCCGTTCTTTTTAAGAACGTCTTTTTTTGTTGCTCAGCAACGCGAGTGACCTCCTCGTTTTCTTTATTATAGCGGTTGAAAAACTCAACTGCCTTTTGCTGGTCAGGCGTTAACTTAGATCCAGCTTTAATTTCTTCGTAATATTTAGACTTTTGATTTTCTAAATGGTTCTTAGCCTGTGCAAGCTCTTCTTTAAACGCTAATTTCTTACGCTTAATGTCGCGCTCTTCATCGATCTCTTCGTCATAATCAAACTTGTCTTCTATAAGAAAACTAATCTCATCGTCTGTAAGATGGGGCTTAGACTGCTTGTAGTATTCAACAAGTAACTGATTTTCAGCTAACTGCGAATAGTCTTGATTTAATCGTACGTAGTCTTCTAAACTGCCTCCAGTATCATTTATAAAATCAACAACTTTTTGAATGTTTTCCGGTAGCTCAATGCCGCTTTCCTGTTGATCAGCAATTGCTTCTTTAACTTCATCGGCCAAATCAGCGGTTTGCTCTTGTACCTCTTCTTCGGTTATTTCTTCAAGAACGGGCTGGTCTTCATTTTGTACGGGCTGCTCTTCTTCGTTGGGCTCCCGTACTTCTTCAACCACTGCTTCGCTACTTTCCTTGTCTTCGGGTTCTCCGACAGTATCATCGCTTGCATTTGTTTCTTGCTCTGGAACGGCATCTTCTTGTTCTTGATTAAAATTTCTTAAGTCAACTCTAATAACACCATCATCTGGCTTTTCTTCAACAGCCGGTGTTGTTTTTTCTACTTGCTGAGGTGTTTCTTCAACAGCCTCAACAACTTTATTTTCTTCTTCGTTCATGATAAAATATTATATAATTATACACTTATTTATATTACCTAGGTTCGAAGGAACCTAAGTCAAAGCCACCTAAGACATCATTGCCCGCTGACTCAAAATTTTTCGGACCTGTGTTATTTTGACGTTGGTCAATAAGATCACTTTGGCGGGTAGCTTGCTTGTCTACTCGCTTGTCTTTACGGTCTTCCTTAAAGCCTTCTTTACTTTTGTAAACTTCAGCTTCCATATTTTTAAGTTGCATGTTCATTTGGAATTCAAGCTGCATTAGCTGCTTTTTAACCTCGGCTTCTTGCATTAATTTTTGTTGTTCAAGCTGAGCTTTAGTTTGTTCCATTTGCATATTCATTTGTATTAATGCTTGCTGCTTTTGCACCTCAGCCTGGGCTGCGACTTGCTGCGCTTGAGCATTAGCTTGGGCTTGTGCCTGAATATTTGCCTGCTGCATTTGCTGGTCTTTTTGTAGTTTCTTTTGTCTACGTATTTTAAGTAATTGATTAGCCAGCTTGATATTTTTAATTTCTCGCAAATCAATAGCGTCACCTAATTCAATAAGACCGGCCGACAGAGCCATCTGAATATTATTTTCAAGTAATTGTTTTTCTTCATCATCAGGAGCTAATTCAATAAATATGCCAAAATCATACAAATGAAGGTTAACCATTTCATCGAGCGTGGCCACATTGTGTACCCCAATACTATGAATAAACGCTTCGCGGGTCGGCGAATATTCAAGTATATCAGATATACGTAAACTTAAGCACTCCGCGGTTTCTGCAGTTAAGAACAATCCCGCTTGCAATATATGGCGGGTTGCTGTGTTTGAATTTGCAGCCGCTAATTTTTGTACCCCAACCAATGCATTCTTATCCGGCATGCTGCCATCTCTTGCTTCGTTTAACCCTGTTACATCCCGGATCATTTGTAAGTAATAATTATAAGCCCCGATAAGAGACTGAATTTTATTATTACCGCTGCCGCTTGCAAGCTCTTGGATTGGCATTTTGCCAGGGTTCATATCGCCTGTTGAGGTGAATGAACGGCCGATAACAGAACCAGTTTGAAAAAACATGTTTAATGCCTCTTGCGGATTATAATTTGTGCCGTTGCCTAAATCAATTTCCGCTAAACCATCAGCATCAAGATAAACCCCGTCGGGTACCATACGGGATAGTACTTGTTGTAGTTTCAAATGTGTTAGCTGAATCATATCAGCAAACCCTTCAATACGGCTAACTAGTGATTCAATACGGCCCTTGTACATACGCGGAGCGACAATACTATAGTTCATTTTAACTTTAGTATAATCACTTTTAGGGCGCATCATATTTTCAGCAAGCTTCCATTCTAATAATGTGTTAGTGCCTAAAACTAGCGCCCCTTCGTATAACACCTCTAATGACCGTGATACTTTTTCAAAATTGCCGTCTAATACGTCTGTGGGCGGATCAAACTGATCGTCTTTAATTAATATTTTTGATCCACCAGTAGCGGTTTCTTTTATTTTATATACTTCATTCATGTATGTTTTATAATTGAAGTATAATATTTGAACAGAGTTTGAGTCAATATTATTTGTCTCATCCATTGTTCTATGATAAAAATCTGTATTTTGAATACCTTGTTTTGTAATGTTCTCTAATTGCTCATTATCTAAATCAGCGAATTGCTTTTTTAATTCATTAATTGGTATAGTTTTAATTTCACCAACATAATAAATATCGTCAAAATACGGAGAATCTGTATATGAATAAATAATGTCAGCAGGATCTACGTACTCAACAGTAACACCTTGCGAAGTAGAAAAATTATTTTTAACGCACGCCATACCAATTGTAACTAAATCGTACATTAATCGCCGACGCGTTAAATCATAATGGTTGCCTTCTAGAATTGTGTTAATAGCTTGTTCTTGAGCAATTTCCGCGGCTTGCTTATAGCTTAGCTGCATGTGCAATTCTAATTCTTCCTTTGAGTCTGGCAACTCCTCTGGAGGATTTTCAAAAAGACTAATGCCCAATGTATCTTGAACGTAATTATTAATGTCTATAGTTGCCATATCCCTAAGTACTGATTCCATATATTCAGTACGTTTGCTCATACCATATGGATCTTGCGAAAATGCTTTTATGTCAAATACGCGGTCTGACATCCCATTAACAACAATATCAACAAACTTAGGTATAATAGGAACAGGCTTCCAGTCTAAATTAAGATATGATAAATCACCATTGATAGATAATTCATCTTTATACTTTTGTATTGATTGTTCACCACGAGCATATAGCCTTCTTCTGTGAAAAGTATTTTGGTTATTATAGTACCGGTTTGTGCCAGAGTCTCTTTTAAACCATTCATGCTCTATAGCTTTGGCCACCTTGAGTCCATACTCTGGTGTAATTTTCTCTAAGTCGCTAGCAATTTGACTAGGAAAATAACTTTTTACAACTGGTTCAGCCATAATTCTCTATTATTTGTGATCTTGCGCCCTTATTATCATAACGGCCTAAATTTATATTTAATGTCTGAGTTTGTCTTTCGCCGACTGGTCTATATAAATGTCTGTTGCATGCCATAATAGCAAGCCCAGAACTTATTGCGGCATCAAATTTTGTTCTATTATTAATATCAAAACGTGCCCAGTCGTTTAAAGTTTGATTAAAATACATACTACCATAAGTATTGTTATCTTTTAATCCAACATGCTTTTCAATATATGATTCAATTGCAGCGGCGTGCGCCTGCTTAATATCTTCACTCGAGTTTGGTATGCCTCCAATTTCTTTTTCAGCTGTTGATAGCTTATTCCAAATTTTATCCGGCCTATTTATTGAATAACCGCGATAGCCTCTGCGCTTTAAATAATATAACAATCTTGGTTTATTATTTTCAGCAAGCAATGGCATTCCATAAAACACCAGCGCCATAAGTACATCTTCAAAAAATATCTCAGCGGTTTGCGGTCGTGCAATATATTCTAAAAAGAATGTATTAGCTGGGGCATTTTCCATACTAAATGTTGTAAGACCGTGTAATGCGCCTTTAGAACCATTACCGCCAACTGTACCTGATATATCATATGAGTCACAACCAAAAGCACCTACGTGGTCATTGCCTGGAAACTTTGTGCCATTTTTAATTACTTGTCTATTTTGCAAAGCTATATCTGGCACCCAACTTATATTAAATCTTCCTTGTGGGTTTGGCGTAAATATAACTTTACTATCCTTTATTCCGTTTTCCCATTGAAAACTTCCTTTAGTAATCGGAGCATTGTGTATACTATCACCGTTATAATCTATTTGTTGATGTATCTTAACTAAATTAAAGATACTATTTTTTGCTTCGTCTCTAAACGCATGCTCTTCTGTACGTGGAAACTGGCGATAAAATTCATTTAAAGCATCAGGATCTCCCTTTAAACCATTTACTTCGTTTTGCCAATAATCAACTACGCCAACTTCAATTAAACTTCCATCCGGCGCTTCAACTGGTTCTTCTGGCGTGTCAAATACAGGTACTCCATAAGTATCAATGAATCCTTCGTAGTTCCATTCCATAGGTATGAACAAAGAATATAATCCCGAGCGAGTCTGTCCGTTGGCGTTTCGTTTAGTAACGTCTGAATCATTGTACAGCTTTTTAAAATTATCACCTCCTTTGTCAAGCGCATTACTGGTTGAACCCATCATACACTTACCTATAATTCTTGACCCTAAACGCAAAGTGGTTTTTGTTACACGCCAGTTGTTTAATATGTTATCAGGTCTTTCCCACTTGCCACTTTCATCGTGAACCAATAGCTTTAGCTTTTCACCATCATAACTATTATCACCCGTATTCTTCCAATCTATAGTAGTATCAAGGCCTTCTAGCTGCTGACGCTGATCTTTTGCTTGGATGGATTTGCGGGTTAGTTTGGATGCTGGGACGCGATATGCTAATTCCGTTTTTGGACGGTCCATACCGTCTTGTATTGGCTTAAAGAAAAATGGGTAGTTAACCGAGATCGGTACAACCTTATCTGTAAACATCTTTTTTGCATCGGCACCAGACTTTGATAATATACCAAATCGGCTATCACTTGATATAGTTGCCATATTTACAACTTCGCCAGATGCCATGAATGAAAAACCAGAACGACGGTTTTTAAGGTAACACATACCGTAACACCTAATATCCGCTTTACAAGCTTCCCAAAATATATAAAATAATCTATTTGCTTCGCGATAATCTGGTTTACCCACATCAATCTTACTCCACTGCAAATACATATAATGCGTTCCAGTTATATAAGTTGGCACATTATTGCTGTAAAACCAATAGCCTTCTTCGCGCCGAGTAAACTCTTCGTCAATATAAGCACCCCAGTTCTCTTTAAACTCATCCGGGTATTCCTTCCAGTCGAATATAGTCTTAATATTTTTAAGCTCCTTAGGATAGTCCTGTGGCGTCCATTTGTTTGTGCCTTTGGTTAAACTCTTAGGCGCTGGCGGCAATGCTATACATAACCCTTGTATTTCATATATATCACCAATCTGGCCTGTCTTGCTTATAACAACAATGTCGTGCTCTTTATTGTAGCCGTAATTCCACTTCTTTGATTTATTTAATCGATGCTTCGTGGTATGTTTTACAGGTTCTACAATCTTATATAACGTTTGCTCGTACATTATTTAGATCTTCTTTCCGCAAACCCTGAAAAAGCTTTCTGCTTTTCCTCTTCTTTTGGTTTGTTTTCTAACACGCGTTCTTCTTCTTGTATACGATTAAGTATTTCAAACGCATCAAATATGGCCAGCTTCTTTGTTGCCGCGGCATTTTTAAGACGGTCTGCAGATACATCATCTTCTGTATTAGTAATGATTTTTTCTTCAGCTACTTTAATAAGCTCGTCAACTGCTTTGTGTCCAGCTCGGATTATACTCTTCTTCGTCTCCTTGATATTCATATTTAATTGTAATGTATTTTTTTTGCACACGGTATAATCTTTCTCCGTCAATAATAAATTCATATTCAGAGCGCGGGCTAAACCCAACTAATGTGCCTGCTGGGATTTCAGAATCGCCATATTTAATAATGCCTTTAAGGGGCATTTCTTTGTCTGCAGAAAACATGTCTTTATTTTTAAGTGGCTTTACAAAATAAAAACCGGAAATTGGCTTCCACTGATTGTCCTTGCTTTTGTAAGCAAATATTTGATCAGTTTCCACAAAAAACATGTTTTCTCTAAAATAGCTTTTGCTATTTTTTTCGTTACCCCTTATATCATAGAACCTCCTAAATACATTATGATGGACTATAACTTCATCTCCGGCAATAATAGGAGTAACGCCTACCAACGGTGTATTTAATACAACACCGTGTCTGCTAACATATTGATGATTCTGAAGCTCTGTGTTTAATATTAACTCCTTTCCTTCAATATTTTTTTTAGCAGAAGATCGTTCGGTTTTTGGTTTAACAATAAATGAGTATGGACTCTTCATTAATAATCTAAGTTATATTCAACTGAGATTCCCATATTTTTATTAAAGTCTTTCCAAAGAATAACCTCTTTATTTTTTTCAATGTATATGGAATACTTTTCTTCTTCCTCAATTATATTACAAATGACATGCCCCCCGTAAACCTCTTGACCCACAGAGTAATGCATGGCATCCGTCTTATAATCTTTACCTATACTAATCTTCCGAATTAGATTCATCAGTCTCTTCTTCAATAGGCTTCATACTTCCGTCTTCAATACTAATTGAAACTTTTCCGTATTCGTCCTCAAGTTCTTTTTGAAACGTTCCGAAATCTTCTTGTGCTGTAGCAACCTGGTGAAGCAGTTGGTGCTTACGCACTTCCATACCCCCTAGCTCAGTTTGAGCTTGGTTAATTACATTTACAAAACTTTGCAATTTAGTTAATTGCTCTTCTGTTATTTTTTTTTCTGTACTCATTTGATTTGATTTAATTATATTTAATTAATCACTTGTTTTTTAAGAATATTACTAATTATTCTTAAGCACCAATGGTTTTTGTAACACTTGTTGGCGTAATTTGCTCATCAATTTGGCTATTAATACCGTTTTCAATCTCTGTAACAGCATCAGTACCCATTTCAGCCTTAACCCAGCCTTCTACAGTTGCGTTATCTAAATCAGCAAACTCTACGAAGTCTGTGATGT